>Ga0209335_10003007_pt1 | contig 17204 bp, 18 predicted proteins | sample COG_09_FD_184753 | JGI IMG/M metagenome (GOLD analysis project Ga0209335, IMG submission 184753) | Pelagic Microbial community sample from North Sea - COGITO 998_met_09 (SPAdes) (version 2) | ecosystem: Environmental > Aquatic > Marine > Neritic zone/Coastal water | place: Helgoland, sampling...
TACACGACACCATCTACGGCGGCAGTCGACCTGTTCGAGCGCGATGCGTCGCTCTTCGAGGCCTACCACATCGGCTTCCGCGAGCAGACAAAGCGCTGGCCACAGAATCCTGTTGAGCTTATCATCAAGGAGCTGCGCAAGCACCCACGCGCGTGGGTCATTGCAGACCTCGGTTGTGGCGACGCACGGGTCGCGCAGGTGCTGCCGAATCGCGTGCACTCTTTCGACCTGGTCGCCAACAATGAGCGAGTCGTAGCGTGCGATATCGCAAACGTGCCGCTCAAGGACGCATCGACAAACGCGGTGGTTCTGTCGCTTGCCCTCATGGGCACCAATTACGACGAGTTCCTGCGCGAAGCGCACCGCATCATCCCGCAGGGAGGGCGCGTGTACGTCGCGGAGGTGCGCTCGCGGGTGGAGCACGTGCTGGACGACTTTCGCACGATGCTGAGCACCATGGGCTTCAGGGTCGATAAGTGCGATACCAGCAACACCATGTTCATCATGCTCTTCCTCACCAAGGTTGCGCCATTCGACAGCAGTTACAAAGCCCCTCCTCTCAAGGCCTGCCAATACAAGAAACGCTGATGATGACAGGACCGTGGAGCGGGGCGCAATGAGAGGGTCGCACACGTCGCAGCAGCGGGGTATGAAAGGCTTAAGATAAGACTGCTCCTCGGCTTGACATTTATTACAACGCGGCTGCTTTGCGCGCTGCGCTCAGAGACCAGGTTCGACATGCATCAGGACGCGTGGGCGTGTGCCCCTAATGAAGGCGCGTCAAAGAAACCACAAGGGGAAACAGCATCCAGGCCGCAAAGTCACTAGCAGGGGTCTCCTCAGACACACACGGGAAGCGACGTTGCACCGCACAGGAGGGGCCAACCACACCAACAACCGGAACAGTCTTCGACAAAGCGACCACGTCGGCACGTGCACGTCGGCACGTGTGACCTGCACACTGACACTGCTCCTATCAATTGTCGTTTGGCTGCGCACGAGGATCTCAGACACGACCGGAAGGGGAGCCGTCGAGCACGTACTGCTTACAGTGTCCGCTCCTTCGGTTGTGCCAATACTGCTCAGCGCAGTTGCAGTACAGGCACAAGGGCACAACCACGGTACTGCTCCGCGCGTTCGCGCCATGAGAGAGAGAGAGAGAGAGAGAGAGAGAGAGAGAGAGAGAGAGAGAGATGGTCGTGTCCGTCTCCACGTTTCTAAATTCAGGTGAAATGGCAATATATATTGCCATTTCACCTGTTTTTTAGAGGATAGACACGTTGCGCGTCTCTAAATTTAGGCACGCAAATTTGCGTGTTGAGAATTTCGAGAAATTGTGAGCCAGCAAAGGGAGCAACATCTAGCAAGAAGGTCTGGTCATCGAAATCATTGGTTGACAGGCATGAACCTATCTGCTGCAACTACTGTGCTCCTTCTCTTCTGCGCAATCGGCATCTCTGCGCGTGGCTCCGAGGCTATGCGCCTCACTACACTCCATCATCCCTTCTTCCCCTCACTATCTACACGTGCGGGCATCTCTGCCGATCCTGTTCGGCACTTTCCGTTCAGGAGAATCATGGACGACTTCGAGGAGGCTCTTGAAACGGCACTGGAACTCGCGGGTGAGGCGCCAGCTGCCGAGAAGAAACTCACCAAGGACAGTACAGACCTGTCGCTGCGACCCACGTTTGCCCTGAGGGAGACGAACGATGGCTACGTGATGAACTGTTTCACACCAGGCCTCAAAAAGGAGGATCTCTACGTCGAGCTCATTGGTGCGAGCCAGGACCGAGTCCCAATGCTTGTGATCCGTGGTGAGACCAAGGTGAGGGAGGCCATGAATCCTGAAGGAGCCGACACTGTGACGGATCCAAATGTCAAAAAGCAGACCTCTAGCTTCCTCCGCGCGCGCTATCGCAAGTTCGAAAAGGAGATGTCGTTGCCGATGGACGTCGACCAGGACAAGATGGAAGCTGTGTATGAGGACGGGATGCTGACCATCAACCTTCCCCGCAAGGGGAAACCGCCGCCTGCGTCACCCATGCGCATTGAGATCAAATAGCGAGAAGCGTCGGGACCGCTCAGGAGGTGTCGAGTCGCCCTCGCCCTCAGCGTCAACATCCACGTGATGTTTTTTGGCCAAGGATTACTCGTAGGACCAGCTCGTCTAGTGCCATGTGGCTTTGCAGTTCGCTCATTTTTTGCTTGAGCTGTGCCACTCACAGAGGAGAGCGTACTTTGTTTTTAGCCGAAAACAGAATCGGCCGTGGTTTTTTCGCGGTCTGGGTTGTGGTTTTTTCTCCGTTCGGGTTTTTTGCGTGCCTATCGGTTTGGTTTGGTTGTATGATACCCGGTCTGTACGAGGTTATTCAGTACACCCTTTCTCTCAAATTTGATGACCTACAATCCAAAGCTTGCATTCTGATTCCCACGACGCGCATTTTTTAGTTGAATGCTCAAATGCATGGTGAATGAGGGTGCGAATCTCAAAACAAAGGCTTTTCTGCTCCATTCCAGTCTGCAACATGCACAATATTTGCATAATTATTTGAACGCCAAAACGGCAATCAGGGCGCAAAACAAGAAATAGGTCATCTTTGATTCCAGTAGCAACTGACCACTACCGATAGATGTTCATAAAAGATTTTACGCGAACACCAAATGTAAAAAGTGACAATTCAGCATAACTGTTGCGCTCGATCTTTTGGAAAGGCCCTCGACGTATCAAACTGTCGTGAAAAAACCAGGAGAGTGCGACGGAAATATTATTATTTACAGGGCAGATGCTGCTCGCAGTCCCCTGTACTACCAAAACGCTTGATTGCAAGCGCGATGGCACTGAGGCAGCCGCGCCATGATCACTCGCTGTCATCTTCAGAGGGCGAAGAGTCCTCCTCGAGGACTCGCCGACCTTTTCCCCGTGAAGCACGAACATGGGACACCCGCTCCTCCCCACCAGTGCGTGATGATTCGGTCGCTTTACGCTGGGAAGATCGTGTGCGCGCTCTCTTCGACTCCCGAGGCTCCGGCGACGCCTCGGGGCCCCACTTACGGGCCCACTCCTCATCGCCCGTGCTCCAATTCTCTGAACGTGACTGGGCATCCCCATCATCCCTGTCTGAGCTCTCGTCCTGGCTCAGGCGACCCTCCTGACCCCGTCCTTTCTCTCGCCCCCGGACTGTAGCTGTGCGCCTCCTCTTTTGTTTTCGCCGCGGACTCGGCACTGCGCTGCTCTGTCCCCCAACACCCTCCTCTGCCCCCCCCTGTGCGCCCTCCTCTGCGCCCTCCTCTTTCACAGTTGTTCTTGCTATCCTCGACCTCCCCTGGCCCTCTCCTGCGCGCTCGTCCCTGCCTAGACATGAATTCTCACTGGCTGGCGCCTCCACATCGCCACCCCCTTGCTCTCCACGCGCAAACGCGCCGAGCACAGCACCGTCCACGTCAACCGGGCGTCGAGCGGCTCCTCCGCGGCGTGATGGGATAGGCGCAAGGAGAGGCTGGGCTTCCTCGAGGAAGGCGCGGGCGGCGGCGTAAAAGTGTGACTCAGCGGGGTTGAAAAGCACGGCGTTGAGGCCAAGCAACAGCCCGTGCACCTCCAGCAGCCAGCCGAACCCCATCACTCCGCCCGCCCAGACGGGCACCCATGGGGGTGCAGCTGCCGGAGTATACCATCCTGCGGTCAGGCGCTGCCTCATCGTGTGCAGATCGATCGGCGTCTTGACGACCTATCCCGCTCGCAGCATGTTAGAGCTAACGATCGGGCGTGGTGGGGGCACGGGCATCGACCTTGCGGTAGCCTGGCACCTCCCGAGGATCGACAGGCGAGGCAAACATTCCAGTCTTGTCCGCCGCCGTGAGCGCCTCCATCCACGTCTCACCGCCTCCAGCACCTACGCCGGTCTCCGACCCGCCTCCTGGATGCTGCCGAAGAGGCTGCCAGCGCGCGAGCCTTGCTGGTAGGAGATCGAGCAGGGTCTCGAGCAGCTGAAGCGCCGCGCAGGAGTATTCGTCGCCAGGCGTATTGAAAATCACGCAATTTGCAGCGACTAGGAGCAGGTCGCGCTCCAACGACAGCGGACCCTCGCGCAAATAGCCGCCGGATATCAGACGAGAACGGATACTCGATAGATCGACGGGGTGCTTGATCAACTCAGTGTATTGCGGGAGCGCCGCCACGTCCACGGGGCGTGCAAATAGCTCGCAAGGGTCGGCGTCCTCTAGTCGTTTCAGTGCCGCGAGTCCCCATTCCAAATCCTCCTCGTCGGCTGGCGAACAAGTTTTTCTCTTGGTGTCTCTTCCGCCGCCAATCCGCAGCTTTACCATGAGTTTGCCGCCCGGCGTTGCGCTGCTGGCTGCCCCCGTGGACTTGTTCCCTAACCGTGAACCGATGCTGCACCCGACTCGCCCCTCTGCCTTCCCTCCCGCACCGTTGCGCCCGACGCGGCGCGTTCCACCCGACGGACTTGAAGATCGTTTGACTGATCGCCTACTGTTGTTTCCGCTCTCTCTTCGATTGCCTGACTCGACGTCCCCCCCAGGTGGCGCCGGCGCTGCTCGCAGCGTTACCCCCATCGCAGCTGCCCAGGTCGCAGAGGAAGGACCCGCGGCACGCGGCGCGAACCATGACACCATCGACGCTCGCCCCCGCACTTCGGCAGACGCGCCCGTGGTCTTGTCGCCCGCGCTGCCGGAAGTGGCTGCCGGGGTTTGGGCGGCGCGGGAGTCAAGAGCGGCAGTGAGGAGACGGTCGGCGCGGGCCGGATCCTCAGCGAGATGGTAGAGAGCGGTGCGTAGGCTCTCTGCGAAGGGGATCAGAGGATGGCGAGCAGGGAGGAACAAGGCACAGTCCCGTGTCACTGCATCCAAGTCGGCCTCGAAAGACGCTCGAGAGCGGTACCAGCCCACTCCGAGGCGGGCCCGCACCAGTTCTAAGTGAACAGGAAGTGACACGTGCTCGAGCATCCCGGGAAATTCCGCCGCTGCACTGTGTACCGGTCCAGCAAACGGCTGCCCGCAGTATGCGACCGCTTCGTCGAGCACTCGAAGCATCTCTGACCTATGCGTTGCCCCCGAGGCGGGCTCGTCTGTTGGTGGCCAGCTTGGAAGCTCAAGCATCTCTGCCGGTTGCAAATCTCCTTCAGCATCCATGCCACGGACCATGCCGACCGCCATCACCTGCACCGGTTCCGAGCGGTGACGCGAAGGGTGTGCGTGCTCTACGCGGCACAAGCGGCGCAAAGGGCGCTCCTGAGCTGGGCGAGCAGGGTGGGTCCGAGCCTCCCAGGGCGAGACGCGGTCGTCTTGGTCGTCCTCATCCGGCGCTGCCTGTCCCACCTCGGTGTCCCATCGAACCACCAGCGAGGCCCACGGACTCGTTGCAAAGTTCGCGTCCACAGCGTTGATGCCACGCACAAGTCCTCCAAAAAGTTGACCTCCCGCAAATTGCATGCTGAACCTGCGACCGCACCGCCGATGTTGACGTGTACTACACTAGCACTAGGGCTCACCGCGCAAAGCACAATTTCCAGCATCAGAGCTGCGTGCACGGTACGCCGCTACACGTGCTGCTTGGGTACGCGAGTTCCTGTCCCCGGGCGCCCATGCGTGTCCCTGATTGCGGTCGTAACGGAAGAGTGGCACGACGAACTCTGGCAGGGGTGTGCGGTGGCGTATCGAGACAGTGAAAGTCTGGAACAGTATGTGACCAGCTGGCTCGCGCTCCTCCACATCGCCATCTACAAAATTGACCTGCCCAACCCGTACAATTATCGGCACGCCCTCCCTTGCACAATCGGTGCGATGGCAGTAAGGCAAAGGGCGGGGCAGGCAGAAACCACGTATGTTCCGTCGGCGTTGCACTTTGTGATGGTGCCCGGGAAGCGAAAAGCCCCCTTCCATCTCGCCTTCACTTTGTCGCCAACCGAGAACTTGTGCTGGGGCCTGTCTACGGCATTGGGCGCCTCAGCTTCTCGACCGGAGCGGTCTGAGAGGCGGCGGAGGGTGACGACAGCGAAGATGGCGTGCGAGTCGTCCTCGTTGGCTGGAGGGAGCTGAAACGTCACGCGTTCCACCACACACATCTCCACTGGGCCCATGTCGTTGTATTCTTCCCAAGGGAGCCTGCTCGCGTCCGTCAGCGCGATACAGCGGGCAGTACATGTACGTGGGGTTGCGACGGGGTGTCACCGCTCGATGCGGGTCTCTGGGAATTCACGGAGGTGTTCCAGATGTCCCTGCTGGAGGTATACCACCTGGTCTCCGACCTGTACGCAGATACCAAGAAGAGGGCATAAGGTCAAGACGCAGGGCATCAGTGTCGAGCGCCAGCAATCATTGATACAGGACGGCCTCAGGAATGCCGGCGCGCGCTGAGTAAGCCGGTGGGGCGAGCCTGGGGCACAAAGTCAGCGTCAAGATCGCGTGGTGGCGTCCGCTCGAGCAGCCAGTCGCGTGACCGTGCCGCATTGCGTGCCGCCTCAGCAGCTGTCTGACGTGGCACTCGCTGCGGCGCTGCCCCTGCTGCCGGGAGCACGCGAGACACCGGCCTGTCGAGGTGCAGGCGTCACTTGGCAGCGCCTCGCTCGTTGCTGCCAGGCCTGATGATTGGGCTTACACATACCTTACAAGGTCTGCATCGCTCTCTTCCGACATCGAAGAAATTTGCCCTGGATCCTTACCGGACCTCACCGGGCGCCGCAAGCGCGTCGTCGTCCGTCGCTCCTCCTCCTCTGAAGACTCGCCCCCGCCCCAACGTCGATGGGAAGCCCGGTGAGCGCGCTCCTCTCGCTGCCGCCGCTGCCTGCTCGCCAAGCGCCGCGCCAAGGCACCGTCTCGCTGTGTCGCAAAGAAGTCGTCATCATCGTCGCCAGAGTCAGATTCAGATGCAGTCCAGTCGTCCTGCACCTCTTCCCGCGTTCGAGTGTGAATCTCCTCCCACTCACCATCGCTTTCCCGCCACGATGACCCAGCATCTGACCTGATCCCGCCACCGCCAAGCCCATTCATCTGCCTACGGTCGTCGTCGGACACCTCCATCGCGTCCCTCGCCGTGCCGCCCGATGGCGCGCCGCCACCCCGTGGCCTGCCTGCAGCGAGTTCTGGCGCTGAAGCAGACTGAGTATCCGCCAGGAGCAGCGGCATCACGTTTCCTGGCACAGATGTTAGTGCCGCAACTTGCGTGTCGTGTGGCGTCCCGAAACGATCGCAAAGCAGGCCTTGTGGCACGAGATGGGGCGGTTGCTGCGACTCACGGTCGATTACATTGCTTTGCGCGTCAACCTCAAGGGGTCGAACATCCGTTTGGAAAAATTGTTCGGTATATGTTGCATGAAAGCGCGCACGGCGATCATCAAAGGACACAATTGAGAGCCAACCATTCTTATGCGTCGCTGCAAAGCCTGTGCCATCGGGTTCAAAGCGGCCATCGAGGATCTCGGCGGCACGCGCATCGTGGTCGACCGGCAGCAGACGCTGGTCCGATCGGAAGCTGATCTGCACATGTTTGAGCAGCGTGCAAGTCCAGATGTCCCAGAAACACACTCTCGCGTCGTAACCCGCTGACACGACTACTCGTCGCTCGCGCGGGTGAGCGTCCACCACGTGCACGGGTAGCGTGTGCCCCGGGAGTGAGCCGACGAGGGCGCCGGAGAAGGCGCACCAGACCTTCAGGCGTACGCTCCAGTCGCTACGACGCGCCTTGTCAAGCCCTGAACTTGTCACTACTCGCGTGTGGTCGCTATTGAAGATCACTGCCTTGAGTTCCGGAATAGCCTCGCCCGCCCCACCTCGAGAGCCAGCCTCGCGCCCGCTCCCCGCTCCGCGCCGCTGCGCCTGGCCACCTCCCCGCTGGCGTGCACCACCTGGACCTATCTCGGCTCGCACACCACCATCAAATGCCTGTTCGGTGTCCTCCCCTGCGCGAACGTTGAGGATGCGCACCTTCTCCTGAAGAAATCCTAGATCCCCGGCACGCAGGCACCACAGGCGCGCGGTGCCATCGCTTGACCCCGAGACCAGCACATCCGCCGCGGCGTTGACCTGCAGGTGTGTCACGTCGCCAAGATGCCCCGCCCACGTGGCTGCTGGTAGTGTGTTGGCGCTCTGCAAATGATAGAACCGGATGAGGCGGTCAGAACCGCCCGTTGCCACCCACGTTCCGCGCGGATCGACGGTCACGCACAGCACCTCGATGCGCGGTTGGGCACTGCTCGGCGCACCACTTGGGACCGTAGCTGAGGTGTTGGTGGTGGTGTACACAGTGGAGGTCATAAGCTCGCCATTGAGATCGAGGCGGTGCTGCCGAGTGGTACCATCAAGCGAGAGGGAGAGAAGCGAGAGCGTCGCGTCAAGGTTCAGACACGGCGAGAAGACCACACGAGAAATTGTGCCAGTGTGACCGGGCAGCACGAGAACAGGCACACCCGAGTGGAGCCACCAAACGCGGACGTCTTCGCTCCCCGCCGTTGCGACGAATCGATTATCTGGTGAACAGCAGATGTCCACTACCTCCGTAACGTGACCGCGCAGTGTCCGTAGCAGCCTACCCGTTCGCGCCACCCACACCTTGACCAGGTGATCGTCCGCGCCTGTGATGCAGCGCCGTCCCGTACGGTCCCACGTGAAGCAATAGCATGCGCGGTAGTGCCCCATGGTCCTGATCTGCGTCGTCATCTCCTCAAAAATCCACGGGCGCCACGCACGGGCGTCGGCGCCTCTGCGGCACTGCCCAGTCTCGCGCGCCATCTGTGCCCACTTCCCAAGCTCAGAAAACCCGCTTCAAGCAGCGCTCACGTCCACACCACACACAACTTTACGTTACATACTCACGCTCCGGAGACCTAACGAGATGGCTGCGGGCAGGGCGGAGAGCCTGCATGGCGAACTCGCTGACCCGCTTCCGTGCGACAAGAAGCGTGCCTGTGCGCAAGGCGCCGCTCGCAGGGCAAGCAGTATCAGCATCAACAAAGGGCCGTGATTCCCCAATATGCTGAAGGCGCCGAAGCAGCGACAGCGAGGCGGGCGGTGGCACCGCCGCCCCATCGCCAGAAATAGTGGGCTGCGGCGGCGCTGGGCGCGTAGCAAGTTGGAGGAGGCGAAAGAGGTGCTGGGACCCGACGCGCGGTGTAAGTTGGCAGAGATCCGTGAAGGAGAGCAATCGCTCTCTCCCTGCAGCACCCCACGTTTCCATGATCCATCAGTCCCTGTCCTTCTTGTGATTGCGCGCTCTCAAGGCGCGCATTGAGAGCGCGCAATACTACCCAGGCCGCATGCCCCCCGCGGCGGGGCCGCGCACCCATCCAGTCGCGCGTGGAGCCGAACATCCCTCCGCACTCTGCCTCCTCCACTAGCACCTGCGCTGCCCGAGGACACCTATCGTGCAGCGCCTTTGCCACCAAAAATAGCACCTCAGCTTCGCTCACTGCTGCGCTCCCCAACCCGCCGGCCACCGCGGCGTACTTCTTCGCTGCTACCATCGTCCCAGGGCCCATCCCTGTGCTGCAGGAGAAGTCCCCTGCTGCCGAGCGGGGTACAGCCATCTGCTTCACTCGCCCACCTGCCGATCTGCCTGGAACAGGGCTCATTCCTGCACCCGGGACCCCGGCGCCGCCGTTGGCTCGTTGCTCGGCAAGTCCTGCAACGGTCATTCCGTCCGCACCCGCGCCATGCCCACGTCCCGTTTGCGCGGTAGTTCCAGTGACTCTGTCTGCTGCAAGACCTTGGGCGCGGAGTTCCGCGGCCATTCCTGCGACCGACATCCCTTGCCGCTGTGGCACGCCATGCTCGCGTTCGTCCATGTAAGGCTCTGCTCTCTCCCCGAATGACAGATCACAGCAGAACCAGCGCTCTCCCCCCACTCTACTATCACCTGTCAGCAGAAGCTGTCGGATCAGTGACTCGGATGCTTGCGGCGCTCGACCTTGAGCTGGTTTTGGGCCGCGCACAAGGATTTCCACGTGGCCTTTGAGGCATGCACACCTCTACACGATACGCGAGCTGTCACACTGTGTTGCCCTAGGCGGATCTTGTTTTAAAAGAGCGATACCTTCACGGCACACTATCTCTGCTTGTGGGAGCAGGGATCGTTTCGGCGCGGGAGGGCGGAGCCTTGCCTGCAACCTTCCTGCCGTGCTGGTGGGGATTTCCCGCGAAAGAACAGGCCCGCCTCGGAGCTCCTTTGCTCTGCTCCTTTTAATAAAGGGTTTGACTTCGACAGGACTGCGAAATCCACCAGCAAGTAGCACGATGCTTCCGCTAGTTTTGTAGGGTATGTTCGCAGGTGGACTGGCACCCAACGTGTCCAAAGTGTGCAGCGTTGTGGTCGGGGTGTCAGTTTTGTTTTTGGCTGCGTCGTGTTTCCAGCTTCCAGCAGCTGCGGCACCGATCGACAACGATATAGAGAACTCCAGGGTAGAAACAGGTCCAGTTCGTTACGAATGGGCGATTGGTCCAGAGAGAAGCCGATGGGGGTTGGAGGAGTATGCGATCGATCGGTTTCTGGCGCAGCGCCGAGCATGGATGCTGGTTCTGGCCCACCGAAGCGTCCCGCAGGAAATTTTGTGAAGCCCAGCACTGGAATCCGACGTGGGAAAATGGAGCGTTTTGGGCCTACGTACGCCCACGAGCGGCTGGTTGTCGTTTTGCCTGATCTTCAAGCTGAAATGGCGACCGAAACTTTCTAAATGTTGAGACTGGCACGCAGGAGAGATACCCGCAGCCGCAAGGCAAGCACCTCGACGACAAAATTGCCGACGCAGTCAAGGCCTGGAGGAACCAAAGCCGTGCACTCGAAATGGAGGATGAGCACTGCAAGCGATCGTTTGCGGCGGAATACGACAGGAGCAGAACAGGTGACTTGGTCTCCCCATGAAATGTATCTTTCTCCTTTCCCCAGACCTGAAAACTCAGCCGGAAGAGCACTTGAATAAGTCGATGTCGCTTGCTTTACCGTACCCTGAATATCAGACCCGTCTCACACAACGATTCTTACCGCCCTCCTGCAGGTGGGTGGGCGCGCATGCCGCGGAATGGGTGTCCCGTGAAGGAGGGATATCGACCATGGTCGAGCCGAAGGGAAATGACACTTTTGGTCTCGAGCGCGGCTGAGGTGCGGCCTTGATACTGCCTGTCGCACTGACGGCGTACATTGATGGGGACAAATGATCCGATGATTTTGACCAGCTTGGATTGGTCGCGCTGTCTGGTGGCTGAGCACTGCTACTCGTGTTGATGTGCAGGTGACCGCTGCTCTAGAGGCGGTGCAAGATGCCACACCGCATGAGGGGAGAGATCATTCCATGCTGCTCTCGATAGTGGTTCCCCCAGAGGCGGATGATAAGGGGGGCATCTACGAGGTGGCAGTGGGAGAATTGGCAAGAGGGGGACCCGGGCTCCACGAGGTCAGGGTCCTTCGGAGAGATGAGCTTGAACGCGCGGGACTTGTGTACGACCCGATCTTACGAAAGCCCGGACCAAGCCCCAGAGACCCTTCTGATGTGCGCCTCGCTTTCGTCATTCTTGCCGGACTAGACGACCCGCCCTGGAGAATTTATCGCCTTGTCCGCTCGCTGTGGCGCCCCCCTACTGTGCACGCTTCCGAGCAGGCAGACAAGGGCGCGACCTTCTTCTACGTCCACATCGACGCCCGCTTCGGCGATGATCCGGGCGCAAAAGTCTCCGAGCTCGAAGATGAGCTGGCCCATGGTCTTAACTCGGGGCAGGGCCTGCCATCTAATGTGCGTGTTGGTGCCCTCTTTGACATCGCGTGGGGTGGCACCGCGATCGTGCACGCGGAGCTTGCCGCTGCTGAGGAGCTCATGCGCATGGGTTCGTCCGTCTGGCCCTACCACACGCTCAAATACACTTTCACCACGTTTCAGTTCAGTCGCGCACGAGCCTGCGGTCTGCTGCTCAGAGAAGCTTCCTTTTGCAGGCGCCTGGGACTACCTGATCAACCTCTCAGGCTCCAGCGTTGCGGTGAAAAGCGTTGAAGGAATGCAACAATACCTGCACAAGAACTGGGGAACCGACTTCATGTAGTAAGTGCTGCACATTTATCTGAGCTTGGTTGCTGCTCAATGCTCATGAAAGTGGTATCGCTTCTGACCTACACCAACGGCCCAGCTCTACGCCACGGGAGTCTGGAGGCCGGGAATGGAAGAATCGCGATTACCACAGGAATTACTTCGAATGCGAGGTCTACAGTCCATGCGCCTGCTCTCCTCCACGCATAATACAAGAGGTGGGTTCATGCGACACGTGGCACTCATTAGCTTCCGCAGGGGCATGTATTCTTCCTGGACCAAAACGCAACGGGGCCTACCGACTTTCAAGTTTACGCCCAAAGCAAGTGGTATTTCAAAACGCGAAAAATACTGATATTAATGACGATAAAAAGAACAGTAGCACATTTCGGGGAGTCAGCTACTCAGCCACACTTTCGCAGTCTAGAATCAAATCAATCTGTATTATAAGACTCACCCGTATGTGAAACAAAATTGTTAAAACAGGCACGTATTGCACCGGTCGGGGCTCGAGTGGCTGCTGGAGTGTACAAGGCTTGGCTTTGCGGTCCTGTCCCTCGATGCCCATTAAAAGGTCAAACCAGGTGCTGCGAAGTACGACAAAGGAGCCTGATGGGCCTCTCGATAGTGTGTCAACACCCGGGCAGTCCAGCGGGTGTCCACATTTCTTTGGCGTCATAACGAATTTTGATGTTTCTTTACAAAAGCAGGGCGGGGACACTATTGGGCAGGATTGGACGATTCTGCAGGAGCGTTACCGCAATCACCAATGTGGTATGTCTTCTTCGTCAGACTTTTCTGCCTTGACCAGATCTTATCCGGACCAAAAAGCCCATCTTGAGTGACATGTGATACCTTCCCGGATGAGTCTGATCGCGAAGTCAATCTGCAGGCGCGATTTTCGAAGTACTTGATTGGTCGTTGCTGCGTGGTGGAGGAGATGAGATGTTCTTTCAAACAATTTGGGAAAATTCAGAGCTTTGTGAACGTATACGTGCAGACGAAAGTCTCTTGCCTCATCCAACGAGGCACACTAAATTGTGTTTTCAGTATCAACATCATCACTAAGATGAATCTTGAATCCATCTAGATTTTTTTGTCGCATGATGCACCTTTACGGGACCACGTGGAGTTCATTTTTATCATTTTTGGCCAGGAGATCATGATCTGCACATGGTTGATTTCAATCTCGGGAACCAGCTGCGTGTGTGCATGGTCCCATCCCCGACATGAGACATCGCTAAGAGCATGCGAATTCGATCCATGTTCATCATGGCTGTGCGCAACGTGTGATCTTTGCAAAGCCCTCTTCGGAAATTGAATCATTGTGAACCTGCTCAGAATTATCCCGAGTCAGACCACTGCGCCAACTTTGCGAATTGGCTGGACACACCTGAAGTTCTCAGACTTCCTGAAGGGTATCACACAATGTCTTTGGCTCTCTTTTACAGCAGTAATGTCTCCGAAACGTGCGAGAATACTGATCGAGACGGTACGATTTGAGACTGCTGCGAGCCTGCGACAGGGTACCCCCGGAAAAGCGGCTGCAATTCTTGGTCGCAAATCCGAACATATTCTTCTTGCGCAAAGTTCGAAGTCCAGAGATGATGGACCTCATCGACCGGACTTTGCGTGTCCACAGTGCCGCGGGGATGTCCCCAGAAATGCGCAGCCAGATGCTGGAAGGCACGCGCCCCTCCTGCTTGCTCATCAGATTTCATGGCTCGTCGTCGACACTAACCTGTCGTAGGAGTTGTACAGATGCCCGGAGAATTCAGCGTGGTGGTCTTTCAGAGAGGAAAGATACGATTTCCCATAAACGGAAAGCAACTCGCCCTCCGCAATACTTTCATGAGGTCACGTGAGATGTGTTACATACGCACCAACGAGCCTGTTTGACTATCGTTTGACTATCTTGACCCTTATGGCAGGCGGGCATGGGAGGAGCAGCCTGCCGAGATGGAACGGAACGGTAGAAACAACGGACAATCATTCTGCTGTGGCGCGGAAATGGCAGTGGACGGAAATATTTTTACACGGTGGTTGTCACGTGTGAACAAACCGAACATCGTAGTCATGCTCGCTGAAAGTCCCAGTGAGAGCTGCTCAATTCATCAGGTGCCACCGCTTCCGCAGTCCCAGCAGAATTCTTGCAACAATCATGGGCAGCGCCGTCGACAGGCGTCTGCGTTTGGCTCATATGGACGCCAGATCGTTTCGGCGTGTATTTACACTTGCATGACATGGTGGGTTTGATGGTCCAAACAGGTTCGGATTCACTGGGAGTCTGGCTGGGCGAAAAACTTCTCGCTGCAGGTCTCGAGGTCACGCGAGTCGGATTCGTGGCAGGAGGTGTCTCCCCCGGTCTAAACCAATGTTCTACCCACCGGCAGTGCCGCGCAGATAGGCAATTACCTGAAACTCGAGGGCAGGTGTACCGCCGGGAAGGGATTGCTCCGCCGCGTGATCTCTCCCATTTGAAGTGCGCAGCCCCACCGCGGTGCACGAAGCCTTCAGTCCTTCGCGTCTCTTTCCACATCTCGTGGAAAGCCTTTTGGTCATTTCTCCTGTGGCCGCTGATGCCTCTGCGAGCAGTGCGCTCGCTCAGAACTATGTATGCCACAGGGCTTCCTTTGTGGGCTACATTCCCCAGATCCTTGCAGACTCAACTTGCTCACTGCACGATCTCTGTGGTGGATCAGGCACACAGTCTCCTTTAGCGGCGAATATGCACTGGATCAGGTGCGCAGAATCAAATTGTCTTGCGAACAAGTGAACAACCCGCACTGGGGGTAAGATCCGAATCTCACCTCGGTCCCAACGTGCAAGTGCGCCAGTGGCATCCCAGCTTTCGGTGCAAACCAATCACCAATCACCAAGAATTGATGACTGCTGGACTCAGGTGCTCGGTGTGGGAGTTGGAGGTGTTGGGTACGTGCGGTCTGGAAACGCATGCAAAGTCTGAGCTATAGGAAGGAAAGTGCGGCTCCAAGGACAAGATGTTCCTCATCTTTCCCCCGTTATTTGGTCTTATTTCGGCACTGCGGCAAGCAAAAGCCCCGGATTTTGCGCCTGCCGAGATTTCAATCACCCTCGCAGCTTCTGCTGCAACACAGCACGCATCGTACTGCGCTGTGACTTGTCGCTCGATGACTCACAGAGCAGGCCTGAAACGATGCAGCGTTTTCAGAAAACGGATCAACAATCGAAACGAGGCCTGAGCAAAATTGAAGATGGTTGAGGGCAAGGTTGGCACTCACGCGCATTGAGCTCTCTGAGCTCGGCAGGGCTCATCTGTGCAGCCGAGCCTAGGGCTCGTTGCACTGACGACGCGTGATGCCCAGTACTGGACATAGCTACATAGAGGTCGGTTATGAGAGCTGCGAGGGGTCCCTCGATGTCACCACGGTCACCGGGAGGCGCTTGTAGCGAAGACACCATGCCTGATACTGCCGCCTGAAAGAGCTCCCCGGCCATCTGCGCGCGACACGCCTCCGCGACCTCCGTACCGCCCTTGCCTCCTACCATCCCTAGCACTCGCGATGCCGCCTCAATAGCTTTGCCTTTGGCGATGGAATCCGGCCACACAAGGCTGCCAGCCAGCAGTGCAAGCACCGGGCTTGCGAACGCTTCTGACCGCAGAAGGAGCGCATTTCCTAGCTCTCCTCGGCAGTGTTCGGGTCCGCCACCCTCAAGCATCTGTGCTTGCGTTGCTAGGTTGGAAATGCACAAGACAAGATCAACCGCCTCACGGTGCAACTGCCGCAGCGCCGTCTCCTGTCCCACTCCTTGCGCTCAGCAAGTGCAGAGCACTCTACATACTGCTGTGTCTCTCGTGGGCTAGTGATCGCCAGGCTGCCGAGGGTACTACCTCGCAGACGAGCAGGGTTTCGGCGCCAAGGTGCTCTTCAAGACGCGCCCGGCACGCTGCATTTTGCCCGACCCCCGTGCCGACCCCACCACCCGATGGCTCGATTGCCTGGAAGCCGCACGCACTTTCTGTCGATCAGGCTTTGGCAGCTGGTAGCAAAGGGCCCAGTGACTTGCGCCCGGGGGCAGCCTGAGCTGAAAAAGGGGGCGGGTGGCGTGCCAGTTGCGCGTAGCCGCGTGAGAGGCGCGTGTACAGGTCGGCAAAAATCGCCGGCAGCATGGGTAGCAGCACACCATCCTGGCAAAAAAAGTCACTTTCAACCCCCGGGCGGGTGTGGGGCGTGGGATCCAGAGTTTGGGGCTTTCCTGGTGCTGCGCAGGGCAGTTGCGAATGAGCGGGGGAAGCAAGATTCGAAGGATGAGTCGAACGTGGCGATTTTCGAGAACGGACCAGTACGACAGAGCCCCGCCCATAATGTTTGGATGGACCGCGAGGGTACGAAAGAAGGGTGCACCAAGAAACGAAAGCTGCGCTGTGAGGTCCAGTAGCGCCTCGCGAACGTGGCGAAGCCATCCAGCGAGCTCAGTGGCCTCAAGCGTGCCACAGTCGCGAGCACCTGGTCGATAATCCGGGCGCGCGGTGGAGAGCAGCTCAAGGGGGACGAGCACCAGTCGCATGCCGGGTGCGAGGCGAGCGAGCATCTGAGAGAATCGTCAAACAATATGCACAGTTGTCAGGTTCGGGCGCGGAGAGCGGATGGCTCAGGCGGCTGATCTTTAAGGGCGTGCAGCGAGGGGGGGCGGCCTGACATCCGGATGAGCGAGCGAGTGGATCGACTGCAGCATCGCACTAGCAGGCCCCAAGATATCTGCAAGGTGCTGGGAAAATGCCACAGAAACCGCGTTTGTGTGCCGTTTGTCGTCAGCAACAGCTGAAGGCGAGCCTTCAACTGAAGTTGTCTGTCCCTGCAAGTGGTCAGACTGCTCGGAAGACGCAGACACCTCGGCCTGCGCGACACGGCGCGCTAGAGCAACCAGGCGGTCGATGATCCCTTTGACCTGCGCTTCAAGGGTACGTGCTGAGGGGCAAGTACATTCCTAGCCTGTTACCCGCTGTAGAATCATGGGCTTTCGGTGCACCTTGAGGCGGCGCTGTAGATGCATTTGCTTGAGATCGGCGAGGGCGGCGCCGCCCCATTCGCTCTCACCAGCTGGTGGCGGTGGAAGGTACGCGGGAGCAAGTAGACATGTGGGCATGGCCGGATGGGCGATCGAGGCGAGCAGGTCGGGCGAGCACCACTCTGTGAGGGGCTG
>Ga0209335_10003026_pt1 | contig 17143 bp, 15 predicted proteins | sample COG_09_FD_184753 | JGI IMG/M metagenome (GOLD analysis project Ga0209335, IMG submission 184753) | Pelagic Microbial community sample from North Sea - COGITO 998_met_09 (SPAdes) (version 2) | ecosystem: Environmental > Aquatic > Marine > Neritic zone/Coastal water | place: Helgoland, sampling...
TATCTTTAATTTCATAAGGAATTGCATTGATAGAAAACCACATGGTTACCCAAGAAATAAAAACAAAAGTTAATAGAAGAAATTGTTTGTTAATTTTTTTAATCATCAATAAAATTTAAATTTTATTTAATTACTTTTATTTTAATATCTTTCAATTTATTACCAATCAATATATCACTTATATATTCATAGAATGTAATAATTAACCTCATTATTCTTCTTCTGGTTTCGTATCTTAAACGCCATAAGAATTCAAAGTAGTATAAAAACTTTGGTACTTCTTTTTCATCACCAGAGACAATGCCAATTGATCCACCTATACAAATAATCTTAAAAAATTTATTTTTTTTCATTAAATAATTCGCAATTTGTTCCTGTTTTGGCGTTGGAAGTGTTAAAAATATTAAATCATGATAATTAATTTGAAAATTAATTTTTTTCGTTATTTTATCTACAGAACCAAAAGGTAAAGTTTTGTGAATTATAGGAAGATTGAAGTTTCTTTTAAGATAATCCGCACTATTTTTTGATAAATTACCTAATACTATAATTCTTTTAATATCTTTTGTAATTAAAAGGTCTGTTAATACTTTTCTGCCAGGAATTTTTTTTATTTTTTTTTTAATAAGTTTTGAAAAGATACCATCAGGCCAATTAATTAAATTTTTGTTAAGTTCTATTTCTCCTTTTGCAAGTGAACCTAAAAAAGCTAGATTTAATGCAGATAGAATAAAATTTTTTTTGAAATTAATATCTTTTATATTCTCAATTATATTTATGTTGTTAAATAATTCAGTTTCATATTCTTTTGATATTTTTAGAGAAAATTTATTATTAAGTTTTTTTTGATCTAAAAGAAAATATTGTCTAACTTTTGATGGAACTCTCAAAAGTATTTTAAAGAAGTTTGAATTAATTTTATGTATTTTAAATGATTTTAAAATTTCTTTATTTATAATAATAAATGAATTAAAGTTTTTACTTGATAATCCTCCAGTTCTCATCCGAGTAACTACAAAGTTTAATATTTTGTACCTAATTTTTTTAATATAAACCAATCTTAATAAATGCTCAAAATCTCCAGCAATTTTATAAGAATTATTATAATAACCATATTGCTTAAAGATTTCTCTTTTATAAAAAGATCCTGTGTGTGGTGGCATGTTACCAAAAATTAGTTTATCTTTTTTAAAACCAGAAGCAGGATAACTTCTAATTATTCTTGAAAAGTTTTTTTTTTGAAAATAAACAACATTTCCAAAGAAAATCTTTTCGTTACTTCTTTTCACATATTTGGATACTATAGATAACGTATTTTCATTATTATAGATGTCATCTGAGTGAAGAATTGAAATTAGATCTCCAGTAGATTTTTTAATACCAATATTTAAAGACTGATACAAAGACTCTCCCTTTTTATAAATTATTTTTTTGTTTTTAAATTTATATTGTTTAAGGATTTTAATAGTGCCATCTGTAGAACCACCATCAACTAATATATGTTCAATATTTTTGTAGTTTTGAGATATTACAGAATTTAATGAATGTAGGATTGTTTTTTCACTATTTAAACAAACAGTAATTATTGAAATTTTCATAAATTATTTTAAAATTAAACTTAATATTCTACTCAATAGTCAATTTTTAAAAATACTCAATTATTAGTTTGTTGAAGTCTCATTTTTGACAATATTATTAGGTGTTTATGGAATTTAAATATAATAAATTACAATTGTGAAAATAAAAATAAATTTTGATATTATTAGTTTCTTTTTAATAAGTTCTTTTCCAATTTTATTAATCTCAGGACCTTTTTTAAGTGACCTTTTTTGCATATTGTTGAGTTTAATTTTTATTATATACAATTTAAAATATAGAAAATGGTTAGATTTTATTAAAAATAATAATTTTTATTTTTATTTTTTTTTCATTTTTTTTATTTATTTAAATGTTAATTCATTATTCTCTTTTAATCCTAAGATTTCTTTTGCGTCATCATTTCCATTTATAAGAATTGTTTTATTCATATTTGCATTAAGTTTTTTCATAAATAATAATAAAAAAACTTATAAAAGCATTTATGTCATATCTGCTTTTTCATTTTTTTTTTTATTTATTGATACCATTGCTCAATATTTTTTTGGACTAGATATATTTGGAAATGCTCAAGCTAATCCAAATAGAATTTCAAGTTTTTTTCGTGATGAATTAATAATGGGTAGTTATGTAAGTAGATTACTGCCAATTATTTTAGGTGTTTCATTTTTATTTAAATTTGAAAAAAAATATTTTTTTAATCTTATAATTCTATCAATAGCTGGTGTTCTAGTAGCCTTAAGTGGAGAGCGTTTAGCAGCTTTTTATTTTATTGGATTATTTATAGTTTATTTTCTTTTAACAAAAAAGCATGTACTAAAATTTGGTACTTTAATAATTATTTTTTTAGTAGCTAGCATTTCATATAAACCAGTAATAATTGATAGATTTTATAAAGATACTATTAGGCAGATTAATCAAACAGGATCAATCTTTAGTTATAGACATACACTTCATTATAAAACTGCTTATGATATGTTCTTAGATGAAAAAATTTTAGGACATGGACTAAAATCTTTTCGATATAAATGTTCAGATCAAAGATATGAAAAAAAAATAAAAGAAAAACAAAATTTAGATCTTAATAATAAAAATTCTGGATACATCATAGAACATAAAAATGGCTGCAATACTCATCCACATAATATTTATTTTGAATTTTTATCAGAATTAGGAATAGTAGGAATAATATTTCTTTTAACAATGTTATTTTTTACCACATATAAACTTACATATTATTCATTAAAAAATGTTTTTAAAAAAAAAATTAATGAGATTGAAGTAGGAAGATCTTTAATTTTAACTGGAATTTTTTTACAACTTTTTCCAATGGTTCCTTCAGGTAGTTATTTTACGAACTGGATGATGATAATTTTTCATCTTTCTGTAGGATTTTATCTATCAACATTAAAACTTAAAAATGATTAATTTTTTTCTATTAATATTATTTAACTTTTTATTTTTTAAAAATTATTTAATAATTTCAAAAAGATATAATCTTTATGATTTTCCTGATAATTTAAGAAAAAAACATAAAAAACCAACTCCTTTGTTAGGTGGATTGTTAATATTTTTAAATTTAATTTTTTATATTTTTTTAGAGTATGGTGGATTTCTATCCTTCAATTATTTTTCAACAAATGAAGAAATATTTACTTTTTTTTGTATTTCTTCATGCTTCTTTTTACTAGGATATTATGATGATAAATTTCATTTAAAAGCAAATTATAAACTTATAATTATTTCTGTACTGATATTGATAGGAATGTTTTTTGATGATAATTTAGTAATTAAATATATAGATTTTTCATTTACTGATTTCAGGTTAGAGTTTTTTTCTTTTAGTTATTTTATAACAATTCTTTGTTTTTTACTTTTTGTTAACTCATTCAACATGCTTGATGGCATAAATGGTCAAGCAACATCTTATAGCCTATTTATAATAATATTATTTCTAACATTGAAAATTTACTCTTTTTTATTTGCCCTCCTTTTAATTTCATTAATATTTTTTCTATACTTCAATTTTAAAGAAAAAATGTTTTTAGGTGACAGTGGAACTATGTTATTGAGCTTCATTCTAAGTTATTTTTTTATTAAGTCAGCAAATGTATCGAGCATTCTTTATTCTGATGAAATTTTCCTAATAATGATGATACCAGGTTTTGAATTATTAAGATTAGCAATAACAAGAATAATAAAAAAGAAACACCCATTTAAACCTGACAATAATCATATACATCATTACATGATAGATAAATTTAGTTTTATGAATAGTTTTATTATAATACAATTATTATTAATAATGCCCTACATTATTTATCTATTCTTTTCTAGCTCAATAGCATCTTTAATTATATCATTTACAACGTATTCATTGGTATTAGTTTTTTTAAAAAAAATCTAAAAAATCTAAAAATATAATTAATTATTTTTTTATTCCGTGTATATGAACGTCCCCATATAGATATGGATTATTATGGCCTGATTTAATTACTTTTAGCAATTTCATATTTGTGTTTGGGGCTGTTCTATATGAGATTTCACCTTTATTAATTTCAAGTTCTTTTAAATAGATTTCATTTTTAGTAAGTATTTTCTCAATAATTACTCTTTTATATGCGGATGGATTTATTATTTTTAAAAATAAAGGATCAATAGATATTTTACTTTTAATAAATCTATTGTCACAAAGATAAGGTATTGCATTATCAGCTGTGTCATTAATGATGTTAATATCATCTATTTCACAGATGTAATCACTCAACTCTTCATAATATTTTTTTATTGATAATTTTACTTTTTTTGAATCTGAAAAATATGAATTATTAAAATTTGTATAATCCTTATCATTGTAATTTTGATAAGGAAATTTTATTACTAATATAATTAAGTAAATAGATATTACTAATAAAGTTTTTTTTGAATGTTTGTTAAAGAATGAAATAGATATATCTTTATTTTTATATAAATAAGTTAATGTAATAAAAATACCAATAGTTGCATTTATGTTTCTAAACACCTCAAATAACATAAATGACTGTATAAATCCTGATAAGCCTAAAATTGATACAAATAAAATTTTTTTTTCTTCATGGTTAATTTGGATTTTTTTCTTTAAAGCCCTAAATATAAAAAAAAGATTTACAAAAATGCATAATATAAATGCAAAATTTGATACATTTGTTAAATCAAGTAATTTACCTAGCGATCTTAAAGCGTAATAACCAATTTTTAAAAAGATAAATCCTTCTCTACCAACATATTGAATAATTTTATTATATAGATCTGGATAACTTGTGTACTCGGCATAACTTGTTATTACACCAATGCTTTGTAAATACCACAAAGACAAATTTTCAAAATATACTAAAATACCAAAATAAATTGTAATAAAAAAAAATAATAAAATAGCTATTATATTAATAATATTTTTTTTTTTAAAAAAGAATAAAATAGAACTATATAAAAAAATTGAAAATAAAATATTGATTATATATGTGCTTCTAAAAAAAATTGCTAAAAATAAAAAAGAAGAGCATAAAAAAATATTCAATTTATTATCTTTATTTAAAAAAAAGAAAAAAAATAAAACTAAACAGCATCCAGATAAATAATCAGGCCAAGGATAAATGCTATATGGATGAATTAAAAATATTATTAAAGTTGCTAAAATAGCAATTTGTAATGTTGAAATTTTCTCAAAAATTTTAAATAAAATTAATAAATTTAACGAATAAACAACTACATTCAAATTTGAAATCGAAACAATATTTATATCAATAAAATAATCAATTAAATGAAATAGAATTACTTGACCTGGACCATATTGTAAAAAAATATCTTTAAAATATTCAAGACCATTTTGATAATCCACGTAAGCCGACAATATAAAAAAAGAATGATGATAATCTTGATTATATAAACTCCATTTAAAACCAGAGTATAAAGATATAAAAATAATGAGTGTCAAAGCACTATATATTGAAAATTTATTTTTTGTGATTGATAATAATTGCATGGACTAAAACTATATTTTAAACTATATCGGTTATTTTATTCTTAGTTATTTAAATTTAAAAAAAAACAAATAAAAATATGAAAGTTGTTATATTAGCTGGTGGTTTGGGGTCAAGAATATCTGAAGAGAGTGTATTAAAACCTAAGCCATTAATAGAAATTGGTGGAAGGCCAATTATATGGCATATAATGAAACAATATTCATATTATGGTTTGAATGATTTTATAATTTGTTGTGGTTATAAAGGATATTTAATAAAAGAGTATTTTGTTAATTATTCTCTTCATACAACAGATATTACTGTAAACGTAAGATCCAATAAAATAAAAGTTCATAAAAAAACCACTGAACCTTGGAATATTACTATGGTTAATACCGGTGAAGACTCATTAACTGGAGATAGAATTAGAGAAATTAAAAGTTTTATAGATGGTGATTTTTGTTTAACTTATGGAGACGGATTGTCATCAGTGAATATAAAAGATACAATTAAGTTTCATAAAAAAAATAATAAAATTGCGACCGTTGTAGCTGTAAAACCTACCGGAAGGTTTGGAGCAATAACTGTAAATGGAAATTTAGTAAAAAAATTTTTTGAAAAACCTAAAGGCGATGGAGCATGGGTTAATGGAGGGTTTTTTGTATTAAATAAAAAAATTTTCAAGTATTTATCTGATAAAAACTGTATTTGGGAAAAAGAGCCACTAGAAAAAATTGCTAAGGATAACCAGCTAACTGCCTATAAGCACCATGGTTTTTGGCATGCAATGGATACTCTAAGAGACAGAAATTATCTAGAGGATATGTGGAACTCAAACCAAGTTCCTTGGAAAGTTTGGGATGAATAACAAATTTATTTATCTGAGAAAATTCTGGAAAAATAAAAAAATTTTTCTAACTGGCCATACTGGATTTAAAGGAAGCTGGATGATAATATTTTTTCACCTTTTAGGAGCTAAAGTTTATGGATATTCTTTAAAACAAAATAAGATTAGTTTGTATAATATTGCAAATTTAAACAAGATAATTACGAAATCATTTATTGGAGATATTAGAAGTTATAATAAATTAAAAAAAAGCATACAAAAAAGCTCTCCAGATTTTTTAATTCATATGGCTGCCCAACCTTTGGTTCAATATTCATATGTTAACCCTAGAGAAACGTATGAGGTTAATTCAATTGGAACTTTAAATATATTAAATATTTTAAATGAATTAAAATCTATTAAAAATACTTTAATTATAACTACAGATAAAGTTTACAAAAATTTAAATCAAAATAGACATTTTAAAGAAAATGATGAATTGGGTGGTTATGACCCTTATAGTAACTCAAAAGCTTGCGCTGAATTAATTTGTCAATCATATTATAGCTCGTTCTTATTTGGACAAAAAATTTCATGTGTAACTGCTAGAGCTGGAAATGTTATTGGAGGGGGTGATTTTGCAAAGAACAGAATTATTCCAGACTTTTTCAGAGCTTTAAAAAATAATAAAAAATTAATTTTAAGATATCCTAATGCAATACGACCATGGCAGCATGTAATAGAACCATTGTATGGATATATTTTATTATTAATGAGTATAAGTAAGAATAAGAGTCCAAAAAATGGTGCTTGGAATTTTGGTCCAAAAAGATCAAATAATTTAGAGGTTAAAAAAATAGCTTCTTTATTAAATGCTAATTTCGATAATCAAATAAATATTTTCGAAAGGTATAATAAAAAAAATAAATTTAAAGAAAGCAACATTTTAAAGTTAAGTTCTGAAAAATCTAAAAAGACATTAAAATGGGAACCCAAATATAACATAAATCAGTCGATTAGATTAATCTCTGACTGGTATAAAGCTTTTCAAAAAGATAAAAAAAATATTTTAAATTTTTCAAAAAAACAAATATTAGATTATCTTAATCAATTTTAAATAATTTTCTTAAAAATTCTCTTGGAAGGTCTTTGTACTTAGTGCTTTCGTGACTATTATCTAATAGTCTTTTTTCGATTCTAAATGCTATATCGCTATAACCATTTCCTATATTAGGATTACAACAGTGAGGCATATGCCACGATGTTAGGTAAAAAAATGTCAGTATTAATAATATAAATTTTTTTATCTTAGTGTCTTTTTTTTCTTTTTTGGGATTAATTTCTATAAACTTTAAAACAATTAAAAATTGTAATAAAAAAGTGACATTTAAGTACCTGCCCCAATCATTAACTTGACCATAAAAAATCATTGAAAATAAAATACAAAAAATTGATAAAAATATAAATTTATTTTTATTAGTAACATTTGCTGAATGAGCAGTAATTAAAATTAAAGGAAATGTTGATAGTAGAAAATATAAAGAATAATTAATCAAGTAATTTCTTTCGATAAAATAAGGAGTTAAATTGCTAAAAGAAAAAGTATGAGTTGAGTCTTTTAAGGTTCCAAACTCTCTTATTGTGCCATAGCATACATTTGTTGAAAGTCCCACATCAGTAACTGAATTACATAAAATATTGTTATCATGACTATTACTTAATGTAAAAATTGCAAACATTAAGATTAATGAACTAACAGAAATTAAAATTTCTAAATAATAATCTTTTATATTAAATTTCTTATCTTTATTTATTTCGTGTAAATATTTTATTACAAACATATAGGGAAGAAAAAAAAATATTATTTCATGAGTAAGAATAAAAGTTATACTTAAAAAAAATGTTAAAACTTTAAAATTAAAATTTTCTTTTATTTTATCTAAGTTCAAAAAATAAAAAGAAAAAAAGAAAAAGACTAAAATCTCTTTTCTACCTACTGTAAGTGGATCAAAAAAATTAAATAATAAAGTAGAAGGTAAAAATAAAAAAATTAAAATCAAATTATTATCTAATTTATTTTTTATTATTTGGTAAAAAAGATATATCCAAGAAATATAAATTGTTGTGCTAAAAAAAAATATGATATGTATTATTGAAAGATTAAACGATTTTGAAACTAAATAAAAAAAATGACCCAATAACCCCCTTCTAATAAAGCCACCACTGTAATTAATTAACCAGTCTGCAAGGATATAGCCGTTTTCTCTAAAAAGAATTCGATAATTAAAAAATGTATAATTAATTATGAGAAATAGTAAAAAATAAATTATAATTTTATTTTTATTTAATATATTGTAGCTATTATTAAAGATCATCCATTATAGATTTTTATATTGTTATTTTATTAAAGTTGATTAAATGTTTACTAGCAAAACTTCACTAATTATACCAACAAAAAATAGATCTGATCAAATTATAGAATTGATTAGTAGGTTGTTTTTTTTAAAAATACAATTTAATGAGATAATTATTGTTGATAGTTCAAATATAGATCATTCAAAAAAAATTCAAATTGAATGCGATATAAAAAATATAATATATTATCATACTAAATCTTCAACTTCTTATCAGCGAAATTTCGGTTTAACAAAAATTAAACAAAATGACTTTGTAATGTTCATGGATGATGATGTTATAATTCTAGACGAAACTTTTCAAAAAATGGATGAATGTATAAATAAATATGGTTATGATTTAAATATAGGTGGATTTGGTTTTAACCAAACTGAGGATATAAAATATAGTTTTTTTGAGATATTAAAAAATACTAATTTAATTAAATATCTTAATATTTATCCATCAGTGCCTGGAAAAATTGCAAAAAGTGGTTGGCATTCAAAAATACTTAATCTTAAAGAGGATGTATTGGCTGATTGGGTTTTTACTACAATTTGTATATATAAAAGGAAAGATATTGAAAATTTTAAATTTGACGAGTCATTTGGTGAATATAGTTATTTAGAAGACTTAGATTTTAGCCTCAATTTAATGAAACAAAATAAAAAAATTTATATTTCTTCTGAAGCTAAATTTTTACATCCTGAAAATATTGACAGAAGTGGTTTTAGATTTGGTGTTGTAGAGATTGTAAATCGTTACAAAATAATAAAAAAACATCAATTATCTAAAAAATTATTTTTAATAGGATGTTTATTGAGATTTTTTATGTCTTTAATAAAATCTTTTTCATTTAATAAAAAATATTTTTTTAGATGTATTGGAAATATTTATAGTTTATTTCATATTATAAATAGATGATCAGTAAAATCTAAAAATATGATAAATAAATTTATATTAAAATTTAAAGGTCTTTTTCCTATCAAATTCAAAACTTATCTTAAAAAATTTAAAAGATTTAATGGGTACGATGGATTAGATAAAAGAATGTTAAAATATATTAATTATCGAAATGGATTCTATATAGAATGTGGTGCTAACGATGGGGTTAATCAATCAAACACTTGGTATTTTGAAAAAACACTAGGGTGGAAAGGATTATTAATAGAACCTGTTGAGGAAGTTTTTGATGAATTAAAAAAAAATAGGAGTAAAAGAAATTTTTTTTTTAAAAAAGCATTAAGACCTTTTAGCTATAAATATAAGAATGTATTTTTAAAAATTAACCCAAAAGATTCTTTGAGTACAAGATCTACTACTGATGATATTGATAGTAGAGTTCAAATCAAAGTCCAATCATCCAATTTGAATTTTCTATTAGACAAGATCAAAGCTCCAAAAATTATAGATTTTTTTTCACTTGATGTTGAGGGGGATGAATTTCAAGTTTTGAAAGGAATAAATTTTAAAAAATATACATTTAGCTATATATTAGTAGAAAGTTATGAATTAAAGAAACTCAAGAATTTTTTTAATAATTATAATTACAAATACGTTAAAAAAATGTCAAACCGAAATGATCATTTGTTTAAATCAATATAAAAATACAAAAATTTATTTTTTGAATTATAATTAAATTAAATAGTAATTTTTTATTTGTATCTAAGTTTAAAATTAACTATCTATTAAGAAATTCAATAAAAAAATGAAAAAAAAAACTGCTCTAATTTATGGTGTAACAGGTCAAGATGGTTCATATTTAGCAAAGTTCCTCTTGAATAGAGGATACCTTGTTCATGGTATTAAGAGAAGAGCCTCCTCATTCAACACAACTAGAATTGATGATATTTATAAAGATAGACACATAAAACAAAATAATTTTCATCTTCATTATGGAGATTTGACAGATTCTTTATCAGTTTTAAAGAATATACAAGTTTTACAACCTGACGAGATTTATAATTTAGGAGCTCAGTCACATGTTGGTGTATCATTTGAAGTCCCTGAGTATACTGCTAACGTTGATGCGGTTGGTACACTCAGAATTTTAGATTCTATCAAAACTTTAAAATTAGAAAAAAAAACAAAATTTTATCAAGCTGGAACTTCTGAAATGTTTGGTGCCTCAAAACCACCCCAAAACGAACAAACTCCATTTTATCCAAGAAGCCCATATGCAGCTGCTAAGCTTTATGCACACTGGATTACAATTAATTATAGAGAGGCTTATGGGATATTTGCCTGTAATGGAATTTTATTTAATCATGAAAGTCCTGTAAGAGGTGAGACATTTGTTACACAGAAGATTGTTAAAGGTTTATGTGAAGTTTTTAAAAAAAAATCTAAAAAACTATATTTAGGCAATCTTTATGCAAAAAGAGATTGGGGTCATGCAAGAGATTATGTTTATGCAATGTGGAAAATGTTACAAATGAAAGAACCTAAAGACTATGTAATAGCAACTGGAAAACAATATACAGTTAAGCAATTTGTAAATTTAGTTTGTAAAAATCTAAATATGAAAATTGTGTGGAAAGGTAAAAATGATAAAGAAAAAGCTTATTGGAATAATAAACCGATAATTGAAATTGATAAGAGATATTTTCGACCTACAGAAGTAAATTCATTAAAAGGAGATTATTCTTTAGCAAAAAAAGAATTTGGATGGACCCCCAAAATTCATATTAAGACTCTTGTAAATGAAATGGTTAAAAGTGAATTAAAAAATCTAAAATGATTAATAAAAAAGAAAATTTACTTTTGAAATTTTATTTTATTCTATTGATTCATAAATTTAAAAATTATCAATATTGATTATTAAATTTCAATGTAAAAAAATGTTAAAAAAAAAAAATAAATCAAAGTTTGTTGGATCGCTAGATAAAGTTCCTTTGAATGTTTCATATTTAGCAGATAGTGCTAACTTTAAATTAGGCTTAGATAAAATAAATTTAATGTGGAATAAAGAAATTCAACATATCCACATTGGAGATAATATTTCCCTAGAAGAAGGAAAATATTATGATAATTATCTAATGACTACTAGCTATTCTAAAGAAATACAAAAATTACAAAAAAAACAATTAGAAAAATTAATAAGCATCTATCAAGAAAAGGAGGGCTATCCTAACTCATTGATTGAAATAGGATGTGGAGATGGATCTTTTTTAAAACATGCAATTAACAATATTTCAAAATTAGTTGGGGTAGAGCCAAGTGTAAGATTTTCTGCTCCTGCTAAGAAGAAAGGCTATAAAATAATTAATGGTTATGTTAATTCATCTTATAAAATAACAAAAGATCGATTTGATTGTTTTGTTTCACGTCAGGTTTTTGAACATTTACCGGATCCGTTAGACGTTTTTTTGGGTATAAAATCAATTCTCAACCCTGGTGCTGTTGGATTAATAGAAGTCCCTAATGGTTATAAAGCAATTCAAAAAAAACGTTTCTATGAATTTTTTCCAGACCATTTAAATTATTATTCTGTTAATTCTCTTGTAGCACTTGCTTCAGAAGCAGGTTTTAATGTTGTTAGTTGCCATGAAAGTTTTGGTGGCGATTATTTAGAATTATGGGTTAGAAATGATACAGAAGATTTATTTAAAAAAAGTCTTAGTAATTTAATTAATGAGCGTAAAAAAGTATGCAGTAGCCTACTCAAAAAAATTGAGGTATTGTCTCCAAAGAAAAAAATTATGATATTTGGATGTGGAGCTAAAACTTTATCAATATTTTCAGGATTTAAAAAAAATGTTTCTGAGTATATAGATGGTGTTATAGATAGTGATCCAAACAAGCATGGACTTTATATACCAAATACATCAATAAAAGTTTTTTCAATTTTACAAAGTTTAAAACAAAAACCAGATGTGATTATAATTCTTGCTCTTTCTTACATTGATGAAATCAAAAAAATTGTCAGAAAAAACCATCCAAAAGTTACAATATTAAGCCTAGATAAAGATAATAATATTATCAAATTATAAAATTCAAAATACTGTAATTAAATTATTTTTTTGCAACATTAAATAATCTGATTAATATTTAAAAACATTAAACAAAATAGATTTAAATCTTTTTATATAAAAAATGATTACTACGATAATTTTAAAAAAAAGATAAAAATTTAAAATATTAGTCCATTTATAAAATTTAATTTTCTTAGAAGAAATTAATGATGCAGCGTTAGGAACTGCTCCTCCTAAAGTCGATATAATGATTTGACTTTTAGATAAACAAAATAATTCTGTAATAAAGTCTTTACCATTTGTTTGTCTAAATTTTTTAGTATTGTATGAAGAATTATTAGAAAAAATACTAAATTTTGTACTAAGAGTTTTAAATACTTTTTCTCTATAAAATTTATCGTCAGAGCAAATAAATATATTATCTATTTTAGTCTTAGATCTTATAAAATCGATTAAATTTTTAATCATGTTATTAATTTGAAAATCAAAAATCATTTCACTAAACTGTATTTTGTTTAAGAAGTTATCTATTTTTATAACTCTATCTGTAGATCTAATATGTATTCCAATGAAATTATTGGGTAGATTAATTTTTTTAATTCTTTTTTGAATTTCTTTATTTGGAATAAATTTTTTGTAAGATAATTTACATATTTTATAAAATTTGTTGTTAAATTTATCACTAATAAAATTTTGATTTTTTAATTTTTTTAATGCTATTTCATCATTATATGGATTAAATACTATATTAGTTTTTGGTTTTTTTTTTAATTTAAAAATTTTAAAATTTTTTATTAAACAAAGATCGGTAAATAAAAAAGGTGATTCAAAAGTTTTTTTTTCGTATATATATAAATGCTTTTTAAATTTTTTAATTTTAATAACTGCTAAATGATAAGTAATAACTCTTAACTTGCTACTAAAACCATCACTTAAATCTGATAAGTCTATAATCATTTTTTAGAAATTCTCTCGATAAAGTTTACGAATACATAAAAGTATTGACATTAATAACATTTTTAATCAATTCAATGATCTTTATTTAATAAAAACTCTTCTAATTATTCTTAAAAAATTTAGTAAAAATATTGGAAAAATATAAAATGCAAATAATGTCAATTTTACAATAAATGGTTCGTCGATAATTTTTCTCAATTGACTTATATTCTTAAATGTTTTTTTTTTCCCATTATTGACTATTGATAGAAAAAGCCATGAAAGTATATTTTTAAAAAAAATTGTTTTATATATTTTTTTAATCTTATTGCTTTTTAAATGACTAAAATTTTTCGTTAATGGTATTAAATAACCTGAATACTCTGATTTTAACCTACTAATATAATGTTCTGGTTTAATAAATGTATCCAGATCTCCCATTCGTCTATAAATACATTTTAAATTTAAAATTTTCCAATTATTAAACTTTTTAATTATTTTTAGTATTATAAAATTTTGAATAAAATCAGATCTTAATAAACTTTTTTTACTGCTGGAAAAATTTTGACCAATTAAACTAGTTCTAATTATTTGACAACTCACAAATCCTATTAGGCTTATATCATTATAAATATCAAATGGTTTAATAGAATGTGTAGGCTCAATTTTTTTTATTTTTAAATCTTTGTTATTACGATAATTACTAAAAGAAACTGTAATACCAGAAAAATCAAAATTTAAATATTTTAAAATTTTTGGAAAATTTTTTATATTTATTCTATCATCATCTCCAATTAAAATTGTATATTTTGAATTAAACTTTTTCATAAATTTAAAATATCTGATTTCCCAATTATCTTTATGATAATAAATTTTTAAGTTTTTAAGTTTTTTTTTAAAATGTGAATATATTTTTTTTTTTTCTTTTAAAATTTTTTTATTGTCTCCCCAATCAACTAACCTGATATTAAAATTTGATTGATTAATTTTATAAATATCATTGAGTAAATTACCTACTGAAATTCTATCTCCAGAAAAAATCAGTATTGTTAAAATTTTCATAATAAGAATTTTTAATGCTAGTTTTTGGTTCTATTATTTAAAGTAATATACTTTTTAAACAACAATAAATTACTTATTCAATTATCAAAGTGACTTTAGTTGTAATTTATTAACTTTTTATTGATTTTTATTTGAAGTTAAAAGTTTATTAATTAAAATAGAAGAATTAAACTTTAATAAAAACTTTATTTAATTTTGTTTTATATCTATATGATAATATATACTTTACCAAATATACTATTAGTGGATATTGATAATGATAAATAAGAAATCAAGAATATTTGTAACTGGCCATAAAGGTCTTGTGGGATCTGCAGTTATTAAAAGATTAAATTACTTGGGCTTTAAAAAAATAATAACAATTGATAAAAAAAAACTAGATTTAAGAAATCAAAAAAAGGTATTTGATTTTTTTAAAAAAAATAAGATAGATGGTGTAATAAATGCTGCTGCAACGGTTGGTGGTATACTTGCTAATTTAAAATCTAAGGCAGATTTTATTTATAACAATATTGTAATACAAAATAATATAATCCATGCTTGTTATTTAAATAATATCAAAGACTTAATCTTTCTAGGATCAAGCTGTATATACCCAAAATTATGTAAACAACCAATTAAGGAAAGTTATTTGTTAACTGGAGAATTAGAAAAAACAAATGAACCTTATGCAATAGCAAAAATAGCAGGAATAAAAATGTGTGAGAGTTATAATTCTCAGTATAATACAAATTTTAAATGTCTGATGCCTTGTAATTTATATGGCCCTAATGATAATTATGATCTGAAAACATCACATTTTTTTCCAGCATTAATTAAAAAAATTTATTATGCTAAGAAAAAAAAATCTAAAAAAATTATTGTATGGGGATCAGGTAATCCAAAAAGAGAACTTATGCATGTAGATGATTTAGCAGATGCATGTGTTTTCTTTTTTAAAAAAAAAACAAAAGAGTCTTTAATTAATGTTGGAACAGGTGATGAAAAAAAAATTATTCAATATGTTAATTTTTTAAAAAAAAAGATGAATTTTAATGGTAAAATTAGTTTTGATAAATCAAAACCAGATGGAACACCTAGAAAAGTTATAGACTCATCAATAGCTCACAGATATGGTTGGAAATCAAAAATTAGTTTATCTAAAGGATTCGATTTTACTTATGAAAATTTTTTAAAAAGTATGGACGTTAAATGAAAAGAATATCAATAGTAACACCAACCTATAATGAAAAAGATAATATAAAATTGGTATATCAAAAAATTAAAGATGAGTTTTCTAAATTAAATTATAGTTATGAACATATCATTATTGATAATAATTCTAATGATGGAACTATTCCAATTTTAAGAAAAATTTGTCAAAATGACAAAAATGTGAAGGTTATTATTAATAATAAAAATTATGGTCATAATAATTCACCATATTATGGAATTCTTCAGTCTAGTGGTGATGCAACAATTTTGATGCTTTCAGATTTACAGGACCCAATCGAATTAATTCCAGAACTTATAAATATGTGGGAAACTAAGCATAAAGTAGTTTTGCTTCAAAAAAAAACTTCAGATGAAGGTTTTCTAATAAAAAAAGCAAGAAGAGTCTATTATAGAGTATTAAATAAATTTTCAGATATAAATTTAACACTCGATGCTACTGGTTCAGGTATTTATGACAAATCTATTATTGATAGATTTAAATCTCTTAAAGAACCAATGCCATATTTAAGAGGTTTAGTTTCAGAGTTAGAGGGTGATATCGGTATAATCAAGTTTGATCAACCAAAAAGAAAGTTTGGGAATTCAAAAAATAATCTTTACACTTTGATAGACATGGCATTGTTAGGATTTGTTAAACATTCAAAAATGCCTTTAAGGTTAATGATTATTTTTGGCCTTTTTATCAGCACAATATCAATTATTGTTTCAATAATTTTTTTATTTTACAAATTATTTTTTTGGAATAGTTTTGATTTAGGTATGGCTCCAATTATAATTGGCTTTTTTTTTATTTCTGCTGTACAAATTATTCTATTAGGTATTGTCGGAGAATATATTTCAGTAACTTTAAGTCATACCAGGTCACTACCTTTAGTTGTTGAGAAAGAGAGACTAAATTTTACGATTGATAAAGATAAATAAAGTTTATTTTATTTTGATCCAAATATAGCTTAATTTATGATTAAAACCGATTGTACTAAATTTTTTAATTTAAGGTATTTACTTTTATAGTTTTAGAGAGTAGAAAGTTGTGCCTGGTGATTATTGCGAAAGGGTTATACCCGATCCCATTCCGAACTCGGAAGTCAAGCCTTTCTGCGCCAATGGTACTTTGTCTTAAGACACGGAAGAGTAGGACA
>Ga0209335_10003050_pt1 | contig 17036 bp, 18 predicted proteins | sample COG_09_FD_184753 | JGI IMG/M metagenome (GOLD analysis project Ga0209335, IMG submission 184753) | Pelagic Microbial community sample from North Sea - COGITO 998_met_09 (SPAdes) (version 2) | ecosystem: Environmental > Aquatic > Marine > Neritic zone/Coastal water | place: Helgoland, sampling...
GTAAGGACGCGCCTGTGCCTCCTGTGTGGCTTTCTGTAACAAGCTCCTCATCTCGGGACTTCCGTCGGCCTCTGCAATTACTGTCGACATCTGCTTATCAAATTGCGGCTGCACCGCACCCCAACCCTCCTTGCTCGCCGGTTCAAGGTGAAAACTACAGTTTTGTAATGTAACGTGTTGAACCTGGCTGAGAACTGTGTTTCGAAGAACACCCACAGCGTGTTCAAAAATAGGGCGAGCGATCGTGTGCCATTTACCCTGTACGAGTTGCTGTTCATTGAGATCTTGTCCGAGGTACTCCTTGTTACTACGAAGCAATGCGCAAACCGGATGCTCTTTGGCAACAAAAATAATAGGCGCAGAACGCACCTCCATTGTGCCTTGTGTCACGAGGTTGCTTGAAGTGTATTCGGGAAATTTGTTGTGCCACTGGCTGGCCTCTTTTGAAGTATGATCGGCCTCAAAAAGTGTCTCGCATGTACTGTTTCTTCCGGGTAAAATATGAGCCAGAGTCCTATTGCCCTGCAAATCGCTAGCGCACTTTGGGAAACCTTCCGAATCGAGCTTGAGAACCATTGGAAACGTAGAATTGTACTCGAGCATCTCAAGTTTGTTCACACGTGCATTACATAGTCCCTGAGCGTCCGTTGCAATATTCATTGTGTCTGTACGTGATCCAAAAACCTTCATCCCATTAGCTCCTACGCTTGGCATAAACCAAGAACGTCCAATCAATTCCCCATCTTTTAGGGTTCCACTATGTTGAATCAAAACAGTCCTCACACATTTCTGAATTCGAACTGGCTCTGGATCATCCTTCACTGAAATACCAGAAGTAACAGTTGGAGCCACACTCATTGTTGATTGAAGTTGCTTACTGAAATAAATGCCTATTTAAATATAGCTTTGTAATTTTGACTCTCAAAAATGACAAACAATATTTCAGGATTTAGTCGATTTTTTACCTTGACGCTCTCAAAGTTGAGAAATGCGTTGATTTACAGCGTTGTGAATTTGTCAACAAATGAACTAATATTTGACATGCAATTTAATGATGTTTTGCTAATTTTCTTTGGTCTCTATTTCATATCTGAGATTTATATCAGTATTAAGAAAGCGAACCACGAAAATTACCTGATTGGAAGATGGGGATTCATCACCTATCTTTTTCATACGATTTCCCGACAATCTGTTTTCGTGATATCTGAAGTGACCAGCCGGAAATTCAGTGTAGGTAGCAACCATGATGCCGAAGGTACTTTTATTTTAATCTTTCTGACCTGTTTCTTTGTGATAATTGTTGTGTTGTTACCGGATTGGTTCTTGCGGTGCGATGAACGAGGGTCTTTGAAGTCTATTCTTCTCTTCTCTATTTGTTCTAGGTTCAATATCATCAAAATTGCTGGTTTCGGAGGAGCCATGGGGACTTTTGTGTACGGTGGATTTTATTTGGTGACGACATCAATCATGCATCATTTCAGAAATCGAATCTCAGAATTTCGAATGAGACTTCTTTCAGCGTTTGCAATGATCTGGTCAAATTTGTTCATTGTTGCTCTGATTCCATCTTCAAAGAACAATATCTTACCCTTCGTGTGTCTCTTGACACTGTACACTTTGGCTTCTTCGTTCGAACTATTCCAACCTGTAGAGGGGTTTTGTCTTTGGAAGGTGTCGGTTGAGATTAGAGATTGGATATTGGCGCTGTCTCCATCTCTACATTCGACAGAAATAATCCTGATAGTTTCGATAAGTTCAGCTTTGACTTCATTCACAAATATCGTAAAACTACAAATGCTATCGATAATGTGCGTGGTTCAAGTTACTATTTCACAAATCTTGACGTTTACAGGAGAACATAATACCAACTATTCATTTGTCTTGAGTATTGTTATACTGGTGGTCGTCGATATTTTACTGATTCGGCCAGAAAAAAAAAGCGGTTGATGGGACACGGACATAACATAATACCCTGACTTTAAGTGTTAGCACTTGATGAGTCACGGTAAAAACGCCGTCAATGATGGGTTACATATACCGGATGCATGGGATGAAGAAAGTGTTGGTGTTAAAAGGAAACCACAAAAGAAACAGAAACCGGTTGTAAAAAAGCTCAAGTTTGAAAGTGTTGATGAGGAAGAGAATTATGCTGTGGCCGAATCAAGTATAAAATCGACTGATGAAATAATCCAATCGATTGCGAGACATGTCGGATTGAGTGCACAAAAACCCGGTTGCTCGATTGAGTCTGGTATTTACCTCGAGGGTATTCTGAGTTTTTTTTCGTATCATGAACTGCTCACCAATATGTTTTCGAAGGGACTTGATGACACAAAGAATTCCATCCCGCTTATAACAAAGAGTTATGAGGAGGACTGGATGCGAGAATGTGGATTATATGCCGATGATGAACCATGCGCATTTGGGTCCGATATGTGCGAGTGCATGCATATTGACGAGCAAAACGCGTTTATTGGCGTGCAATTCAAGTTGCCGGTACAGATAGAAAGTGGACTCGAAAATATTCGAGAACATGGAAACAAACTGTGTGTATTGTGCTGCCGAAAACAAACTCAAGCTCTTTTTTACGATGCCATCTTCAATCAAAGATCTTATGCATGTTTGATTCAGCTATACGGAAATATTGCCGATGTCGAAGGCGAGTACTCGCGTCATGTTATGTTGTCTATGCCTTCAACAGGCCCTATCAGCTCAATGCCATTGCCAATCGTTTCCCACCAACGTAATCGATATTCTGTGCAACGAAAACAGAATGGATTACGATACATGATTCAACATAGAGTTTCTTATGAGTCTTTTTGCCAGCCCTGTCCGTGAATTTAATCAATTTCCGATATCGTCCTGTGTTCAGTCTCATCAATCTTCATGTTCGCTCGTCGAACTTGAATAATAAGAAGACTCATCACGGGCAGGGCGGCTCTATTTCTATACATAAGAACACAAAAATAATTCGTAATCACATCTGTACGATTCCGAATACCACCTCCAAAACAATCTTTTGCAAAAGATCGCACGAGTTACACCTCCATCTCGAAAAGTTGCACAGGGAACTCATCACGGACCCATGTGAAGTAATGCAGGGAAAAATTGACGCTTACATTTATTGTGTGCACTTTCTGGACAACCAAATTCCAGAGGATCGACCACTATCAACAAGAGCTGTACAAAACATTATTTCACTATTCACAACATTCGGTACAACGACTTCAAATGCCTGGACTATTCCGGATATCCTATACACATTCAGTAACCGAATCATTCATGGTCAATGGGAAAATGCATTATTCGATCAGACATGTCGGCATGTATTTCCATGTCTTCATAAAACAAAATGGATCAATCGTCAAAAGAAAGATATTGAAAATTATGAACCTGGACAACCCGCCATATTCCTCAAAATCATGCTGGCGATGTTAATGGGGTATTATCCAACGTGTGCAAAAAAACCCCTGTTTGTCTATCGTGTATTTTTCACAGTTGCAGTCCGTGAACTTCTCCTAAAATCAGACGCAGAACAGTATGCATTCATTTTGAAGCATATAAACCTTGTGCGGTTAAGCGTCGCAGAATATACCACTTTTACCTTATGTATGCTCCCGGTGGAGTATTCCATCATGGTACGGCATTTCGACATTGATTCGTATCTAAATTTATGTCACTCATGTTGTGAAATTTTTCGCATATGCTTGATGCAAGGGAACAAAATTTCATGGGACAGGTTGGAACAAAATGCATTCAAGTCAGTTGACAAAATTGTAAGATCTGCACGTATTGGGCAGAAAATGAATATTCCATACGTCGCCTCTCAAACAGTCATCAAAAAATTCATTAATGTGGACTGCAAGAAAAACCCAGTCAGTGTCGATTCACTATTGCGGGTTGCAAAACAATGTCCCGTAGCGTATGCGCATCAAGAATCGTTGTTCCTGTATAGTCACTTGATTCAAATGATTTTGCCGGATCCGTTCACAAAGTTCCCCGATGTACCAGACATTCAACGACTGCTACCTACAGTGATCCAAAATATACATGGCATTCTTTCAGTCTATGAGTTACCTGCAAACTTCATTCTACAGCAATTGATTGTTCTGCAAGAAAAGTATACAACACAGGCAATGAAGTTGTTGAACATTACAAGTAAGTACATATGTTTGAATTGTCTTCTTCGAATGACAGCGAAACAATACGGTCTAGAAGAGTGCATTAATGGGATGATCCGGATGGATTTTAAAACAGATGAAATATGGTGTAACAAGTGTATGGAATCAACACATATTGTTAAAATCGACCTTTTGGGTCGGGTATTACGTATCAATCAAGACCTTATCTTTATATGTCCACACTGTGCTGATATTCACAATTGGCATGGCGACGCCCTTGATCTTCTACACTGTCGCAAGAAAGATCCTCGGACCTTGAAAATTCTCAACGATATTGAAGATCATGATCCGACCTTAAGCTATGTCAAAGGGATTCATGAAATACATGAATTGATGATGAAGGCACCAAAGTTAAATCTGAAGAAAAAACATAATTCAAAAAAGAGAGAACCCTGCTTTCTTTGTTCGTGTGGTACAAACAACAAGAGTATGATGCTCCTCCATGTAACCTCGGCCCGTTATTTGCGAATATACTTATGCGGAAAACATACTCCACCCAACTACATGTTGCAGTATCTTCGCACGACCGATGAATTTGATAATTGGTCGTACGAGGAATTCTTTCGCGCTCCTTCAGACGCATCGAGGCTACTCAAAAAGAAAAGAAGAGCGCAAAAAAGAAGAGGAAATATATTATAGTGGGTAAGCTCTGTAGGAAAAATGAAAATTACCGATGTTCTAAACAATATTTTTGATGATAAACGTATCATGATTGCGGTTGTGACAGTGTGGTTTGCAATTTGTTTCGTTGGGTTTACAATGGTCGGACTTTTTAGTTCCACATTTATGAGATTCGGTCCAAATGATACCCTCACTTATCTGACGATAAAAGTTGATACTTGGTCACGTTATATCTTTATTCTCTCTTTTACGATCATTAGTACCTGCATCAATGACTTGGCTTCTGATTCTCTTGGTCCATTCTTCACAAATGCGATTGCCGATCATAAAAGTCGGCATCTACCATACCAAAAACGAACCATTATCATCATATCACAAATATGGTCTATTTACTGTTCGATGATGTCCGTCGCGGCTGTGGCGCTTGTTTTTAGCCAGTTTGACTTGATTTTAGTCCGTGCATTAATTGATCTGCTCGTGAACTATTTTACGCTGACACGTTTCATGAAAAACAAATCTTATGACCCACACAAATTTAACCGTTTTTTCGAGCAAGAGAATGAAGAATTATCTACGGTCGATGAAAGAGAGAAAGACGAAGAAGAAAAATGAGAAAAAAAATACGATTAGTTACAGATGAAACAGATTGTGTAGATTTCAGTGAATGAAATTTAAGGATCTCTATGTGTATTTCAATCAAATGGAAAAGGGTGAAGTGTTCGATGTTACATTAAACGAAGTGTTACGCTTTTGGATTTGGGAAACGGATTTGGTGGAAAAAACGGAAACAACCTTCAACCAAAACCATTATGCTGGTATCCTCTTCATTAGGGTTCTAAAGACAGAATGTCCAAATTGGCATGCATCTATTAGTGACCTAGTGCAATTGCTGATGGATTCTCATGGTATATTTATTCCACATATGAATTCTGTTGATTTTCTTCAGGGTAAGCTTGATTTCAGAAGGTTAACAGATGTCTTGGATGGGGTACAACAGTACTGGAATCAATTGATTACACTCAATGTAACATGGGCAGAAAATATCCTGACCTGTTGTACTGTTCTTTTGGAGCCCTTCATTATCTACACCGATTTACCTCTAGACCAAGCAAATCTACCAAACGCCATTGAAGATAAAATGGGGGACTTGCAGCTAAACACAGTCACTGTTAAGTCAATACTTGCAAAGCTTTGTTGCATGTATCGCTCTGTATATATGGAAAAGTTTTCAACGTTTGTGAGCAACGAATATGAATATCAAGATCTTCTTGAAAGTTTTCATGTGGAAGCAGCAGTTGATGTATTTTTTAAAATAGCAATGGCAACGTCACTGAAAATTGGCCAATATGTGGAGTACCAAAACACTTACAGTGACTATTTCAACCATATCTCACAAGTTGTGTACAAGCATCAACCCGATTATAAACGTCCGTTACCACCAGACATGAAGTGTATCGAACAGAATCCCAATTCAGCAGAAATTTGTTTGCCTTCAATCAATCAATTATACCCACAGGTTGACTTCATTTACGAAGACGAAAATTTTAAACTTGTTCCAAACTCAACCACCGAAAACGAAGCGGATCCTCAAGAATGGAGGTGGTTTTTGATAGGGGGAAAGGTCTATTTAGTGAACAAGCGATCGTCAGAAGCTTATAAGGCGCCAAAATTGTGTAGTTTGATTTCCATTGTAGTCAATTGTTTTCCTTGACTAATTCCGAAGCACAAATAAAATCGATAGCCTCGTTGATCTTCATAGTCAATACCCGATGTAAATCGACTCGTACCATAATTCGCTGAAGTTGTACAGATAATGCATGTTTCCGATATTTCAGTGAGTGATTATGATCTTTCCCCGTCAGAATTCCCCGCACCAATGCTATCATGACAGTAGTTTCGTCCAACTTGAGGTTGAGATGTATCTGAATAATCCCACCTCCACCCATCTGATTACTGATTCGATGCTTCAAATCGGGAATCTCATCTTCAGACTCCCCAATACCTCGCTGATAGTGTGCAAACTTACGCAAAAGTTTTTCCGTGCAGTTGCGTTGCTTTTCATCAAACTCGGTGTACGGGTACAAAAATTGTAAATTATAAAGGAATAAACCGTGCATGGTAAAAGAAAGCGACAACGGTTTTTCCAACATCCTCGAAATCAGTTCTGTGAGAGGGTCATTCAAGCCCGTTCGACAATTACGTGAAAAATAGATTGCAATGCGTTGTATTTGGCTCTCCGAGAAGAAATTTTCCGTAAGATATTTTGACCCATCATCCATATTACACGGTGCTTGAAAGAAGGGCAGTAGTACGTTTTAGTGTTACAAAAGATTGTTTTATTTAGTTTTGGGTATAAAACAGGATGTGAAAGATATCTGAAAGATGGATGCTGCTTTCTTGGATTCCGACGATGAAGACGGGGCTATTGTGTCAATTGAGCCCACTAGTTCTGAAATCGAAAACAGGTGTTGGATGTGCTTATTTCATGGCTGTGCTGTCAATGAAGCCGCTCTTAAATTTATCTGTGACAGTCTTCCACATATTACATTGGATAGTTGTTGTGAGCAGTTGGTCCCTGTTTTGAAAAAGCAAGCACCAGAATATGCAGATTGGTTCACAAAGCAAAAGCTCAAAGAACATATCGAAAGTCACATGGCCCATCCCAAAGCAAAACTCTGTCAGATGATCCATGGGCTTGATGATTTGCAGCGACAAATTCAGGGGGTCTGTATTGTAGAAGACCCCCAAACCAAACAAAAATCCATTAATATGGTCGCAATCAAGACGTATTTGGCGATTGTACGTGAAGTGCAAACTCTATATCGACAACGGGAAGATTTTTTATTATTTGGTAATCGAATCACAATGGAAAAGAATTGAAAAGAACAAGAGAAATATCCAACCGAGTATATATAACATGTGATGAAATTGACTTGAACACGATGACCCTCACAACGAACTCGGGATCAAATGAACCGGCACATTTTTGTATGTCAAATATTAGTTGTGCAACGCAATCTTCAGACGCTGAATCCCCACCCTCGTTCGCAGACATGGTTGTATGTTCTGTAGGTCCCGAGAATACAGCGATTTTCACTTCTCAACCCATAAAGGATGCCATGGATCGAGCAGCATATCCAATAGGAGTACCTGTTTACGAATGGAGTCAGCAATGCACATTCAATCTCCACAACACGAAAAATTCGCCAGCACTCACAATGTCCGCTTATAAAGCCCGACCAGGGATCAATACTGGGTTTGATGGGTTTGCCCATCAGGGATCGCATATTCTGAATGTTGCAGCATTGTTTTCAACGATATTCGAAAAGGGGGATGGCAGACCGTTTATTTCAAAAACTCACAATACCAGTGTACAGAAGTGTCCGGACACACTTAATCCTATAACTTTAGCTTATCAATTCATCCCAACAGTCAACTTCAGCAATGTAGTATTTGAGGGTCCGATGGAACTACAGAGTATGTTTACACGGACTTCATTTAAAACTCCCAGCGCCTCCAAAACCTCTACGTTGATACTGTCACAATCAAATATGCATGATGGTTTGCAAAAAGCACTTCATGTAGCCACTGACCCAGACAGTGCATTTAGAAAGGAGGTTGGAGAAAATACAAAAGCAATCTGCAAGCTCTTCAGCGCTGACCAAGCTCTCTGGAAAGACAAAAAAGTGAACGAACTTACGTCGGACGAAATGAACAAATTTATGAGTGCCCAGTTCTGCACCGAAGAATGCAGCGTGCACACGCCAGAGGCGAGGGGATTCGCTCATGGACCACTGAAGTACCCGATTTTTTGTTACAATATGGCAATTAACGCACATGTGGGAACAGAAAACTCGCCAACAAATGGTGCTCAACAGTTGGCTTTTGGATTGAGTCATTGTGGAAACTTACCCGAGATCAATATGGCTCTGCGTATTTTGAACGCCGACTCAAAGTACGCGATAGGTTCCGAAGGCGGCCGGGGTTATGATTATGTTCCAGGTCGTCGTTGTCTGTGTAGATATAACGAAGGCTGCAATTTACCAAAAATCAAATCTCTCATCGATGTAGGCACTGGTGTACCATGTGTGGGTGCTATGACCTGTCTACGGGACATTCATAGACATGCGATTGGCACAGCACCCATGCTGCAAGCAATGGGTAAGTACAGCTCAGATATGTTTTGTCTGGGAAATAGGATAAACCAAGACGGAAAATATAATGAGGTATGGACCATGAGTGAAGATATGGCTGCCGCGGGACATCTGGTACAAGGTTTTGCCTTCAAATTCAATCAAGAAGGGACCAAGGAAAACAGTGTAGAATTCCACAGTGCATACGGAAATGATGACTGTGAGTCCGCAACTTCAATTGCGTGCGTACTGTCACAAAATATCTTTTCCTTCGGTAATGACTTGATAAATGGAGAAACGTCGAATTATTCGACGGTTTTGGGAAACCTGGATCCCCTAATTCAAAGTAACATCAAATGGGTGGCAGAAACCTTGGCACAGTTCCAGAGCAGTATACATGTGAATAACTGTTTTGGCTTGACATTATCGCCCAGTGTTGGAAAGGCAGCCTCCTTCGAAAATGTGGATATGAACTGTGAGATTTCGACTAGTAAATTCTTTAAGGATATGAAACAAAGAGGAAAGAATGCAGCTAAAGTATTTTCGGGAGTTGGTAATGATCAATGCAATTTTGCTGGTACGGCTCAGCTTGGAGGACATAGCTTTTCATTGATGGGTCTCAAAATTGACGGCAACGAAGACGCCAGAAAGTACGCACGTTTCTTATTCACATTCGGCGAACATACAGGAGGCGTGACACCAGTACACTGTTGTGAATCCGTCAACGTAGAAACTGTTTTGGGTTTTGGAAAAACTAATACCATACCTGGCCTCACAACTAGTAAACTCATGGACACAAACCTTGCCAAAATCAACTTTAAGGGCCTTCCACAAACGTTTTGTCAGCTCTTCAAGAATCAATTGGCTATATTGGAATCAGATAAACCCTACACCATTCAAAACATGATGATTATGAATATCGGCAAAGATGTCAATGGGGGCAGTGATTGTTTTTACAGCACAGTTGTTTCATGGGCTGGAGACGATCGTGGATATGTTTTTGTATCAAAATGCAATGACAGTAAAAACTATAGACCGGGTATAACGCTAGGTAACATTCTCAATCAACAAGAAGGTATCCCGGTCATTCCACCCGGTCATCTGGAGAAATCTGCAGAGTTACCCGACTGCTTCATGGTACCCATGTTTGGTGATTCCCCAAACGTTGAAGCTTACAAACAGGCGTGGCACACAATTCAAAGTTTAGCAGGACAAGCAAGAATGTCTGAAGGCTTTAGAGAGACAATTTTCAAACACCATTATCCTCAGATGAAACCGGAGAATTTTACATCAGCAGGTGGTTATCGAGGAATGCTTACTTTCATGGAAAAGGGTCCAAACGGTGCTGTCAATATAGAAGAGGATATAGCACATTTGCAGAAAAATTGGAAAGGAATGGATTTAAAACAAAATGTAATTCGCTACAAAGTTCCATCAAGCGACCACCCTGTGAATTCAACAATCGTTTACACCGAACTTGCACCACAAGGGAACGATAAGTACAATCTTCGAAATTATTAACGAGAAGATGTTTTTAAAACTATATAAAACTAGCATAATCACTAGACTGAACTATGCACCAAAGCACCGTTTCCAAAATCAGAAAGTTGCAGGACAATATAAAGAACTCGTTTGTGTTTGCAGCATTCTGGAGTTCTATCCTCACAATATTATTTGTAGTTCTCATCTACACAGCAGACTACCCTGGTATATATCATTCACATCGGATCAGTTATATCTCCGATAACCTCGCATACAAACCAGCGCAGTCTATTCTGCTTTTATGTACAACATTACCAATATGGTTTCTATTGTCTGTGTGTATCATTGATCAATCAGCATATAGATGGATACAGTTTAACTTGTTTGCATTACCCATATCTTCGGGGGTTGGGCTTGTTATGTTTGACCTCGTAAGGACCAAACCAATGCATTATGTTTTCACTGCGATATTCTTGATCTCAATTTTGCTATCGCATCCAGTTGTTGTTCTAACGGGTACCAAGCACCATATACCACCCTTACATTCATGGTATTGGTCTGTTTCTTTGGTCACTTTAATTTCAGGAATGGTCTTTGGGGTTCTTGCATTGATAGGAACAACGGTGCAAAACAACAACGTGCAAAGTATCGCGGCTTTATTAGAATGGGTTGCATTCATTGGCGTTATTACACTCAATATGAGTGTCGGTACAAGAGCAACGGAACACCTAGAACATAAAACATCGTCATCGATCAATATATAACTCATAAATTATCGTCAAAAATCTCAGACTTCTCTCTAACATAAGGAGACTCATCGTCGCTTACTAAGTCGTCCGTATCAAGCTCTTCATCCGTAGTCGATCTAGAAGATTCATCAATGGACTCTTCTTCATCGCTTTTTTCCTCTTCGGACTGCTCTTCAGACTGCTCCTGTGAAGAATCCACGATAAATTCATTCAAAGAATCATCAGACGCGATGGACTGATCGTCATCCGCGCTATCAATTTCACAGTCAAAGTCACAATTCTCTTCAAGATCGTCGTCTGATGCTACACGACCCTCATACTCCTCGTTAAATCTAGTTTCCACTTCTCTCCACATTTCGCTTTTTTCCGAACACTGCTCCCACTTCAATAAACATTTGATTTTTGTATCAGCCATTTCGGCGGATTTACGTTTTGGTCGTAGCATTTAAAATATGTCCCTAACGCCTCGCTTCATGTGCATAACAAAAGAATTTTTTTTTAGTCAAACATTTTCTGCCATTTTGGTCGCAATTTTGGCGTTGTGTCTTTCTCAAGTGACTCAAAAACGAAATCGCCATGCTTATCGGTCCGTCTAAGCTCACATTCATGAAATGATGATGTCGATAGATTAAAATGCGTCAAGTTACCTACCTCAAACGTATTCCCTATCAAGACATCGACCCAATCTGTATCCAACAAAACGACGTCTTTAAGTGTAATGAAGCATGGACGACCAAACACTTTCACAACAAGTTCTTTCTTATCACGTTTCGGGCACTTTGCCACAGTACACAACATGTTGAAAAGTACAAAGTCTTGTACATTGCTCATTACAAAAAATTTTCTTTTTGCCTCGAACAGTGTCAAAAGTAAAAGATAATTCATAGACTAAACGATGAAACTAACATATGGCACACAGCGTATTGCAGTACCATTCCCATTGTCCGACATGACCAATAATCATATTTTGTTTGACTTTGCACAACGATACCTAAAGAGACAGCTCTGGTTCGATCCTGGAAATGGAATTGATTCAATAGTGGAGGACATAAGTGAATTGTGGTTTTGTTGTAAGCTGTTAGAAATGCACTTTAATGCAAACATGGAATCGGATGAGTGGAATAGTATTCAGGAGACTCACGAAGATGCAGAACACACAGAAGCCTGTGAACGTCATTTCGAAACAATTGAGAGTTCAGAAGAAGAATATTGTGTCGATACGGACGAAGATGCAGACTAGCATAAGCCTTCCCATACTGTAGCCTCCGTGAGTAATCCAGACTGGCGCCATTCTGCGAAGTTTGTGACCAAATTCTCGATGTCGTAAGTTTGTTTGAACCGCTCCAAACATGCCTTGGAATTGTTTTTCCATGGCCATGGGGCATAGAACGGAATACTACTTCGGATTGCTTCTTGTTGTGATCTCAAGGGAAAGGATATTTGTAATTTTTCATAATTTGTATAAAGACCAAGATAGCTTTCCCAGAGAATATTATGCCGTAAAAGACTGTATCGGTCCTTTTCGTCGAGTATTGAAATATCTGGAATTTGTCTCATCTGCTGTCCATCGTACAACAATTTACAAATACGTACAAAGTCTCGAAAGTCTTCCTCACAGTCAGGGTTCTCAGAAATATGTTTACAAACCTTGATGCGGTACACAATATCCGGTGGTAAAATAAGCCCCCTCTGAGTAAATATCAACTCGTGTATACCTTGCCAAAGTCCTATATGCAATGTCTCCTGTCTCTTGAGATCATAGATCATTTGACGGCGGCTTAAAAATTTCCTCCTCTCAAGAGTCTTTTTGCGTAACCAAAATTCTTTCATTGCACGGATCCTATTTTGTCTACTTTGATGAGCTCGTTGGATCCCAGCAATACCACCATGACGTACTAGTGCCAGACGAAAAAGTCGTCCCAAATGAATCCACTGGAGTTTTTTCCGGTGATACAGACTGTTGTACTCGATGTCTGCTTCAATAGGAATTGAGTTGTATAGTATGAATAGAGAACGTGCTTGCTTTAATAGACACATGGTGGAGTTGTCAAAAACAATTTGTAATAGATCTTCTCTTTTTGTGATTTCGGAAAAGGTACGATTTACGGCCGAAAGGTTTTTTAGATCACGTAAATCCAAAAACTTTGCCATTACGGGTAAAACATTATACACTGAAAACACAAACATTTTTTTTAAACCAGTCCTCAAAGGTATCAACCTAGATTTGAGACATCGTATATGATACAGACAACTCTCTTTGGCACAAAAGCTAAAAAGAACTCAGTCACACGAGATGACTTTTTCGATGATCCTGAAGAAACGGCGGAAAAAAAAGCAAAGCGGTTTGCATACGCGCGAAGCACAATTTATTTCGAACCAGGCTCGAAACAATTTGTATTCAAAAATTATCAAGCGACACAAATTGCTACCGGGCACTGGAAAGTGGTACTTAGCACGGGATCAAACGCAGTTCATGTTGTCACAAACTAGGTAATAGTCTGTCGTCTTCTTCATATAGATCAGTAAAAACTCCTTTGAACGTTCCATAAAGAGACTCGTAGGAAGCAATGCAAGACTCAATAGATTCGCCATGTAAAAATTCAAAAGCACGGTTATTCGCATACTCAAGACCTCTGGAAATTTTTATTCCAGCTATGTACTTTTCATGATCACCAAAATTAAAAAAAAAACGTTCAACGTACTTCATTTTTTCCGCCTCCGTCACGGAAGTTCGAATCTTTTGGCTAAGCCGGTCGACAATGTTTTCTTCCCATTCATGCCTTAATGCAGTCTCCAGATCCTCTCCACCCTTATCTCTCAACACTATGAGCAAACAAAATAACGTTTTCTCAGCCTCCGCAAAACTCAAGGTCAGCCATCTTCCAGCGGTACGTCGCATCGTAAAATGTTCCATAAATTTTATAAATTGAAAATACAAAAAGTGCATTCCTGTACGCTTCATTCCCCTCATCAGCGTGAGCCAAAGATTTCGAACTTCAGCAGTATAACCCCAGCATGAAAAGATGCAGAAATCTCTCTCGACCCCAACTCGGGATACGGGAATACTATTGAAAACTGCATCCTCGCTCAACTCTACCACATCAAGAAACATACTACAATCAAACTGATGATCGTTGTCTGTATACTTCAAAAGTTGTAAGTATGCCTCCTTGTAGTCGTATGGGTTTGTAGGCGGTCTGTACAGAATCATCTTGTATCGTCATTCGACCTTACTCGCTTCTATAAGATAATAGAAGCGTTTTGTATAAACTACGACACGGTGTTCGTCAAAAACTTATCCATCTTGAAGAAGTCTCATCATGGTAAGGCACGGTTTGGTGCCAACCATATCGTGTTGGCACCATATCGCCCACCATGAACCGGCTTGAAGTACGGCTTCTTTTTTTTCGGCTACTTTTCGTATATATTTTTTCGTATATATTTTTTGACTCATCAGGCAGGTTCTCTGCCGGCTCCCAAGTATTAGAACTGTCACCGTAATCTTTCCACTTCACCAAGTAAGACACATTACCTGTTTTGCGTTCAATGCGTTTATCTTTTAAATAATCGACCGTAAACTGCTTGATGTAAAAACTCGTATCGTATTTGGCCTCATATAAATTCTGCGACTCTGTTAAACTTTTGTTGTATAATCTATTAGTCATAGTATTTATTTGTTGAAAGTTGATCTTATTACCGAAGTGACGATCAAACTCGTCAATCATTGTCTCTGTCTCCGGTCTTGCTCCATCTTTATTACGATTCCATAAAACATAGGGAACGGGGCAAAAAATCTCATACGAACCTCCTTGGGTCTTCATATTGATGGATTCGTTAATCATGATCAAACCAATAGGTTCTTTCTCGTGAAGAATTTCTGTATTTCTTGTTTGAACTATCGGTGGTAAATATTTCCATCTTTGTTGGAGATAACCATGCAGGTTTTTGAAGACCTTAAAGGGTGGGCTATAGGTGTTTTTCAGTTCACCAACAACCTCATAAAATTCAAAGTCTAGACCTCGGTTTGTCAGAAAAAAGTCAGTTTTTCGACTGTCAATGCCAATCGAAGTCTGATTTTCATACACGTTTTTAGTAGGAGTTCCATCTTTAAGTGTTGTACCTTGATCCCCAATGAATTTTAAGACCTCGTAAAATCGAGTTTGCCAAGATAATTCATTGACCCGTCCCTTGAAAGACGTTCCCACCTCAACCTCCCCAGACAAAATCAAGGCCTCTACGCAAGTTAATAAATGTGTAAACGTATTACGAAATCGTTTCGAGTCCATCTTTGTGTAGGGTTCCGTTATTGGGTCCTGTGTCGGGGGGCAAAATGGAGCAATTTCCCATTTTGCTTTCAACATTCTTTCATGTTTAAGTCGTTTCAGTTTTTGTTGCCATTCATCCAAAACATCTAACGAATCTTGTTTTTTGTTTTCTTCGTTCCATGTTTGTTGGCACCAAGGCAATACCTTCGTATTTGCGTCCTTACATCTTACCAAAATTTTCTTCTTTAAAGTATCCAACCATTTCTGTTTAGACGCCGATTCTTTTTGTATAAATTCCACAAAGCCCAATTTCTTGTATCGACTTTGTGTGAACTTTTTCAATTCTCCGTCATCAACCTCATGTTTGGGAATCCAAGTTGCCTTATCGTAACCTGTCCATTTAATCTTCACCATCATCTGCGGATTCCCCTTTTCGGGTTTTGGACAATCCACCAAACCATTTGTTTTCGTATCCCAGCATTTCATGCTCTTATTCCATGTTTTGTAGTCCTGAATTTCGTCAAACCAATCTGTACTGTCGTTGCATGGCTTTACTTTACCCCGTTTTGCAGATTTTTTGGGTTTGGGCAATGTTTTCCGCTTCTTCGTCCTCCTCTTCGCCTTCTTTTTAATAATCGTCATCGGTGCAACCGCTGGCGGATTCTTCACCGTATTTGGACCTGAGACGCCAATGCTTATCCGAGACAATCTCGTTAAATTCTCATTCAACTCCTTCTCAAAATCAACATGAGTTTCTGACATGAGCCACGATGACATGTTTCATCTTACTTTTATTACTAATTAAGTTCAAAAAGTTGAATTTTGATGCCAGTCAACTCATTGCCATCATATTTCCATGGCAAGTGCTTCTTTGGAGTCGGTGGTGGCTTATCAAGATCCATCGATTCGGGCGGTGGTGTCTTATAGTCGTCCGACTCCCAAAATACTTTCTGTTCGGATGTGTCGTCCCACATTCTCTTTGTAAAAGTTACTGTGGGTTTGCCCAAGATCTCTTCTTATCTCCTCTAAAAACGAGTCAGTTTCTGAAAAACGAGTCAGTTTTTTCCACAGAGAAAAAAACAGTATGATATAACTACAAGAAAGCATGTTCACCTGGCGCAAGTTTACCATGCAATGTTTGCACGTTCTCGGTGTATATATTTTGCTTTGTTTGATCAAACCAGTGAAGGCCATCAAAAATCCGCTACAAATAAAAATCCCGGTAGCAAATTCACTGCATGTGAAAAATCTCTCACATCATGCGGTTAGCCAAAGACCTACAACCCTCGACCAAGAACGACTTGCAAAATTATACATTGTGATCTCGGGTGCAATGATACTCCAAGATATGGATCCTTTGCAAGTGGTGTTATTTTTGCGTCAACAGCCGATTCCATGACTATATAAGATTGATAAAAACAATAACATATTTGAGTATGTCTGAGCAACTGAGCTTTCGTGAAAAATTTGCGCAAAAAGGGCAGATGACTAGGGAAAATGTAGCCAGTGCATTGGGTGAAATTGTGAGGAAAATAGAGTTGATTTTACGTTTGGCATCGACCAGAAAAGAAGTATGCTTAGGACGTAATTGGGGAGAACGAGGAA
>Ga0209335_10003052_pt1 | contig 17035 bp, 18 predicted proteins | sample COG_09_FD_184753 | JGI IMG/M metagenome (GOLD analysis project Ga0209335, IMG submission 184753) | Pelagic Microbial community sample from North Sea - COGITO 998_met_09 (SPAdes) (version 2) | ecosystem: Environmental > Aquatic > Marine > Neritic zone/Coastal water | place: Helgoland, sampling...
TCTGCTGATAAAAATGAGTTAATTACATTTTTTGGGATTGCGGCATAAGGAACAAATACTCTTTTTTCTTTCGAAAAGTCGGCAACAAGCTCTCCATTTCCTGAGTACATTTTGCTAGAAACAGGAGGTTTGTAATTTTTGAGAAATTTATAATCTGGAATATTATTTGAAAAAGACCATAAAACCATCAATACAATCACTGGTATAAGTATGAATAAACCTAAAACCGATATAAATATATTTTTTAATAAATTGGTCATTTTGATTCCATTATATAGTGGAATTTGTTAAAGATAAGGCAAGAAAATAAACAAAATTTAAATAAAAAATCAAAGTTAAATGAAACAATTAAATCAAAAAATATGGAAAAGAATTTATACATTGATGCTTCGCATCCAAACGAGACAAGAGTTGTACTTAAATCAGACGATAAAATTGAAGATTACGAATACGAAGGTTTAAAAAATAACTTAATTAAAAATAATATCTATTTAGGCAAAGTAAGCAGAATTGAACCTTCATTACAGGCAGCTTTTGTTGATTTTGGTAGAGATAGGCATGGCTTCTTATCATTTAATGACATTCAGTCTGATTATTATCAAATCCCAAAAAGTGATTTAGAAATAATTAAACAAGAGGAAGAAAAAGCTAGAGAACAATTATCTAAAGAAGTTGAAGCAAAAGAAGAAAAGGATATAGCAGAGGGTAAATTAGAAATTGATGATCCTTTAGAAATCGAAAAATCTGAAAATACTGATGAAATTTTAAATGACTCAAATCATTCTACTGAAAATAATACTTTAGATAACGTAAAAGAGGAAAAGAATAAGAAACAAGAGAAACGTTTTAAGTTTAAAAGATATAAAATTCAAGAAGTTATAAAACCTAATCAAGTAATATTAATTCAAGTCATAAAAGATGAAAGAGGACAAAAAGGAGCTGCATTAAGCACTTTCATATCTATTGCTGGTAAATATATTGTTTTGATGCCTAACACACCTAAAGGTGGTGGCATATCAAGAAAAATATTTAACCCTGCTGATAGAAAAAAAATTAGATCTATTCTTAATGAAATTGAGATACCAAAAGAGATGGGCTTGATAGTTAGAACTGCTGGAAGCAATAAAACTAAAAATGAAATTGATCAAGATCTTGAAGCCTTAAAAAACACTTGGAATCAAATTAAAGATAATGCGTTAAACTCTATAGCTCCATCATTAATTCATCAAGAAAGTGAAATTATTAAAAGAACTTTACGAGATATGTATGATGAAAATACAAAAAATGTAATTGTAGAAGGTAATGAGGGGTATAAAAAAGCTCAAAACTTTATGAAAATGATAATGCCATCACATGTTAAAAAAATAAAGAAATATAGAGGTAAATTACCTTTGTTCATTGAGGAAAATATTGAACAAAAACTTAATCAAATTTTTGAATCAGAAATTAAACTAAATTCTGGAGGGTATTTGGTAATTAATCCTACCGAAGCTCTTGTATCCATTGATGTCAACTCAGGAAGTTCAATAAAACAAAAAAATGTTGAAAGCACTGCGCTTGATACAAACCTTGAAGCAGCTGAAGAAATTGCTCGACAAATAAAGATAAGAGATCTTTCAGGCCTAATTATTATAGACTTTATTGATATGCTTGGTTACGGCAATAGAAGGTTAGTTGAAAGGCGTTTAAAAGAAAAATGTAGATCAGACAGAGCTAGAATTCAAATTGGTAGAATTAGTAATTTTGGTTTACTTGAAATGTCACGACAAAGATTGAGGGAAAGTGCTGTTAAATGGAAAGTTGAACTAACAGACGAGTCTTTTGCACAAAAATTATTAAAATTAGTTGAATTAAAATCTGTATTAATTAAAGCTAAATTCGTTGAATTAAAAGTTTGTGAAAAAATTTCTGATTTTTTAAAAGAAAATTTTATTGAAGACTTAACTTATTTTGAAAAAAAAAATAAAATGACTATAGATATAATTATAGACAATTCACTTATCATTCCAGAATACATTATAGACCTTAAAAATAAGTCAAAAAAAACTATTGAATTAGTTGAACATTTTGAAAAGTTAAAAAATCTAGAACAACAAAAAATTGAAAATAAAGTTGCTGTAATTAAAGACAAAAAAATTTTTAGTAAGAAAAAAAAATATAAAAAAAAATTTTATAAAAAAGCTAAATAATTCCATCTTTTGGTGAAGATGGTTTTCCCATTAAAGTTTTGTCTATTCTTCCTGAAAGATAAGATTGCCTTCCAGCAATAACTGCATTTTTAAATGCTAATGCCATACTAAAAGGTTTTTTTGCTTTAGCTATTGCGGTATTAACCAGAACACCATCACATCCTAATTCCATCGCGATTGTTGCGTCAGAAGCTTCTCCTAAACCTGCGTCAATTATTAAAGGTAATTTTGTTTGGCCTCTAATAATTTTTATATTTGTTTTATTCAAAATGCCCAGACCGGATCCAATAGGAGCAGCTAATGGCATTATCGCTGAGGCTCCAACATTTTCTAATCTTTTTGCCATTAAAGGATCATCATTGCAATAAACCATTACTTTAAATCCCTCTTTAGATAAAACTTCAGTAGATTTTAATGTTTCTATCATATCTGGAAAAAGATTCTTCTTATCTCCCAAGACTTCGAGTTTAACTAATTTCCAGCCTCCTATTTCTCTTGCCAGTCTTAAGGTTCTTAGAGCATCTTCGGATGTAAAGCAGCCTGCTGTATTTGGTAGATATGTTATTTTTTTTGGATCAATATAATCCATTAATAATGGTTTATTTTTATCAGATATATTTACCCTTCTAACTGCAACAGTAACTATATTTGCTCCTGATAACTTTATGGCTTTTGCACACTCAGACATGCTTTTATACTTTCCAGTTCCAACAATTAATCTAGATTTAAATTTTTTACCTGATATTTTTAATTGATCTTTAACCAAACTTATCCTCCTCCAATAAAGTGAACTATTTCAATTACATCATTATTTCTCAATTTTATCTTTTTAATTTTTTTTTTGTCAACTATTTCCTTATTAAATTCAATTGCTACTTTTTTTATAGGTATTTTTAGTTCATTAATCAATTCATGTAAGTAAGAATGATTATTTACAGACTTTTTTTTACCATTTATCTTAATTTTTATTTTTTTTGTTTTTTTCATCGTATATAAATGCTGAATGAATAATAAAATAATTATTATCAATGGTCCCAATCTTAATCTATTAGGTGAAAGAGAACAATCACAATATGGTTCTATGACGTTTGAAAAATTAAAAGAAAAATGTCTTAAAAAATCAGCTGAGCTTAAAATTAATTCAGAATTTTTTCAATCTAATATAGAGGGTGAAATTGTTACAAAAATCCAGGAAGCTAGAAAAAAATTTGATGGAATGATTATTAATGCTGCAGCTTTCACTCATACATCTGTAGCTATCAGAGACTCGCTTGAAGTTTTTAAAAAACCAATTATTGAACTTCATATATCAAATATATATAAAAGAGAGGAATTTAGACATAAATCATTAATAAGTGATGTTGTTAATGGAGGAATATTTGGTTTAGGGCCTGAGGGTTATATTTTAGCCATAATTTCATTAGAAAAGATGCTTAAAAATGAAAATAGATAAAAAATTAATAAAAGAACTAAGTGAGTATTTAGATGAGTTTAAGCTTACTGAGATAGAATTCACAGATAAAGATACTAAAGTAAAAGTTTCTAAAAATAATGTTTCCATTAATAATCAACAAGCGCCTATTTTACAAAGTCCACTAACAATAAATGAAAAAATAATACCTACCAAAAAAATAAGTTCTGGATTAGAAATAACATCTCCAATAATTGGTACTGCTTATCATGCACCTGAACCTGGAGCAAAAAAATTTATTGAAGTTGGAAAAAAAATAAAAAAAGGAGATACAATCATGATTGTTGAAGCAATGAAAACCATGAATCATGTGCCTTCTACCACAGATGGGGTAGTAAAAGAAATTTGTGTAGATGATGGTCAGCCAGTAGAGTTTGGTCAAACAATAATTATTTTGGAATAATGTTTAAGAAAATTCTAATTGCAAACCGTGGGGAAATTGCGGTTAGAGTTATAAGAGCTTGTAAAGAATGGGGTATTTTAACTGTAGCTGTGCATTCTGATGTAGATAGAGATAGTATGCACGTAAGAATGGCTGACGAAAGTGTTTGCATAGGTACTCATCAACCAGCTGATAGTTATTTAAATATTCCTGCTCTAATGTCAGCAATAGAAATAACTAACGCTGAAGCAGTTCATCCTGGTTATGGTTTTTTATCTGAAAATGCAAACTTTGCAAGAATTCTTGAGGAAAATAATATTAAATTTATTGGTGCGTCTTCAAAATTAATTGAAATGATGGGTGATAAAATTCAAGCTAAAAAAATTGCAAAAGAAAATGGCTTACCAGTAATTGAAGGATCTGAAGGTGGAGTGACAGATATCAAGGAGGCTAAAGAGCTTTGTAAAAAAATTGGGTTTCCAGTATTAATTAAAGCTTCTGCTGGTGGTGGTGGTAAAGGAATGAAAATTGTTCATAAAGAGGAAGAATTTGAAACATTATTTTCTACTGCAAAATCTGAAGCTCAAAAATATTTTGGAAATGATGAGATATATTTAGAAAAATTTTTTCAAAATCCTAGACATATAGAAGTTCAGATATTAGCAGGTAAAAATAGAACTGTGCACCTTCATGAAAGAGACTGTTCAGTACAGCGTAGACATCAAAAATTGATAGAGGAAACGCCTAGTCCTGTTTTAAATGATGAGGTAAGAAAAGATTTATTTGAAAGAACAGTAAAAATGGTCAGTAAAATTGGGTATGAAGGTGCTGGAACAGTAGAATTTATATACGAAGATGGAAAATTTTATTTTTTAGAAATGAATACAAGAGTTCAAGTAGAGCATCCTGTTACTGAAATGGTAACTGGTATTGATATAATTAAGGAACAAATTTGGATTGCATATAACGGCGAAACAGCTTTAAAACAATCTGATATTAATCCTAGAGGACATGCAATAGAATGTAGAATTAACGCAGAAGATGCTAGTAAAAATTTCCAACCCTCACCTGGAACAATTGGTATGTGCCACCAACCATCAGGGTTTAGAACTAGAGTTGATGGTGCTGTATTCCAAGGTTATAAAGTAACACCTTTCTATGATAGCATGATTTGTAAGTTAATATGCCATGGAAGAAATAGAAAAGAAGCAATCCAAAGAATGAATAGATCACTAGATGAATTTGTCATTGAGGGAATTACAACTACTATTCCTTTACATAAAAAATTATTAAATCATAAAAAATTTCTAAATTCTGATTTTAACGTAAGCTGGCTTGATAAAGAGAAAGTTATTTAATAACAATTTATAAGCCAAATATCATAAACAGGATGATCAAAAGGAGCTATTGAAGGACTGGAAGAAAACATCCAGCCATTAAAAACGTAAACTTTATCATTGTCGGTTATTGTTAAATCTCTAACTTGAACATATGCTTTTATTTCAGGGTTATCATCAAACTCTGAGTTAGTACACTTCATGCTTCTAATAGCTAAATCTTTATAAATAAATTCTTCACCATTAGTTAAATTAACTAATTCATTTTTTGAGCTAATTTTATCTAAAATTTTGATATCTGTTCTATCACCAGCTAAACTACTTTTTGACTGAACGTTTGAATTCTGTAACGTTGAAAAAATAATAATTAAGCCAACAAAAAAAATTTTATAATTTCCAACTTTTGTATTTTTTATTTTCATCATTATCTTTATTTTTATTAGGATAATATGATTCTTCTAAACCAGTATTATTTGGTTGATGGGGTTTTTGCCAATCATATTTTTTTAAATCATGAACCTTTTCAATTCTATTTGGAGTAAAATGCATCCACGAGTACCACTCAACAGGGATTTTGCTTGCGTCAACTTCATTGGAATATATTACCCACCTTTTTTTATTTTTACTTTCATAATATTTGTTTCCAAAAGAGTCAGTGCCAACAAATTTTCCAGTTAAAATGGTTTTTAACATTGTTCCTAAAGTGTTTTGATTCCACCAAATGAAAATTTTTTTTAGAATTGTCAACATTCAAATTTTTTATTATTCAATTTTAAATTGTATAAATTAAATTAGACTAAAATATGAATTTGTATATAAATCAATTGATTAGTTATTCAAAATATAAATTTTAAATTGGGGTAAAATGGCAAAATACTTAGTTGAAACCTACTATACATGTACTTTTAAAGTTAATCATTATTTAGATGATATAAACGAGACGGAGCTTAAGAATCTCGAGAAAAGAGACGATGGAAAATTTGAAGTTTTAGATGTTAAGCTTGATAATAGAAAAACGAAGAATTTAGATCCAAATAATAACAAAGTAGTAGATAGAAAGATTGATTTAGTCGCACCAAATAATGAATCTAAAAAAGAAAGTATAGAGCAATCATTTGCTCAAGCTTTAAATAAGCCTGAGAATTCGGGTAAAAGGTTTGGAATGCCTGATAGAAGAAAAGGTTATATTCAGAAAGCAACTATTGGAGACCATAAAGTTTACCTTCATACAGGTGAATATGAAGATGGAAAAATTGGAGAAATTTTTATAGATACGAGTAAAGAAGGAGAATTAGTAAAAGCTTTAATGAATAACTTCGCTATCGCAGTGTCTTTAGGCTTACAATATGGTGTTCCATTGGATGAATATATTAGTGCTTTTGTTGGAACAAAATTTGAACCATCTGGTAAAGTTCATGGTAACGACAGAATATTAAGTGCTTCTTCAATTTTAGATTATATATTTAGAGAATTAGCTATCTCTTATCAAAATAGAGAGGATTTAGCTCACACTCCTGCAATAGGCAGTTTAGAAAATAACAATTCTGACGAACAGACTTTGGAAGGACAAAATCAACTTTTAAAGATAGTTAGAGATATAACTAGTAAAGGTTTTGTGAGAAATAATTATAAAAAAAATCTAGTTGATTTATCTGATGTAAAAATAAGTTTAAAAGGTAAAAAATAGCTATTTCTTAATTTTCAGGGAAATATTAAGCTCTTTTAATTGCTTTTCACTAATCTCTGAAGGAGCACTCATCATTAGGTCTTGTGCGTTTTGATTCATTGGAAACATAGTAACTTCTCTAATATTTTTTTCATTTGCGAGCAGCATTACTATTCTGTCAATACCAGGGGCGATACCACCATGTGGAGGTGCCCCATAGCTGAGTGCACTTATCATACCGCTAAACTTTTGATCTACATCTTTTTTTGAATATCCAGCAACCGAAAAAAGTTTATACATTAATTCAGGAACATGATTTCTAATTGCTCCTGAAGATAATTCAATCCCATTACATACAATATCGTATTGATATGCTAATATATCCAAAGGTTTATCGAAATTTATACTATCAATTTCACCTTGTGGCATAGAAAAAGGATTGTGGCTAAATTCTATTTTATTAGTAATTTCATCTTTTTCAAACATTGGATAATCGACAATCCAACAAAAAGCAAATATTTCATCATCAATTAATTCTAAATTATTTGCTATTTTATCCCTGGCTAGAAATAAAATTTTTTCAAGTTCTTTTTGCTTTGCACATGCAAGAAAAATACTATCACCGATCTCAGCTCCTGTTAATTTCATAATTTCCTCTAAAGAATCTTTTGAAAAGAATTTTCCAACAGGTCCCTTTCCAGAAACTTCTTTATCTTTCTCAAGGGTAAAATATGCAAGACCAGAGGCACCCTGTTCCTTAGCCCATTTATCTATATTATCAAAAAAACTTCTGGGTTTATCTTTGGTGTTCTTTGTAACAATACATCTTACCAATGATCCGGATTTTACAAGTTTTTTAAAAATTTCAAACGAAACATCATCTCTTGAAAAAATTTCTGTGATATCATTTATAATTAAGGGATTTCTGAGGTCTGGTTTATCAGATCCATATTTTAACATTGAGTCTTTATAAGTTATCTTAGGAAATTTATTGTACTTTAATTTCTTATTAGAAAATTCTCTAAATGTATTTACAAGCAAATTTTCAACTACATTAAAAACATCTTCTTGCTCTACAAATGACATTTCTAAATCTAATTGATAAAACTCACCTGGACTTCTATCTGCTCTTGCATCTTCATCTCTAAAACAAGGTGCAATTTGAAAATACTTATCGAAACCTGAAACCATAATAAGTTGTTTAAATTGTTGAGGAGCTTGAGGTAGTGCATAAAACTTTCCAGGGTTTAACCTGCTTGGAACTAAAAAATCTCTTGCACCTTCTGGACTTGATGAAGTTAGAATAGGTGTTTGAAATTCTAAAAATCCTAATTTATTCATTTGATTTCTTATAAATGAAATAACTTTTGATCTTAAAACAATATTTTCATGAATTTTTTTTCTTCTTAAATCAAGAAATCTATATTTTAATCTAATTTCTTCAGAATATTCTTGATCACTGAAAACTGGCATGGGTAACTCTTTGCAGGTACCTAGTATTTTAAAATTTTGAATTACAACTTCGATTTCACCCGTCTGAATATCTTTATTGATTGTTTCTTTTGATCTATCAACAACTTTTCCTTCAACCTTAATTACAGTTTCTAACTGTATTTTTTCTAATTCTCCAAAACTTTGGTTTTCTTTATCAATTATACATTGGGTAATTCCATAGTTGTCTCTAAGATCAATAAACAATAAATTACCATGATCACGTTTTTTGTTAATCCATCCTGATAATATTACGTTTTTTCCAACAAAATCTTTTCTTAATTGGTTACAATTATGACTTCTATATTTGTTCAATTATTCTCCTAAAATTTCTTTAATAATTTTAAAATCAATTGGCTTCTTCATTTTTAAGCTTAATTGGTCAATCTTATATATGAAATCAAATATTTTGCTATATGATCTATCAATTCTTTTGATGATAAAATCTATTAATTTTTTATTAATTGATATTTGACGATCAGATAAATTTTTTAATATTAAAGCAAACATCAATTCATCATCAGGTTTTTCTATATTTTGCAGGAGAAAGTTTTTAGTTCTAGACCTTAAATCATTTAACGAAAAATCAATATTTACAATAGGAGTTTCTGATGTAGCAATCATATATTTATTATCTTGATCAACAATATTGAATAAACTATAAATCAATTTTTCATCAATATTTTTACTCAAATCTTCCAAAATTATATTTTCATAGGTTTTAATTTTTTTTAAATCTTCACTTTTCATTTTTTTTGCATTTAACTTAATCCCTCTAAACTTTTTTACAAAAATATTCATTAAATGTGTTTTTCCTGAATATTTCTCACCACTAATATTTAAAAAGTTTTTTTCCCATTTAGGCCATTTATTTAATAAAGAAAATATATGTTTATTGCTACTTGAAACATAAAAATCATCATCTTTAAAATTTTGTTCGTAATCAAATTTGATAATTAATTGATTTAAATTACTCATTTTAAAATCCAAATTTTCTTTTTAGTGTCAAATTTATAATCTTTATTTTTCATAATATTTATAAAATTATTTGGCGTTCCATTAAATGTAACCTCATAAAAAATGAAATCCTTATCTATTTTATTGATGGAATAACTACTAATTAAATCAACTTCATTAAGATCTTTTTCAAATTTTATTGATGTATCTAAATTTTTATTATCTACTTGAATTAAAAGTTGAAGCTTAATTGATGTATTAATTTGATTGTATTCTTTCCATAAATCTTCATAAATAATTTTCAATTCATTCATCAAATTTTCTAACATTTTTTCATTATTAAAATCAAAGTTTTTAAATGAGTTATTTTTTATAATTTTCTTATCTTTAATTGTAATTTTCGATAATACTTTTATTTCATCATTATCTTTAAATATTAAAGCAACAATCGAATGTTTTAAAAAATACTTTTCAATGATTTTCTTAAAATCGTAATTTTCTATAATTAAAGATTTTTCTTTTATTGTTTGTAAGTCTTCTAAATCCTCAGTTGGTAAAAGATACTCAATTAAAAAACTTTTATTTTTTACTATTTTCCATTTTTCATAAATAGGATTATTAGAAAATACAAGAAGCTCTCCATTTTTTTGGTTAATTATTACTGGTAGGAATAAAAAAGTTTCTTTAACTATCTGGGATGGAAAAATATTATTATTTTCTAAAAAATTATAAATTTTTTTTTTATTAAATGTAACGCCTAAATTAAGCTGATATGTTTTTTCTACAAATCTCTCCTCTTTGATTGAGAAAGATTCAATCATTCCTTTTATTTCATTAAGTTTTATATTTTTTATTTTTTTAAGATCTGATGATTTTACAAGAGAACTTAATAGTTCACTAAATGCTTTTTTGAAACCTTTGTTAATAAGTAAGTCTTTATTAAAATTATTCTCTAGTTTTTCTGAGACTTCAATTTCTTCTACTAAAAAAGCATCAGCTTTAAGATTTGATGTGGAAAACAAAAATATATTTAAAGATATAATAACAAAAAATATATATAAAGTTCTAAAATAAAACGTAGTAAACATAATTTAATATAGTAATGAATAAAAAACTCTTTACCTATAAAAAAAGTGGCGTCAATATAGATGCAGCTGATAAATTTGTAAATTTCATATCAAATATATCATCAAAGAATAAAGGCCATAAAAAGTTCGATAACATTGGTGGATTTGGGTCAATTACAGACATCCCAAAAAATATAAAAGCTCCAAAAATAGTCGCTTGCACTGATGGAGTAGGTACTAAGGTTGAAATAGCCAATATCTTAAAAAAGTATGACACTATTGGTATTGACTTGGTGGCAATGAGTGTAAATGATTTAATAGTACAGGGAGCAAAACCAATTTTATTTTTAGACTACATATCTATTAATAAAATTGATTTAAAAAAACTTAAATCAATACTTAAGGGTATAGTAAAAGGCTGTCAAATTGCTAATTGTGAATTAGTTGGAGGGGAAACAGCTGAAATGCCTGGAACTTATGAAAAAGGAAAATTTGACATCGCAGGTTTTGCTGTAGGTGTTGTTGATAAGAAAAAAATTTTAGACAAAGGTAAAATAAAAGAAGGAGATTTATTGTTAGCTGTTCCTTCAAGTGGAATTCATTCTAATGGATATTCATTAGTAAGACATGTGCTAAATAAAAAAAAGATTAATATTAAAAATAATGCTTTTTTAAAAAAGGAACTTATCAAACCAACTAAAATTTATGTAAGTGAAGTTTTAAGTTTACATAATAACAATTTATTAAATGGTTGCGCTAATATAACAGGTGGAGGGTTATCAGATAACATTAAACGTATTATTCCTGATAATTTATGTGCTCATATTGATTTAAACAAAATAAAAGTTTTAAAAATTTTTAAATGGTTAAAAAAAAATAATATTTCAGATAAAGAAATGTTAAAAACATTCAATTGCGGAGCAGGATTCTGCTTAGTGATAAAGCCAAAAAATTTAAAAAAAATTTACAATTTTTTTTCAAAAGAATTTAAACCATACGTTATCGGAAAAATTTCTCGAGGAAAAAATAAAGTTAAATTAAATGACTCTCTCAACTGGATCTAAAAAAGTTAAAACTGCTGTTTTAATTTCAGGAACAGGAAGTAATCTTAAGTCTCTTATTAAATTTTCAAAATTAAAAAAATCTCCTATTGCTATTAGATTAATTATTTCAAATAATCCTAAAGCTAAAGGTTTAGAGTTAAGTAAAATTTTTAAAATTAAGAAAAAAATATATAATTTTAAAAAAAAAATCTTGACAGAAAAAAAAATGCTTTTTGAATTAAAAAAAAATAAAATAGAATTGATTTGCCTTGCTGGTTTTATGAAAATTTTATCAAATTATTTTATAAAAAACTTTAATGGAAATATATTGAATATTCATCCTTCTTTATTACCAAAATTTAAAGGTTTAAATGCACATGAAAGAGCAATTAAAAATAGAGAAAAATACTCAGGTTGTACAGTGCATTATGTTAATTCTAAACTTGATTCTGGAAAAATCATTATTCAAAAAAGGATTAAGATATATAAGAATGATACGCCTCAAACACTTTCAAGAAAGATTTTAATTCAAGAACACAAATTGTATCCAAAAGCTATTTTGAAAATATTTAATCTTTAAAAAAAAAGTTAATCTCTATTTTTGCATTTTCAATACTGTCAGAACCATGAACAGAGTTTTTATCAATAGAAATTCCATATTTTTTTCTTATAGTGCCTTCCGCTGCATCCTCTGGCTTTGTTGAGCCCATTAACTCTCTGTTCGCTAAAATAGCATTATCTTTTTCAAGGACCATTACAACTATTGGACCTGATGATAAATACTCACATAAATCGTTATAAAAAGGCTTTGTTTCATGAACTTTATAAAATTGTTCTGCTTCTGATTTAGCAATTTGAATTTTTTTATCTTTAATGATTTTAAAACCTTTATTTTTAAACATTTCTTTAATTTCATTTTCCAAACTTCTTTCTACTGCGTCTGGTTTAATAATTGATAGTGTTTGTTCAATATTACTCATAATCATCCTCTATTAGTTTGTTTAATAATCTCACTCCAAAACCAGTTGCTCCACCTGAATTTAATGCTCCACCATATTTTGAAAAAGCCATACCAGCTATATCTAAGTGCGCCCATGGTGTTTTGTTTAGAATAAATCTTTGTAAAAATTGAGCGGCTGTTGTTGATCCTGCCCCTCCAACATAATTTATATTTTGCATATCTGCATTTTTTGAGTCTATCAATTTATCAAAATTTTTATGCAATGGCATTCTCCATAATTTCTCATCAACTTTTTTACCTGCATTTAATAATTGTTTTGATAATTTATCATCATTTGAAAACAAGCCAGCATACTCAGAACCTAATGAAACTATTATCGCACCTGTTAGTGTTGCTAAATCAATTATAAATTTGGGTTTAAATTTTTTTTCAGTAAATGATAAAGCATCAGCTAGAACTAATCTTCCTTCTGCATCTGTATTTAATATTTCTATTGTTTTGCCACTATAAGACTTTACAATATCTCCAGGTCTTTGAGCATTGCCACCTGGCATGTTTTCTACAAGTCCAACAACACCAACAGCATTTATTTTTGCTTTTCTTAATGCAAGATTTTTCATTAAACCAACTACTGTTGCAGAACCAGCCATGTCATAAGTCATATCCTCCATAAATTTTGCTGGTTTTATTGAAATACCACCAGTATCAAAACAAACTCCTTTTCCTACAAATGCTAAAGGCTTAGAGTTATTTTTTACTCCATTCCATTCCAATGTTACAAGATATGATCCTCTAATACTTCCTTGTCCTACGCCCAATAAAGCATTCATTTGTAATTTTTTTAACTTCTTTTCATCATAGATATTAATTTTTAATCCATATTTTTTAAGTACTTTTAATCTTTTTGCATACTCGTCTGGGTGTAAGATGTTGCCTGGCTCAGAAACTAAGTCTCTTGCAAAAAAAGTTCCTTCTTCTAGTGCTCTAAACTTTAATTGATTTTGAATAGATATTTTATTTTTACTTCCAAAAACATTAATTAAAATACTTTTCTTATTTTTTTTTGATTTATAAATATTGAATTCATAAGATTTTAATTTTAATCCATGCAAAAAGTACCCTAAAAAATTTTCTATTTTACAATTAATAGTGTCAGAGTTTATAAAATAATCTTTTTTTTGATTGTAATTAACATATGTGTGAAATTTAGCTCCTAAATTTTCTACATCAGAATTTTTTAAGTCTTTTTTAATAGATACTAAAAATATTGTTTTTTTTGAATTTATTTCAAAAAAAAGTAAGTCTTTTTTTAAATCGCTTGTTTTTAATAAATCGCTTATGTAAGAAAATTCTGCATTTGAAATATGTTTTTTTAAACTGGTAATGTTGAAATCTTCATCAACAAACAGAATAAAATTACCAGAAAGGCTCTTTGAGTTATTATTGTAATTAATTTGAATAGACATAAATTTTTAAATACACTCTCTACGTGTTCGGTGCTATATATGAATAAAATTATCATAATTCAATGAAAAAATTAATATTTAGAAAATTTAATCAAGATACTTTAAAGTTTTTTTTGACCTCAATTTTAATTATGGGGTTAATTGTATGGACTTTACAAGCAGTGAACTACTTTGATTTCGTAACAAAAGATGGGCACGGATTAAAAGTTTACTTTTATTTTACAATATTAAATTTTCCTAAAATAATTCACCGAATTTTACCTTTTGTTTTTTTCATTTCTCTTTTTTATACAATAAAAAATTATGAAATAAAAAATGAGCTTAGCATATTTTGGATTAATGGAATTACAAAAATAAGTTTTGCTAATAGATTGATTTATTTATCAATAGCTCTAATGTTTTTTCAAATTTTTTTAGGTTCTTTTATTTCACCAAAATCCCAATTCAAGGCTAGAGAATTTCTCAAAAATTCTAATATTGATTTTTTTACTTCTTTAATGAAAGAAGGAAAATTTATTAACGTTACCCAAGGTCTCACTATATTTATTAATAAAAAAAATGATGATGGAACTTATACTGATATTTTTTTAGATGATTCAAGAGGTAATAATTCTAAGATGATTTTTTCAAAAAATGGAAGCTTGATTGATAATGATAAACAAAAAATTTTTAATCTTCAAAATGGTAAAGTTATAAATAACGATAAATCAAAAGTTAATATTTTTGAATTTGATACAATTGATTTTAATCTTAAAAATTTAAACTCAAATACAATTACTACTCCTAAAATACAAGAAATAGACTCGATCATTTTATTAAGTTGTTTTTCTAATTTTAATATTAATATAATTACAGAGTTTGATTATTGCAGTGAAAAAATGAGGAATGATATAAAACAAGAACTATTAAAAAGATTTTATAAACCGATTTATATACCGGTCCTTACTATTTTGTGTTGCTTTATGATTGTTTATTCAAAAAATAATATAAATTATAAAAAAAATAGTAATATAATATTTCTTACTATTTTTTTTCTTTTAATAATTTCAGAAGCATCGTTAAGATATGCATTATCAACTAGTTACTCACTTTTTATATATTTAACGATTCCTCTACTTTTCTTTATTGCAGCTTATATAATATTTTATAAACGGGCTAAATATGCTTAAAGTTTATCAGAAATATATTATTAAAAATTTTTTATCTAAATTTTTAAGTATAGTTGTTATTTTTTTATCACTAACAATAATTCTTGGTATTCTTGAAGAGATATCTTTTTTTAAAGATATCAATGCAAATTTTTTTTACCCTTATCTTCTAACTATTCTTAATGCACCAATCACCTTGTTTGAAATTTTTCCATTTATTTTTTTATTAACTACACAATTTTTATTTTATGATTTTTTTAAAAAAGATGAGTTAAATTTATTAAAAAAGAGTGGATTAAATAATTTAAAAATTATTAAAATATTATTTTTATTATCAGTTATAATAGGTATCTTTAATGTTTTAATTTATTATAATTTAGCTTCACAACTAAAATTTTTTTATTCTGACATAAAAAACAACTTTTCAAATGATAATAAATATTTAGCTATGGTTACTGATAGTGGGTTATGGATTAAAGACGAAAATAATGACAAAATTTTAATTGTTAAATCAAGTTATGTTAAAGGTAATTTCTTATCCGAAGCTATAGTAAATGAATTTAATTTGGATTTTGAATTGATTAGAACAATACAGTCAGAAAAAATAGATATAAAAAATTATAATTGGATTTTATATGATCCTATCATCACTATAAATAATATTTCACAAAAAAATATAGAAAAAATTAATTTAACAACAAATTTTAACGAAGAAAAAATTAATAATCTTTTTTCTAATATTTCGACTTTGGATTTATTTAAACTTTTTAATTTAAAAAAAGATTATGATAAACTTGGATATTCTTCAGATGAAATTACAATTCATTTATTAAAACTTTTTTCTATGCCGTTATTATATGGAATTTTAACCATTTTATCCGCGGTAATAATGTTTAATTTTACAAGGGATAAATCACTATTATTTCACATTATAATAGGTATTTTGATGTCGGTTTTAATTTATTATATGAATTTTATTTTTAATTCTTTGGGAAATAGTGGAAAATTACCAGAATTTTTGTCAATTTTTTTTCCATTATTGATTATTTCTATTTTTTCAATCATGGGGTTGGTTAATATTAATGAAAAATAAATTAACTATATTTTTAATAACTTTTATTTTTCTCAATAACTTTGCATTAGCTAATGAGTTTAATTTTGAAACTAAAAATTTAGTAATAACTGAAAAGGGTGAAAAAATAGATGCAGGGAGAGGAAAAGCTTATACTTTAGATAACGAATTGGTGATAATTGCTGATGAGTTCGAATATTTTAAGAATACAGGAATTTTGATAGCAAATGGAAATGGTTTAGCAAAAATTAAATCTCGAAAACTGGAAATGGAATTTAAAAATGCTGTTTTTAACGAGAAAGACTCTACGATAACAGCAAGTGGCAGTGTTAGAATTTTTCAAGAAGATAAAAAGATCAAGATTAAAACAGAAAAAATTATTTTCAATCAATCGCAAAATACAATTATTTCAGAGACCAAAAGCACTTTGCAAGATGATGTGGGTAATACATACATGTCTGACAGCTTCTTATATGAAATAAATAAAAACATTTTAAAAGTAAAAAATTTAGAGGTTATAGATAAAGAGAAAAATAATCTTACAACTCCTCTTGCTTATATAAATACTGAAAGTGGCAAATTATTTGGTAAAGACGTAAATGTAAATTTAAATAGTACAAATTTTGATAATGACAATGAGCCTAGATTAAAAGGTGTTAGTGTTATTAATGATGATGAAAGCACCATAATTCAAAAAGGAATTTTTACAACTTGTAAAAAAAGAGATGGGTGCCCCCCATGGCAAATTACCGCTGAAAATATTCAACATGATAAAAAAAACAAAA
>Ga0209335_10003053_pt1 | contig 17029 bp, 16 predicted proteins | sample COG_09_FD_184753 | JGI IMG/M metagenome (GOLD analysis project Ga0209335, IMG submission 184753) | Pelagic Microbial community sample from North Sea - COGITO 998_met_09 (SPAdes) (version 2) | ecosystem: Environmental > Aquatic > Marine > Neritic zone/Coastal water | place: Helgoland, sampling...
AGCATCAGCCCCTGCTTTTTTAGCAGCCATCATTGTTTTTTTTAAAATATTTAAACTACCAGAATGATTCGCAGAAATTTCAGCAACAATGAAACATTTATTTGAATTAGATATAGTAAATTTATTTGAAAGTTTAATTTTTGTGCTTAAATTAGTTTTTAACATTTATTTAAATTTTTTAGCTTTTTTATCTTATATACTAATAAATCCTTGACCGTTCAATATTTGAACGATATTTTGATTTAAAAATTAACGATATATATGGTTGGCAAAGAAAATTGTTTTGAAATTTTGAGAAAATTGGAAAAAAAGCCTCAATCCAATAAAAGAGGTCCTACGAATCAACCTGGTAATAGTCTATGCAAACTTAATTATTGTTTGAAAAAATTAAAAAAAAATACTGATAAATGTTAATAATTTCAAATAATTTCAAAAAAATTCAAAAAAAAATAAGTTATATTTATATTTTAACTCCTTGGAGAATTGCAACAAAAACAAGATTAACAATTGCTTTTATGAAAAGAAAATTAGCAGAATACAAAGAATTTAATAAAGAATTAAAAATACAAAAACAAAAATAATGTTGATTTGCTAAATTATGATTAATGAAAATCAGGTTACTCTCAAATTGTTAAAAATTAAAGATTATACGTCTAAGTATTTAGCATGGATGAACAATAAGAAGATAACTTTATTTACCGAACAAAGACATATCAAACACACAAAAAAAAAAATTTTAAAATTTATTAAGGATAAACGTAAATCTAAAAATGAATTTTTATTTGGTATTTTTGTAAATGTAAATAATAAATTAATTCATGTTGGAAATATAAAACTAGGCCCGATCAATTTTATTCATAAAACATCAGATATCTCCTATTTTATTGGTGAAGAAAAATATTGGGGAGCAAATATAGCTTCAATTGCAATTAAAAAAATTTTAAAAGTTGCAAAAAAAAATTTTAGATTAAAGAAAATAACTGCTAGTTTTTATCAAGATAACATAGGGTCTAAAAAAGTATTAACAAAAAATAATTTTTTAAAAGAAGGAGAATTAAAAAAACAGCTTATTCATAAAAACAAGAGGGTAAGTAATTTTATATATGGAAAAAATATTTAATGAATATCTTTTTTTACCCATTAAAATAACAACTTATAAATTTTTATATCATAAGTCAGAAACAAAGAGTTTTAGGCATGACTGATCACAATGCTAATTTTAATCAAGATATAATAATTTATTATTATGATTGTAAAAATTTTAAATAAGAAGTAATAAACATAACACAATTTATCAATATTTATGTTAAAAAATAAATCTATATTAATTACCGGTGGAACTGGATCATTTGGATCAAAATTTTCAGAATATATTTTAAAAAATCACAAAGATATAAAAAAACTAGTCATATTCAGTAGAGATGAACTAAAGCAATTTCACATGTCGCAAAAAAAAATTTTTTTAAATAATAAAAAAGTGCGTTTTTTTTTAGGAGATATAAGAGATAAAGATCGATTACTTAGAGCGTTTAATAATATTGATATAGTTATTCATTCAGCTGCATTAAAACAAGTTCCGGCAGCAGAATATAATCCAACTGAATTTATTAAAACAAATATTATTGGCTCTCAAAATATTGTGGAAGCTTGTATAGATAAAAATGTTAAACAATTAATTGCACTTTCTACTGATAAAGCTGTAGCACCAGTAAATTTGTATGGTGCAACCAAATTATGTGGAGACAAATTATTTGTAGCAGCAAATAGTTACGCAGGTAATATGAAAAATAAATTTTCTATTGTTAGGTATGGCAATGTAATATCAAGCAGAGGGTCAGTAATACCTAAATTTTTTGAAATAAATAGAGACAAAACTCAAAAATTTTTTCCTGTTACCGACATTAATATGACAAGATTTCTCATATCTTTGGAAGATGGAATTAAAGTTGTGCTTTTTGCGTTAAAAAACCAGATAGGTGGAGAGGTATTTGTTCCAAAACTACCATCAGTAAAAATTAAAGATTTATGTAAAACAATTAATTCTAAAAAAAAAATAAAAGTAATTGGTATCAGACCAGGAGAAAAAATTCATGAGGAATTAATTTCAAGCTCTGAATCACTGAATACATATGATATTGGAAAATATTATATAGTTTTACCAAACAATAATGATAGTAAGAAAATTAAAAAAAGTTATCAGCTAAAATATAAATTAAAGAAATTTAGGGAAAATTTTTCATACAATTCTTTTGAAAATGATAATTATTTAGATACAAAAAAATTATCAAAAATTCTTAATATTGATTAATAGTAACATTTCTTTAATCTTTAATATTTTTTCAGCATTTTTATTACAAATTTTTTACGTTTGATCTTTCAAAAATTATAATTTTTTAAATAGCTTTTGTTAAGAAATATTTAAAAAATACCCACCACTAAAGGAACTTGCTTCACTAGCAATCAAAATTGATTTGTTGCTAAACATAAGGTCTATAAATTTAAAAATATTTAAGGTTTGATAATTTTATGTAATACTTATAGAAAATTTACATATATGAAAAAAATAATATGTATCGTTGATTATGGGTGTGGAAATACAAGATCTATACAAAGCTCAATTAATTTCTTAGGGTATAAAGGTGTAATATCAAGTAATAATGACCTAATACAAAAAAGCTCACACATTATCTTACCTGGCGTAGGATCTTATTTTAATGCTTTAGATAAGATTAAATCAAATCTAGATTTAAATTTTTTAAAAGAAGAAATTTTAAAAAAAAAAAAACCAATTTTAGGAATTTGTGTAGGGATGCAAGTTTTAAGTACTTATGGGTATGAATTTAAAAAAACAAGAGGTTTAAATTGGATAAATGGTAATGTTTTAAAAATGAAAAATAAACCCAATATAATTCCACAGGTTGGTTGGAATAATTTAAAGATTCATTTAAAAAATAGCAAATTGCTTCACAAAATTGATCAACAAGATTATTTTTATTTTCTTCATAGTTTTAAGTTCAATATTAAAAATAAAAAAGATATTGTTGCCTCTACTGAATACAATGAAAAATTTCCTAGCATTATTAACAAAGAAAATATTATTGGTGTGCAATTTCATCCTGAAAAAAGTCAAACATCTGGACTTAAATTATTAAAAAATTTTATTGAAAATTACAAATGAAAAAAAAAAGAATTATTCCAATTTTTTTACTTAATGACATGCAATTGGTACAGAGTAGAAATTTTAAAAATTTCGAAGTAATTGGAAATCCATTTCTATCACTTAAGAGATTTAGTGAATGGATGATAGATGAATTAATTTATCTTAACATAACAAGGATAAATAATGCAGAACATGAAAAAAATGAAATCAAAAAATTTAACAAACTGATTAAAGAAATCTCAAAGAATAATTTTATGCCCATAACAATTGGAGGAAAAATAAAAAAATTAAGTCAAATATATGCCTATCTTAAAAATGGTGCTGATAAAGTATCAATAAATTCTTATGCATTCAGAAATGCAAAATTTATTAACGAAACTGCTAAAGAGTTCGGTTCACAATGTATTGTTGTTTCTATAGATGTTAAAAAGGTAAATAAAAAGTATAAAGTATTTATTGATAATGGTTTAACCAATACAAATATGGATTTAGTAGATTGGGTAAATATTGTACAATCAGAAGGTGCAGGAGAAATTTTGATAAACTCAATTGATAGAGATGGATCTAAGATTGGTTATGATTTTAAAATTTTAGATAAATTAAAAAATAAAATTAAGGTTCCTCTAATTTTTTGTGGTGGCGTAGGACACTGGAGAGACTTTGGGATAGCTTTAAAAAAAAAAGAAATTGATGCAGTGGCAGCCGCAAATATTTTTCACCATTTTGATCAAAGTGATTATTTAGCTAAAGATTATTTGACAAAAAATAAAATCAAAAATATAAGACCACCTAATTTTTTTAAAGATTGATAAAATGAATAACTTAAAACCCATGATTTACTGCAAGGGGTGTACTTACCCAGAAACTGCAGTGAATGTAAAATTTGATAAAAATGGTTTCTCTTCAATTTATCATACCCATAAAGCTTGGCAAAATATTAAAAAAGAAGAATGGAAAAAAAGAAAAAAAATTTTTGAAAAAATTGTTTTAGATATAAAAAAAAATAATAAATCAAATTATGATTGTATAATTGCTGTAAGTGGAGGAAAAGATAGCTATTACCAAACACATGTAATCAAAGAGTATGGTCTTAAACCTTTATTGATAACATATAATGGTAATAATTATTCACCTGAAGGTGAGTACAATAGAGATAGAATGAAAAAAGTATTTGATGCTGATCATTTAATTATTTCTCCTAGTCAAGAAGCTTTAATCAAATTAAATAGACTTGGATTTAATAAAGTTGGTGATATGAATTGGCATAATCATACTGGGATACTAACAGTTCCGATGCAATACGCTGTAAGATTTAAAATACCATACGTAATTTATGGTGAAACAAATGATATTTTTGGAATCTATAAACCAAGTGATTATGCAGAATATACTAATAGACTAAGAATAGAGTTTGCCATGAGAGGATTTGAATGGGATGAATTTATCAAAAATAACAAAGAAGGTTTAGTTTCAAAAGATATGAATTGGGCAAAGTTTCCATCAGATAGAGAGATGGTCGAAAATAAAACTCGAGGTTTGTACATTGGAAACTATTTTAAATGGGATCCAAATAAAAATACAAAAATGATAATAAAAAAATATGGTTGGAGACCTGCCAAAAAGAATTTTGAGCGAACATACAGAAAAATTTCAAATTTAGACGATATTTATGAAAATGGTATTCATGATTATTTAAAGTTTGTAAAATTTGGTTATGGTAGAGCGACAGATCATACAACAAAAGATATATTAACTGGCTATATGAATAGAAACAGTGGAATTGATTATGTTAAGAAATTAGATCATAAAATTCCTTCTGATTTGAAGATATGGTTAAATTATACTGGCATGAAAGAAAAGACTTTTTGGAATAAGGCAGACACTTTTAGATCTCCAAAAGTTTGGTGGATAAAAAACAATATTTGGTACAAAGATAATATTTGGGGATATCCATCACCATATGGCCCAGTGCATTTATCAAAATTAGAAAGAAAAAGGTATGAAGTCTAAAACCCACTTAACAGAAGAACAGATTAGGCCAAAAAGATTATCGGATAAAATACAAAAATATATTTGGTCTGACATAAAATATCTTATGTTAAATAGTAAAAAATTTATCAAAGTTTCATGTCCAGCTTGTCAGAATAAAAAAAACAAAAAATATCTTAAAAAGAATAATTTTAAGTATTTGATTTGTGAAAAATGCTATACATTTTTTCTTTCACCTAGGCCCAATAAAAAGTTATTAGAAAAATTTTATAAACAATCAGCTGTTTATAATTTTTTCAATAATTATATTTTTCCTCAGACTGAAAAAAATAGATCAAAAAAAATTGTTCTGCCACGGATAAAGAAAATAATAGAATTATCAAAAAAATATAATTTAAAAAAACCCTCAATAATGGAAGTTGGTGCAGGTTTTGGAACATTTTGTGATTTTGCAAATAAAAGTAAATATTTTTCTTCAGTAATAGCTGTTGAGCCATCGCCTGATGGAGCTGCAAATTGTAGAAAAAAAAATATAGGTGTATATCAGGAAGTTATAGAAAACTTAAATATTAATAAAAAATTTGATTTAGTTGTAAATTTTGAAGTTATAGAACATCTTTTTTCACCAAAAATTTTTTTAATTTCTATGAAAAAATTTTTAAAAAAAAAAGGTTTTGTTATTTTAACATGCCCAAATGGAATGGGGTTTGATATTCAGCTACTTAAGGAAAAATCAGACTCGATAGACCACGAACATATAAATTATTTTAATCCCTCATCTATAAATAAATTATTTAGAAGATGTGGCTATAAAGTTCTTGAAGTACTTACACCTGGACAATTAGATGTAGATATAGTTAGGAATAAAATATTAGATAAAAAATTTTCTTTAAATGACAATCCATTTTATGAAGATATAATTATTAAAAATTATGAAACAAAAGGTTTAAACTTTCAAAAGTTTTTAATTGAAAATAACCTTTCATCGAATATGTGGATTATAGCTCAAGTGAACAGTTAATTTCCATATAAAGTTTATCTACACCCTTTCAATCAAAAACACTTGTGGATAGATTTGCTCTACTTTTATTTTTTCTTGTATTTTCAGATAAGATTTATATTCACCCAAAGTGTTTTGTATTTCATCAAAATCCAGACGTGGAAATTTTTGCATAACTAGTGCTGATAGTATCTTATCTTGCTTGGTAAACAGATTTCTATAAAAAAATCTTAAAAAATAATAAATATTTAAAAATATCAAATTAAAAGAACCAGTAAATTTATCTTTTAAAAAAAATGAATTAATTTTAGTTTTTACAAACTTATTAGCATTTAATGAGTCTATTAAAAATTTAACACTGCATTCCTGACTGTTTATATTGTGTATGGATTTTTTTGCTAAATTTATGTTATTATAGAGTTCAATTTTACGTTCTTCTTTTTCATTCAAGTATTTAATTAAATCATCATCCTTTCTAATATTTATGCTCATTAATTTTGGAAGTTGAAATTCTACTTTTTCATCTTGATAAACTATATAATTTGTAGATGCTCTATTAAGAAAATAAGACTCAACAGATGTAGTACAGTTAGATGTTATCTGTTTTTTTGCAGCAATTATCCAATTACAAGTATTTATTTGATCTATAACCACTTTCATATTTTTTTTATTTTTGGTAAAATCTATCCACATTTCAGAATTTTCTGCAGGATGTGGCCTTATAATAATTTTTTGGTCTGGATTTTTTATTGAATAATCAGTTAAAAAATTTTTTAAATTTCTTAAATTTTCCTGTTGAAATTTCAAATAAGGTTTCGCAAATTTTACCTTTTCACTATCTGGTTTGTAACCATTAGCAATTAATGATTTGACATAGTCTTGATTTCCATTTTTAAATAAATAATAATTATTTGCTTTAGAAAACATGGTATTTACTAAAATAAAATCTCCTTCTTTTTTTTTTATTTCTTCAGCTTTTTTAAAAAACCTTTTATTTAATGGTTCTTTTAAAATATCAATTCTACTATTACCTGTTTTATAAATCTTTCCAACCATCTTTGGAAATGAGTCAATGATGGCACTATAATCTTTCTCACCCCAGCAGAAAAAAATATCTATATTTTCAATACAAGGACGGTAAACTCTTTCAATATATTCTCTAGGAGTAAAAAAATTCATACCTTCCTCATCTATAGCCCCGATAATAAAGCCCAACCTTTTATATTCTAATATTTCTTTTAAATTTTTTGGTCCTAAACTTTTAAAAATAACAATTCCCTTTTGCATCCGCTTCCGATTATCAAAAATATTTGATTTTCTACCTATAACTATTGAAAAATCAGATAATGAAGCTTTAAGAGCAAAATATATTCTAGCATCGAGCTCTCTCTTTTTATTTTCCATCAAAAGATAAATTCTTGGTTTAATTTTATTCATTATATTTTTTTAAAAACAATGTGATACATCCCACTTAAAATTTCATCTGAGGAAACTCTTGGATAGTTGTCTCTAATATTTGACCAAAAATTATCTATTTCCATCGTAAACTTTAAAATCTTGTCAAAATACCTTGGTTTTTCAGATGAGATAAAAATTGGATAAAAGCCATTTTTTAAAGCAATTTCACACATATCAGACACAGAATATCTTGGATAGGCCAACCCATTAAAAAAAAATTTGATCATTTCCTCAGATCTTGATGGATAATTTTTTTTGACTAGTTGTCTATATTCATCCTCATCTAAAAGTAGATGTCCCCAAGGAATTCCTATGCTAGCAAATCTATGAGGTCCAAGATATGAAAAAAAGGATCTATGTTTAAAGTAAACAATAGTATCTTTTTTTGATACTTTATTGATATTTTCAAATACTAGTTTCCAATTAGGAATATGTTCTATAGCTTTGCAGTATATAATATCGTATTGATCTTTTAAATCTCCTAGATCATGAGCACCAATTTTTAATTTTTTATAATCTTTAATTTGATTATTAGTTTTAATTTTAATATTTGGTGGAATATATGAATAATTTTCTAAATTTAAAAATTTTTTATAAGAGTCGTAAGACAAATATTGAGTAATATTTTTATCAATAAATCTTATTATTTTTTTAAGATTTTCAGATGAATTAGCCGGTTGCCAACTACTCATATGTTCATTTTCTTCATATGGATCGACACCTACAGCGGAGGAAATATTTGAATAATTTAAGAGCAGTTGTGGTATTAGTCCATTTCCAGTGCCTATATCAAGTATTTTTTTTTCTTTGGTTTCTATATTTAGAGAATAAAATAATCCTAAAGTTTGATGTAACTGTAGTAATACTCTTCCAAAGTATCTATCTGATAAATTATCTTGGATTGGCGCAGGATCCCAATAATTAGATCCGCTTGAAGTTGGTGTAAGCATTGGAATCAAATATTTATCGTTATCAACTTGTAGTATTTGTTTATTTTTTTTTTTGAATTTATTCATTATAAAATTACTTACTTTTTCTATATATGAAAAAACAATTATTACAAAATTTAATTATATTTACATTCTTATTGTAAAAGGCAATATCCTTAAAAAAGTTGGTAATTTCTATTTTTCTTATCCCCCCTGGTATTTTTTCACTGGTACTTCTAAGAGTTTTAAAACTTCCATTAGAAGATTTTATAAATCTACTTAAAAAAGAAATCATAATATCTTTGAGTAAATAGATAAATGATAAAAATATAAAATTTACAAAATTAATTTTTGAATTTAATCTATGTGATTTATTTATCTCTTTTATGATTTGTTCTGAGACTAGTTTATTAGAGTCAATATTAAAAAGTCTACTCTTCAGTTTTTTATAATTTAAATTTTTAATATTCTTAATTTTTATTTGAGACTGAATTACTGTATTTAATTTCTTCTTATCTTTAACTATAATACCAAATTTGTTAGTATAATTTCTATCATACAAAAATCCTTTGGGTCTATAAGTGATTAAGTTTTTGTTCATCGCGGAAGTTTGTAATCCTACAGCAGAAGAATTATGAATAATAAATTTAGAAGAATAAATCCATGGTGTTACATCGAAATCATTTGATAGGTGTACATTTTTTTTCATATTTTTTGTTAATTTTTTCCAATCATTGATATTCTCACTAGGGTGTGGCCTTATTATAAAATTTATATTTGGATTATGTATTGAAATAAAATTAATCATATTCAAATAATCTTTAAAAAAAATTAAGCTTGATCTATTTTTTTTTTTTTCAATTTGTCTTTCCTTTTTATTTCTAAATTTAAACCAGTGCTCGTTTACTTTATTGAATTTTTTTAGTTCTTTTTTAGATGTAATAAATGAACTTATAATTAATATATAATTGTCTTTAAATTTGTTTTGAATTTGAACTAGTTCATTTTTGTAGATACTTTTTATAATCTTATCCTTCCATAAATCTATTCTTGGGGATCCTAATAATTTAAATTTTTTAGAATAATCTTTATATCTTTTTTTCCACTCTGTGTGATCAAACACCCCCCATGTAAAAAATTTATCAATTAACTTCACATTTGTTAGGCTACTTCTAATGGTAATAAACTTGTTAAGTTCTTTCGTTGAAGAATATTGAAATCCTCCCTCTTCATCTAGAACCAAATAATCATTATTTAATTTTTTAATTTTAGTTATATGATCTAAATCTGTATGATTCATTGATTTATAAAAATATGTACCTGGGCTAAAATGTTTAGTAGCTCTTAAAATCCCCTGCTTATCACCCACAAAGCAACCAAAATTTTTTTTTAATGCAAATAACGTCATTAATAGCCTTGGCCTCAGTTCTCTTGATTTTATTTCAATGGGAAAAAAAATTAATTTTTTCATATACCTTTATTTTTCTTTACAATTTTTCCTTTTTCTACATCAAAAACATAATCACAAATATTCAATAAATTTTGATTATGAGTTGAAATAATCAGAGTTTTTTTATCTTTTAATTTTAATAATAGTTTAAAGATATTTTGTTCATTTTTTTCGTCTAATCCATTAGTTGCTTCATCAAAAAAAATGACATCTGGATTTTTGTATAGTGCCCTAGCAAAAACAATTCTTTGAGCTTGGCCACCTGAAAAAGATGAACCTCTTTCACCAAGGTTTTTATTCATACCCTTTGATCTGATATCTTTATAAATTTTTAGTTTCTTTAGTATGGTAATGACTTTTGATTTATTAATTTCGTATATTTTTTTACCAAAGCCAACGTTTCTAAAAATATTGTTATCCGTTATATATATGTTTTGAGGTACATAGCTTAAAATTTTTAGCCAATCTTTATTTAATTTTCTTAAATCTTTATCATTAATAAGTATCTGGCCACTAGTTGGTTTCAGTAGACCTAGCATAAGATTTATGAAAGTACTTTTGCCAGATCCACTTTCTCCTTTGATTCCTACAATCTCACCTTTCTTAATTTTAATTGATACATCTTTAAAGATTTTTTTCTTAGTGCCCATATAAGAAAAATTTACATTCTTAAATTCTATTTTTTTAAAAGTCTTGATTAAATCAGTTTTATTTTTAATATCATTATTTTCTATTATTTTTGCCATGTTTAATTCGCTATATATGTGATTTACAGATGCACTTAAAAATTTAAGAGTGTTTAATGAGTTAATAATCTTCACTATTGAAGGTAAAAATTTATAAGCTGCAGCTAAATATACTCCTGCTAATGGGACTATTGTAACTAAACTTTTTTCATTTATTAAAAAATAAGCCATAAAAGACCCTAATATAAATATAGTAATTACTTCAAATAAATTTCTTGGTATTGAATTTAAAACCACAAGGTGTTTAGTTAAATCATTAACATTTTTTTTGTTAATATAATGCTCAGATCTAGTTTCATTTTCTGATTGATAAACTCTAATTTCTTTAACCGAAGCCAAACCTTGAATCAAATACTTTGTGTATTTACTAGAAAAATGAAGTCTTTGTTTGCTCCATTTTTTTAAAAAAACGTTTATAGGGCCAAATAAATATAAAGAAGAAACAAGACATATTATCAAAAAAATTATTAATGATGCAATAGGATCTATATAAAGAAGAAAACAAGTTATAATTAAAAGAATAATGCTTTCAGAAATCAAAGTTATTAATTGTTGTATTGCTCCTTTAAAATTTGACATTTCATAAGTTAAATTTCTTACATAAACAGATGAGTGATTTTTTAGATATTTTTCATATGACTGATTTATATAATAGCCAAACAATCTATCTGAAAAATAATTATCAAAAGAATTTAAAGTTTTTTGTTGCCATTGTGTAAAAAAGATAATCAGAGAGTTTTTAATTATAAAAATAATTAATATTAAAAAAAGAAAAATTAAAATAATATCAATGTTATCAATTTTTAAATAACTTCCTAATGAGCTTAAATAATAATTGTTATCGATAAATGTAGCGTCTGTTATTATTTTTAGTATTTGATATATCATTCCGATACCAATAGTTTCAAGAATTGCAGAAATGATTAATAAAATAGAAAAAATCAAACTTTTCTTTTTAAATTTTTCTAAACTGCTCCAAATTTTATATATTAAGTCCATATTAAATTAATTTTATCATTATATTGCTCTTTATAGCTTGACTGTTCATTTTATGAACTATAAATTTGTTCAAATAATGAACATGAAGGACAAGAAAATCACTGAAAGTCAAGCAGATTTAGATATTTTAAGAAAAATTTCAAAAAATCCAGATACCACACAAAGAAAAATTGCCAATGACTTAGGTGTTAGTTTAGGTAAAGTAAATTATTGCCTAATCAAATTAAAAGAAAAAGGAATTATAAAAATTAATAATTTTGCTAATAATCCTAAAAAATCTAACTACATGTATTTACTGACTCCTAAAGGAATTGCCTTAAAAACAAATCTAATAATAAATTTTATGAAAAAAAATTTAGAAGAATATGACAAATTAAAAAATGAACTTAAAAAATAGATGACAAAAAAAATACTTTTAGTAATTCCAGCAAGAGGAAATTCAAAAAGACTAAAAAATAAAAATATTTTACCTATAAAAAAAATACCAATGTTTTTATATGTCATTAATAATATTAAAAAATCAAAAAATAATCTTAGAATTGTCGTTACAAGTGAAAGTTTAAGAATCCTAAATTTATGTAGAGAAAATAATATTGAGTTTATTAAAAGACCAAAATATTTATCAAAAGATAAAACTGAAAAACAGGATGCAATAATCCATGCCACAAAGTATTTACAAAAAAAAGAAAATTTTATTCCTAAAACTGTTATCTCGTTGCAGGTGAACACACCTCAAGTAAATTATTTAGATCTAGATAAGGCTATTAAATTTTTTAATTCAATTTTCCTCAATAAGAAAATCAAAGAAGTTTTTGCAGTAGATAGACGTAATCTCCAAAATGGTGCATTTAGAATAATGACATATAAAACTGTATTTCAAAAAACACTAAGTACAAAAGTTGGAATATTTAAAACTAACTATATAGATATACATAATAAAAAAGAGTATCTGACTGTAAAAAAAATACTTGAGAAAAAAAAATAAAGATGAAAAAAAGAATAAATTGTGGGATTTTTATTTCTGACGAAGGTTTTGGGCATATGGTTCGGCAACGTGCAATTATTAAAGAATTAATTAATAAATATCCCTCAATTATTATTACTGTATTTACATCAAAAAATATTTTTTATCTTAAAGAAACATTTGAAAATAGAATAAACTACTTAAATATTCCAATGCATTTAAAAACTGTCAAAAACCTAGATGGTTCATTAAATATTTATAAAACAAAAAAAATTTTTAAAAGTTGGGAAAAAAATATAAAATTATGGAAAAATAAAGTTTCAATATACTTTAAAAATTTTGATTTTATCATCTCAGATTGTGTTCCCGAAGCGTTTGACCTATCGAAGAAATTTAATGTATTGAGCTTTGGTGTGTCTCATTTTACTTGGGATTGGTTTTTTGAAAATGTTTGTAAAATTAATCCTTTGGAATTGAATAAAATTCAAAATTCTTTTAATAAATGTGATCATTTTTTATTCCCGCCATTTACACCTGAAAAAATATTAAAAAAATATAGAAAAAAAATACATAATGTTAATTTTATTGTTGGTGATTTTAAAAAAAAAGTTAAAAAAAAGCAGTTTCAAAAATGCTTAATAATGGATAATGGCACTAGATCCTTATCTAGGTTAATAAACAAAACTGTTCCATATCTTAAAAAGATTATAAATATTGAGTTTTATGTCTGTATAGACCATCTTGATGAAAAAAATAAAAATGAAATCTTTGCATCTAAAAATATAGTACCCGTATCTGGTTTAAAAAAAATGCATGAAAAGGTTGAGGAGTCAGACTTCATAATTGCACGAGGTGGCTTTAATACTATTTCTGAGTGTTTAGTTTTAAAAAAACCTGCTTTATTCTTTAATGAAAAAAATAACCCAGAAGTAAGTGAAAATTTAAGGCTAGTTTACAAAAAACAAAGGTTAGCATGTTTAATTAATGAAAATGAATGGGGTAAAAATTTCCAAAAAAAATTAAACTCATTTATTTTGAAAGATGCTATTAAAATTTATGATAAGTTAAAATATAAAAACTTTAAATATAATGGTGCTTATCAAGTAGTAAACATCATATCAAAAAAAATAAAGAACTTGTAAATTTATGACTAAAATAATTGCTGAACTTTGTCAAAATCATAATGGAGATATGAAAATTGTTGAGGAGATGGTGCATGCTGCTTCTGAAAGTGGTGCGGATTATGCAAAAATTCAATCTCTTCATTCTAGTGAGCTTACTCATCGAAAAAGATTTGATGAAGGTCTAGTTGAGGGTGGTAAAATTAAAACTATTAAAAGGGACTATAAGTCTGAATATGAAAGACTTAAAAAATTAGATTTAGAGGAGTCTGACCATGTTAAATTTATAGATTTTTGTAAAAAATATAATATTAAGCCGCTGACCACTGTATTTTCATTGGGCAAAATAGAAATGGTTAATAAATTATTTAATGAAGTTAAGATATCAAGTTTTGATTGCGCCTCCCATAAATTAATTACAGAAATATCAAAAAAAAATTTTGATCATATAATTGTCTCTACAGGAGCAACCTTCAATAGAGAGATTAAAAAAACTTGTGAAATACTTAATAAGGCAAATAAAAAATTTACTCTTCTGCATTGTGTCTCTATATATCCAACACCAATAGAGTCGGCAAATATTAATAGAATAAATTTTCTTAAAAAATTTAATAGTAGAGTAGGAATTAGCGATCATTCTAATCCAGAAATAAATAAGAATCTAATCCCAGCTGTTGCATTCTTCTTAGGTGTGGACTGTATAGAAAAACATTTTACTATTTTAGATAAAGATAAAACAAAAGATGGTCCTGTTTCAGCAAATCCTAATCAACTCAACGAAATTGTAAATTTAAGCAAATCAAGTAAGCAAGATATTAAAAAATATATCGATGATAATATTAGTGATTATAAAATTCTTCTTGGTTCAGAAAATCGAGACATGACAGATGTTGAGCTTTTAAATAGAGACTACTACCAAGGAAGATTTGCCACCAAAGATAAAAATGATGAATATTTTTTTAATTGGCAGGAAAATTAATGTTTACTATTTGGTATCTATTTTAACTTATATTAAATTAACTTATGCAAATAAAAAAAAAACAAATAAAAGGATGTTATAGCTGTGGATCTAAAATTTTTAAATTAGAAAAAGATATAAAAGGAAAAAAGTATGCAAAAATATGTTCAATTTGTAACACCATAAATAGAAAAATAATAAACCACTGCCCATATTGCAATTCTATTGATTATGAAAAATGGGGTGAAAACGTTAGAGATTTTTCCTCTGTGAAATGTAAAAAGTGCAAAATAGTATATCTTAAAAACCCACTTTCTGACGATGCTCAAAGTTTGTACTATAAAAACTACCTTAATAATATTCATCAAAAAAAAGATTTAAAAAAAAAACAAAGAAAGCTTATGTATAAACATGAGGTAGATTATCTTATTAATAGTGTTGAAGATTTCAAAAAAATTAAAGATGTTTTAGATGTGGGTTGTGGTGGAGGCTACTTTCTTGACTTATTTAAAAGAAAAAGAAAAAAAACGTATGGGGTAGAAGTTGGACTAGACTCTTATTTAACTGCCAAGAAAAAACATACAATGTTTTATGGTGAATTTAACGAAAAATTAAATATTAAGAAAAAATTTGACTTAATTGTAATGAGAGGAGTAATAGAACATGTAGATGATCCCAAGCAATATGTTTATTATGCTCAAAAAATATTAAAAAAATCAGGCTATATATTAATTACTGCTACACCTAACTTAAATTGTATTTCTGCAGAAATATTCAAAGAACGTTGGACGCAACATAGACCCGAATCACACATTTTACATCTTAAAGAAAGTCATGTTGATCAATTATTCTCAAAGAAAAAATTTACTAAATATGGCTCTAAATCACTTTATCTAAATACACCTTATGAAAATTTTTTTAAAGACATATCAATTATTTTGAAAGAAATGCATAAACAAAAAAAAGGTATAAAATCTAGTTTAATTAGCCCTGCATTTTTTGGAAACATGATGACTTTAATTTATAAAAAAAGATAATGTCGAAGATTGTTTTCAAAAATTATAATAAATGTATTTATTGTGGATCGAAAAATCTCAAAAAAGAAAAAAAACAATCTTCTAAAACAAATTTTTATTTAGAAGCAATCAAATTTGATTTAAATATTAGCACTAAAAAAATTGGTCAATCCAAGGTTTATAAATGCCAAAGATGTAAAATACTTCAAAACAATCCTTGGTTTAAAGAGTCAATTGCAAACAAAATTTTTTCAAATATATATGGTCAGCATAACCGTGGCTGGTCAAATGCATTAAATTTTTTAAAAAAAGGTATATCACCAGACCATGGAAAGCTTTATGAGATATTAAATAAGAACATAAAAATTAAAAATTATGCAGAATTTAATAGTCCATTTATGGGGCTTATGCTGAATTTTTTTCAATCTGAATATAAAAAAAAAATTTCTTTTTATAGAAATATTTTAACTTCAACAATTAAGTATTTATCCTCAAGACAGGTTGCTGGCAAAAATACATTACAAAAAAAATTGAGTGGTAAACAAGCAGAAAAATTTCTTAAAAGAAGTATCATTTTAAAAAAAAATAATTTAATTAAAAAGGATATTAATAAGTACTTATTTTTTGATAATTCAAATTTATGTTGGGGGCAAAATGATAATTATAATTCAGTTAATAGTAAATCTTTTGCTTCTGAATTATTAGATTTGGAAATATTAGATATAAATAAAAAAAATCATATTAAAAAACTGGATATTTTTGGAATATTTCACACTCTTGATCATACTTTTGAACCTAGCAAAATACTAAATTTTGCATTAGATAAAAGCAAATATGTAATTGTTTACTGCCACGTCAATGAAAAAATTGAAAAACAACATTTATTTTCTATTACAAGAGAATTTTTAAAATATTTAAATAAGAAAGGGATATATACGTTTGATTTAACCAATCTAATTGGTAAACATTATTCTGAACCGGAAATGTATTTTTTATGTTCAAAAAATAAAACTTTGATAAATAAAATAAAGATATGAAAATTAAAAATAAGAATAATAAACCTTTAGTCTCAGGTGATAATATTATTACGAAAAATTCTCAGTGGAAATTTTCTGGCAATACAGCAAAAAATTTTGATAAACATATTTCTAAATCAGTACCTTTATATGAATGGTCTCATGATATAGCATTAAAAACTTCTGATTTTTTTTTAACTGAGAAAGGACAGGCCTATGATCT
>Ga0209335_10003055_pt1 | contig 17024 bp, 11 predicted proteins | sample COG_09_FD_184753 | JGI IMG/M metagenome (GOLD analysis project Ga0209335, IMG submission 184753) | Pelagic Microbial community sample from North Sea - COGITO 998_met_09 (SPAdes) (version 2) | ecosystem: Environmental > Aquatic > Marine > Neritic zone/Coastal water | place: Helgoland, sampling...
CCAAGAGACGATGGAGAGTTTAGCCCAGGGTGGGAAATTGAAACGCTCTTCAAAAACGACGACAAACTGTTCATCGGAGGAAATCTAGGAATGTACATCTACTCGGTTGAAGACCCATCGAATCCTACTTATCTATCTGAATTTAATCACGCCGACGCTTGTGACCCGGTAGTAGCAGATGACAAGTTTGCTTATGTAACACTTAGAACAGGAACTCAATGTTTAGGTCAAGTAAATCAATTAGATGTTCTTGATATCTCTGATGTTTACCAACCAACACTTATTAATACGGTAAATATGTCTAACCCTCACGGGGTTGGTATTGATCCAGAAAATGATGTTTTATTCGTTTGTGATGGTAACGACGGACTGAAGGTTTTCAGAGCTAGCGAGGCACAAGGCAATTCATTTTCGAACATTACACCATTACAGCACATTCAAGGGGTTACAGCCTATGATGTGATTCCAAATGACGGAAAGCTGATGATGATCGGAGAAGAAGGCCTTTATCAGTTTGATTATGATAACGGAAGCTCTTGGCTAAGTCTGCTAAGTGTTGTGAATATCGGCTCTTAATTCAAGTCGAGCTTATCCTCTATATAAGAAATCACTTTTTGCATTAGGTGCACTCTATCGCGTCCTCTAACATTGTGAGGATGCATAGGGTAAGTAAAGAAATCTACTTGCACTCCTTTAGATACCGCAGCTTGAAGAAAACTCATACTGTGTTGTGGAACAACCACATCATCTGCACTGCCATGGATAACTAGAAGGTCTCCCTGAAGGCTGTCTACCTTATTAATTAAACTTGCTTGCTTGTATCCTTCTGGATTATCTTGAGGAGTATCCATATAACGTTCTGTGTACATAATCTCATAAAACCTCCAGTCCATTACCGGCCCTCCCGCAACTCCTACATTGAAAGTTCCTGGTTTTTTGAGCATCAATGAACTGGTCATAAATCCACCATATGACCAACCATGTACCGCTAATTTAGTTGTGTCAACATAGTCCAAAGACTTGAGGTAATCTAGACCAATAAGCTGATCTTTCATTTCCTCTTCTCCTAAATTTCTAAATGTTACTTGCTCAAATTCACGCCCTCGGTTTTCACTTCCTCTGCCATCCAATGTTAGCACTACAAAACCCTTTTCAGCTAAATAGTTCATCCACATTGGTGCCTTTGCTCGCCAAATATTGTTTATCAATTGTACCCCTGGACCATTATAGACATAGACGAGCACTGGATACCTCTTTCCACTATCCAATTGACTTGGATTGATTAGTCGAGCGTTCATCTTCATGCTGTCTTCACTAAGCAATTGGAACAACTTTAGTTTACCCATTTTAAGGCTATCAAGCTTGTTGTCTGCAATATGCAGCGTGTCTCGATCCATACTGTCGAGGTCGAGAATAAACTGAATGAGAGGTGTTGCAGTGTCAGTATAACTGAGCAACATTGCGTTTCCAACAGGATGAAATTTTGCGTTATAAGTTCCTGTTAGTTCTGTTAGGGTATCGATTTTAAAACTGTCCATTTGAACGCGATAAATAGATTTCCCGAGACCACTATTGGTCGCTCGGCTGTAGTAATAGTAAGATCCATCCTGGCTAAAGCCATATTCGTCTAGAACAACATCCTCTCCGAATGTGAGTTGGATAAGAGAATCTTCTTTCGAGTTAAAAAGGTAAAGTTGGTCAAATCCACTTTTTTCAGTTCTCCATAGGAAATCGCCTTCCTTGTTTGGAAGAAATTGCATAGGATGAAGAGGTTGAACATAGCTTTCACTTTTTTCCTCAAAAATTGTTCTTACATATGTTCCTGAATCGGCGGAGTATTGATTCAATTTCATCCAGTTTTGGTCGCGATTCAGCAGTGCTATATAGATGTACTTTTCTTTTGGCCCCCATTGGATATTCGTTAGGTATTGGTCGCTGGGTTGTCCAGTTTGCACAAAAAAGCTTGTGTTCGTATTCAGATTGTAAACACCAAGAGTTACAGTATGACTGCTATCTCCTGCCATAGGATACTTGATTATGTTTGATTTGGCAGGTGTGCTGTTAAGATCAACCAAAGGGTAATCAGTTACCGCACGCTCGTCTTTTCTGTAGTAGGCTAATTTGGATCCTGAAGGTGACCAAAAGGTACCTTTGCTGATTCCGAATTCATAGCGATGGACTGCTTGACCATAAATTATGTTCTCAATTTTTACGTCACTTACCTTAATGTCACCCTCGATGGTTGCAATCAGTAGGTTGTTCTCATCGGTATAGGCTCCCATATAATTTCGGTCACAGAAGTCTAAACTTGCTCCAGATTTAGGAAGTTTAAAGAGGTGATAGGACCTTCCTTCAGTCATATTATATTCATAGTAAGTTTTTCTTGAGCTGAAAAGAAATGTTGTTGGCCCTGTCCATGATATACGAGGAAAGCGTTTCATTTCTCCTAGTTCATCATGCGATTTGACAATTTGGCTTAAACTTAGAATTTCGAGTGTGTCTTTGTCAAGGTCATGGATGAGCAGCGTATCCTTTCCCATTTCTGAATAAGCATTCCGATTTTTAATCCATTGGAATCCTTGAATGCTACTTGTTCTAAACTTGGTCCACTGACCAATAACCGCATCTTCCAAACTGAGATCTTTCATCTGAGCCATTGGAGATAGTGATAAGACACTGATTAAAACTGCGAAGAAAAGCCTCATAATAGGGTTGTTTTGTGTAGGGTGCAAAGATGCTTTTATTGTGGAATATTTGGTGCTTGACTTTTAAGAAAATCAAAACCTGTGCCTCAGTATCTTTTCTAAACTTGGCCATGGAAATTTCTCTAAATTTGCCGCCAATTCACCTGATTTGGTAGAATACAAAGGAAAAAAGTTCGAGCCCTTCATATATCACGACTTAATTGATCGTGTTATATCTAGTCTTGCGGAAAAAGTCACAGCTGATTTATCCGACAAGAAACCCATATTTCTAGTTGTGCTCAATGGAGCATTCATGTTTGCAGCAGATTTAATGAGGCATCTGGATTTCGATTGTGAAGTATGCTTCATTAGAATGTCTAGCTATGAAGGAACTGAATCTACCGGCAAAGTAAAAGAGGTATTGGGAATAGAACAGAGTCTCAAAGGGAGGTCAGTGGTTATTGTTGAAGACATAGTTGATAGCGGAACCACCTTAGATGAATTGATGGAATTGATTCCGAAATTCGAGCCTGCCGAGTTGAAAATAGCGACCTTTTTAATGAAGCCTGAGAATTACCACAAGAAGCATCCAGTAGATTATGTGGCTCTTAGGATTCCTAACGAATTTGTCCTAGGGTATGGTCTGGACTACGACGGTTATGGCCGTAACCTAAAGGATCTTTATAAACTTTACGAACCAGAAAGCTAATGTTGAATATCGTGCTATTTGGCCCTCCAGGGGCAGGAAAAGGAACACAGTCTGAGTTGATCATAGACAAGTTTGGTTTGAGTCATCTCTCAACAGGAGATATTCTTAGAGGAGAGATTGCTGCAAAAACTGAACTAGGCTCTAAGGCAAAGTCATTAATGGACAATGGTGAACTTGTACCTGATTCAATTGTGATTGGAATGATTGAAAGTAAGATTGCAGGTGCAAATGGGTCAAAGGGTTTTATTTTCGATGGTTTTCCTAGAACGGTTGCTCAAGCTGAAGCATTGGATGGATTACTTGAGAAGTACAGCACTGAAATTCATGAAATGATTGCGCTCGAAGTGGATGAAGCGGAACTTAAAACGCGGCTCCTAGAACGTGGGAAAGTTTCTGGAAGAGCTGATGATCAAGACATTTCCAAAATTGAGAACAGAATTCGAGTATATAAGGAGCAGACGCTACCAGTTGCGAATTTCTATTCAAATCAAAATAAATATAAAGGTATAGACGGTGTTGGTAGCATAGAAGAGATCTTTGAAAGAATCTCTCATGCTATTGAAAATGCATAATTTGTGCGTAGATTACGAATTATGAGTCCTTCAAGAAATCGCAAAGAGAGCGCTTCCAACTTTGTTGATTATGTGAAAATATGCTGCCGTTCTGGAAAAGGAGGGGCAGGTTCTGCACATCTGAGAAGAGAGAAGTTTGTGTCAAAGGGTGGCCCTGATGGCGGTGACGGTGGCAGAGGCGGCCATATTATATTGAGAGGGAACAAGCAACTTTGGACTTTACTCCCCTTAAAGTACCGTAAGCATGTGATTGCAGGTGATGGTGGAATTGGCGGTAAGCAAACTTCTACAGGAGCTGATGGAAAAGACATATTCATAGAAGTACCGCTAGGTACTGTGGTAAAAGACCCTGAAACTGAAGAAGAACTTTTCGAAATAACAGAAGAAGGTCAAGAAATTATTGTTGCCAAAGGTGGACGAGGCGGACAAGGGAACGCCCATTACAAGACAGCTACTAATCAAACTCCAAGATACGCTCAACCTGGGGAAGAAGGTGATATGCAATGGCGTATTTTAGAGTTGAAAGTCCTAGCGGATATAGGACTTGTAGGTTTTCCGAATGCTGGAAAGTCTACATTGCTAAGCTCTGTATCAGCTGCTAAACCTGAAATTGCGAATTACCCCTTTACCACCTTAGTGCCCAATTTGGGTATCGTGCCTTATCATGATGATCTTTCCTTCGTAATGGCGGATATTCCTGGAATAATTGAAGGAGCGAGTGAAGGAAAAGGCCTTGGGCACAGATTTCTTAGACATATCGAGCGAAATGCCAGTTTGCTTTTCTTGGTGCCAGCGGATAGTGATAATATACTTGAAGAATACCAGGTCTTGCTTAAGGAACTTAAAAAGTACAATTCAGAACTACTTGATAAATCCAGAATTCTAGCTATTTCAAAGAGCGACATTCTCGATGAGGAGTTGAGAGACCTGATTTCAAAAGAATTGAAAGGAACTGATCATTTGTTTTTCTCTTCTGTTACCGGAGATGGAGTCCCAGAATTGAAAGAGGCAATTTGGAAAAGCATCAAACATGATTGAGAGGCTTGAACAATATGATAAAGAGCTTTTCCTATTTCTAAATGGCCTGCACGCAGAGTGGCTTGATTCCTTTATGTGGTTTTTAAGTCAAAAGCTAGTTTGGATCCCTTTATACGCATTATTACTTAGCTTATTCGTTTACCGTTTTGGTTGGAAGCAGAGCTTAATCTGGATATTGCCAGCAGCGGTTATTCTAATTATACTTTCAGATCAAATTTCAGTTCAACTCTTTAAGAAGGTTTTTGAGAGGTATCGCCCTTGTCACAATTTAGATTTTAAGGCAATAGTTCACCTAATAGATGGACATTGTGGGGGGCAGTATGGCTTTGTTTCTTCTCATGCAGCCAATACTTTTGCACTGGCTGGTTTTGTCACGCAAATTCATAAGTTGAAGAAGCTTTCAATCCTAATCTTTATTTGGGCCGCATTGGTTTCTTATAGTAGGATTTATCTTGGAGTTCACTATCCAATGGATATTGTTGGAGGGGCTGTATTGGGCATTCTTATTTCGTATCCGTTGGCGCGAATCGTTAACACTAAAATTGAATTGGTCAAAACATGAGTTGGTTGGCTGTATTCATAGGAGGAGGAATTGGTTCCTTAATGCGCTTCGGGGTTTCCAAATTGAGTTTGCTCTTGTTTCCAACGAAATTACCGCTTGGTACATTCCTGAGTAATTTGATTAGCTGTTTGATCATTGGCTTAGCCTTAGGGGTTTTTAAAGACAAAATGGATAGCAGTGAGAATTTGTATTTTCTCCTAATAATAGGACTTTGTGGAGGCTTTAGCACTTTTAGTACCTTTAGCTACGAATCCATCAAGATGATCCAAGATGGGATGGTGCTCTACGCTTTACTCAATGTTCTTTTCAGTGTGCTTTTTTGTTTTGGCATCATTTGGTATATGACGAAAACCTAATTTCAATGCTATGAATAAGCTGCTTATCATTCTTCTTTTAAGCCTTCCAATTAAGCTGATTTCTCAAACCAATATTTCCTTTTCTAATCCAAAGGCAGCTGAAATCCTAAAAGGAAATTATCAAGGGCATGAATATCATCCATTTGACTTGAATGATAATTCTTTTAGTTATTGCCAATTTAAATCGGAGATAAGCGCTGAATCCTTAAGAGAAAACCTTGAAAAGCTCAGCAGTTTTGAAAATCGGAATACATTTTCTGACACCTCTAGTTCTGTAAAAGGAATAGGAGCTGCTCGAAAGTGGGCAATGGAAAAATTTACTTCCTATGATGTGTTAAAAGGAAGTCCTAACCAAGGTGATAGCTATGAGTTGACTTATCTTGATTTTGATGTTTTTAGCAACAGTTGCGGGCCGGGTCATTTGAGAAATGTCATCGCAATTCGTCCAGGATATGTTCCAGATATGCCGATTACCATTGTTCAGGCTCACATGGATTCAAGGTGCGGGGGAAGGTGTGATACAGCATGTGTAGCACATGGTGCAGATGATAATGGCAGTGGGACGGTGATGGTCATGGAGTTAGTTAGAATTTTTGCCGAAAAGCACTACCCAGGAACCATAGTCTTTATGCTGACTGCGGGGGAAGAACAAGGACTGCTCGGAGCTATTGCCTTTGCCGAATGGTGTTTTGTGAACGACATAAAAGTTCAAGCAGTGCTGAACAACGATATCATTGGAGGGATATTCTGTGGAGAAACTGCTTCACCACCTACGACGTGTGCAGCTGAGGGGAGTATTGATAGCACTCGTTTAAGAGTTTTTGCGGCTTCATCTGAACAATTAGGAAGTAGAAACCAAGCGAGATGGATCAAGCTCAATTATGAAAAGTTTCTTGCTAAAAATGTAGATGTTCCTATGCAAATTCAAATCATGAATCAAGAGGATCGCACAGGCAGAGGAGGGGATCACATACCATTCAGACAAAGAGGCTTTAACGCTACCCGTTTCACTTCTGCTGTTGAACATGGAAATGGGGCAGGAAATTCAGATCCGAATTATCATGATAGGCAGCATTCGACAGATGATGTGATTGGTATAGACACCAACAATGATGGTGAAATAGATAGCCTTTTTATCGACTTTAATTATTTAGCTAGAAATGCCGTCGTAAACGCTACAATGGTTAGTCTGGCTAGCATAGCTGATACAGCTCCCACTTTTACTATTGACCCAGCTGCAAATGGAGGAGCTACAATTAGCCTTGAAGGGAATACTTGGCAGGGGGCACAATACCTTGTTGGAATTAGACAAACGATTAGCGCCGACACAAGCTTGATGTTCGATCATATATATGCTTTCAGCGATTCAAAGGATTTTGTAATCCCAGGCATATTAAGTGGAGAAGCCTATTTCGTTTCTCTAGCAAAAACTTCTGTGAACAACCCAATAGGAATATGGTCTTCGGGTCAATTGTTGATTGCAAGTCAAACAACAGATTCTGGCTTGGAATACGAATTACCTTATGCCGACTGCAATACTGGTCCGATATCAGTTTATGAGTTTGGAAATGCCTTGGATTTTCGTTTAGCTCCTAATCCAGCTCAAGATGCTTTATCGATTTCACCAGATGGAGTAGGAGTTTATGATATTTGGGAATTCAGACTGCGTGATATTCAAGGACGAAATATAATTTCTCAATCGTATATGGGTCCTAACCAGGTTAAATTGTCCACTCGTTTTGTCCCCGCTGGCGTATACTTAGCTCAATTCATTCTTAAAGGAAAAGTGGTGGAGAACAAGAAGCTAATCATCAAACACTAAGCATCAAGGCCACATTGTTTTTTGCAATTCGCCAAGGTGTTCATCTCAGATTGGGAAAGCTGCGGGTTATAAGATGCTTTTTCTAAGTATGGTTTTGCTTTTTCGCAATCTGCATCTTGACAATAACTCACACCAAGATTGAAATTAAGGATTGGGTCACTAGGGTTCAAGTCATGGGCTAAAAGCATATACTCATACCACTTTTTGGTGTAAAGAAAATTGTTGTTGGGGTCAGCTTGCATCAGCATATTTTGGCACTGAGCCATTAAAGCATAGGCCTGAGAACTCTCTTTGATTTTAACCGCTCTTTTTAAGCTTCCCATTGCATCGTAAGCTTTTCCAATATTCATTTGAACCTGAGCAATGCCTTGTAGGATTTCATCGTTTTGAGCATTGATGTTTAGACCTAAATTAAAGGCTTCAAAGGCCTTTTTCAAAAGTTTTGTTTTACTGCTGTTGTTGTCCTGAACACTCGACCAAAGCAGATAGGAGTTGCCAAGTGACAGATACAAACCAGGGTCGTTTGCTTTGGCCTCAATCGCAGCTTGAGCTCGTTTTACAGCGAGATCATATCTTCCTAAACTTTGGAAATACAAGCTCGCTTCAATATCTAGATTTAAGTCAACTGTATTTGATTCAAATAATGGATTGAGTATTTTGTTCAGTCCTTTACTGAGTAGAGAAGCTTCATAGGTCTTAATCTCTTGGAAGACATTTTTTCTTGAGGCCAAATTCGGGGAGTCAAAATTGATATCGTTCCGATTTGTATTTACGAATACAACTGCTACTGGGTCAGCAAAAGCTAACTCCCAGTCTTCTCGGTTAAGAAGGTATTGATGAATGGCAGAGAACTGAATTCGGTTCAAAACAGCGTAACCAAACTCATACTCTTTGTGGAATTTTTCGAAATCTTGAGGATAAACAGCCATTTGATTAAAAGCCTGAAAAAATTCAGCAGAATAAATGTCAAGGTCTCTAAAGTCAATGAAAGATTTAAAGTTTGGTCTTAAGTCCCAAAGCAAAAACGACGAAACAAGGTAGTCTGAGAAACAAGGGCCTTTCAATTCGGCTTGTTGAATATAATTTGCAGCTCCTATAGGGTTGTCGATGGCAGAGACTCCAAGTCCATAGGTGTCTTGAGAGGATTTGCTTTTATAAAACACATCGGATACAACAGATAGATACATGCTGATGCAAAGAACCATCGCAAGGCTATTTGATAGGCTTATGCTCTTAATTCTACTTGTAAGCATAAGAAGTGTCGTTTCAAGCAATGGGAATAACCAAATCAGAAGAAAAGGAAGATTTCGATGGGCTGTAAGTGCCAAATAGCAAAATGCGGCTAATATGAGAAGGTAGCTTAAGCCAAATTCTGAAATGATGTTTTTAAAGAATTTCTTGAGCTTGGCTAGAGGAAAGCTAAAGCTGAGTAGGCCAATGATAAGAAGACCAAAGGCCAGGTATGGTTCAAACTGATTCCAATAGTAGTCTGTCTGAAATGAATAAAGTTCAGTTGTGAATTTGTTAGCTCCTACTTGTCCAAATATTTCCAAAGGATGAATGAGCATGTAAAAACCTTTGGGGTTGAGACCGATAGCCGCAAATGAAACTAGTGCAGCGATGGATACTCTTTTGTCAAGCTTCTTGCTTTGAGATTTAAAAGGTTCGAAATTTTCAGAAAGAGCGAATGTCGCAATGAGTACCATTCCTACACCATAGGCTTCATGAAAATTAGTCCATAGTGCTTGTAAAGGAATCAGCCAAAAAATCAGCTTTGATTTGTTTTTGGAGTAATCCAAAAAAAGAAAAAGATAGGTGGCCGTGAAGAAATGACTAATCATTTCGGGTCTTCCATTAATTCTAAAATCAAGACCAACAAAAACCAAAATTGTAGCAAGAACAAATGCTAATAGATGCTGAGTTTGAGATTCGGCTTTTGATTTGAATATTTTCCAGAAAAACCATAGTATCCCAAGGTTTACAAGGCTTTGCATGAGGTAAAGCAGCTCAGGTCCGCCTAAGCGATAGAAAATAGCCTGAAACACTTCAAATAGCCATTTAACGTTAATCCATTCAGCTCTAGAATGGGTGAATGAGAAAATATCGACTACTGGAATACTCAAGTTTCTTAAAATCCAGTCACCTGTGAGCAATTGCCACCATAAATCAGGCTCGCGCAATGTTTTAAACGACAGAGCCAAAATGAATAAGCATAAAGCTACAAGACTAATTGCTCTAAGAATCCTTTGTGTTTTCAATACAAGTTGCTATGAACGTGAATAGATTAGATTTGAATCATACATATCTATTTGACGTGTCCAAATATAGAGATTTGATTAGGAGCCTCGGGCCTGGTTTGTTATATGCTGGGGCAGCCATTGGTGTTTCTCATCTAGTTCAGTCTACTCGAGCTGGAGCTAATTTTGGAGCGCTGATGATTTTTGCAGTTCTTGCTGCGAATATTTTGAAATATCCATTCTTTGAATTTGGTCCTCGCTATGTCGCCGCTACTGGTCATTCCATATTACACGGATACAAGAAGGTAGGAGCATGGGCGCCTTGGTTATTCATTATCCTTACAATTCTCACAATGTTCACAGTGCAGGCGGCGATTACCAGTGTGACTGCTGGCCTTGCCCAGGAGATGACGGGTTTTGACTTAGCTTCATGGAAATGGGGCGCTATTTTATTAGCAATAGCTTCAGGTGTACTTCTCATTGGAAAGTATGGAGTTTTAGATAGGCTCATGAAATACATTATTGTTGGTTTAGCGCTAACTACCATCATCGCTCTTCTTGCTTCACAAAACGCTTCCTTTTCAAAAGTTGAGAGCCAAATGATCGACTTCAATTTCTCAAATGAAATTCACATCTACTTTCTTATTGCTCTGGTAGGATGGATGCCAGCTCCAGTTGATATCGCGGTTTGGCATTCGGTGTGGTCTGTAGCAAAGAACAAAAGCCTGAAAAGACAGCTCAGCCTCAATGAATCACTTTTTGATTTTAAATTGGGCTTTTGGGGAACGGCAATGCTTGCTGTTGCATTTGTATTACTTGGTTCAACAGTATTATATGGTTCTGGAGAGGAACTAGCTTCTAGTGGATCAGGTTTCGCTGCTCAGTTGATAGGAGTTTATACTTCTAGCATTGGGGCTTGGGCTTATCCGTTCATAGCTTTAGCAGCGTTTACCACGATGATTAGTACAACTATCACATGTCTTGATGCTTTTCCTAGAGTTTTAGGGCCGGCATTTGATGCTGCTCTAAATAGAAATCCAAAAGGAAGAACATCTTCAAATGTTTATCAGATAGTGCTGATTGTATTGGTAATAGGGACCTTGGTTTTAATGTCTAAGTTTTCAGAAAACATGAAAGGGCTCGTTGATTTAGCTACGAGTATTTCATTCATGACAGCTCCATTCTTGGCCTGGCTAAACTTGAAATCAGTTATCAGTAAAGAATTCCCTGCTGAATTCCGCCCAGGAATTGTTCTAAGAGTGCTAAGTGTTTTGGGCTTGATATTCTTGCTGAGCCTGGGAGGCTATTTTTTCTACTTAAAGTTTAGTTAAGGTCTACCACAACAGGCAGGTGATCTGAATATCCACCGTAACATTTGTCTCTACCATAAAATCTACCTGGAAATGAATCATTGGCTTGTTTGTTATAGTAGAGCATCCAATTTTTAGAGAAGATGAAATTCGTATCTACCTTTCCTAATAGGCTTTTTGAAATGATAATGTGATCGAGTACACCCCATTCTCCTCTGTAGGCATGAGATCCTTTGCCTGATTGATGCTCATCGTACATGAGATTGATTAACTCAGCATTCAGAGTTTCTTTCGCACCGAGGCTTTCATAAACACTTTTATCTGTTGGATGATCATTTAGATCTCCCAGGGCAATATGATGAGCATTTGGATATTTTGCTTTTTGCTTTACGATAGTTTCCGAAAGCGTCTTTCCAGCAATCATTCTTTTTCCTTCTGACTTTTCTTTGCCACCTGACCTAGAAGGCCAATGGTTGACATAAATGCAAAATGTATCGTTTTTTGATTTTAGGACTACAGCTAAAATATCTCTGGTCGGCCGTGAATCTTTGCCTAGATCAACTTTCACGGGAAAGCTATCAATTACTTTAAACTTTTTTTCACTGAAAATTAGCGCGTTATCTATTCCTCTTTGATCGGGACTCTCGAAATGTAAAAGGCGCATTTTCTTTTTTTGAAGCGCTTTTGAATTCCTGATGAGGTCGTTCACTACTTCCGCGTTTTCAACTTCACATAATCCAAAGGCATCTGCCTCGATAGCTTCAAGGACTTGGATAATATTAGCCCTCTTCCTTGTGTATTTGTCTGTGTTATGCGCTTTTTTGGATTCAGGAGTGAATTCTTCATCCTTCTTTTCAGGATCATCAATGGTGTCAAAAAGATTCTCGACGTTATAAAATGCCAACCTTAGGGAGCTTTTAGATTGATTTTCGGTACTGATAGGCCTGCTGCAATTTGAAATAAAAAGTGTCACCAGAACAAGCACGGGTAAGTAGTGTTTCATAGCCGACAAAGTTAGCTGCTTTAATGCAGTTTGTCATTATTCTAAAATTACATTTGTGGTCCAAAGAAAACACCATCAAAAAGCTTAGTCTACTTTTCATTTTCATAGGCGCTTTCTCCTGCGTAGCTCGTGCTCAGGCTGATTACATTATCAATACGGCCAGGTCCGAAATTCGGGTTGACGGAGTATTAGACGAAGATGATTGGTTGAATGCTGCAGCGATTGACAATTTTTGGCAACAGTTCCCAGCAGATAGTTCCAAAGCTGAAACGAAAACGGAGGTCAAAATCTTAAAAAATGACGCTGGGATTTTCATCGCTGCAAAGTGCTTTGATGAATTAGAGGGAGACAATATCATTCAGTCCTTAAGAAGAGATTTCAGTGATAATTCAAATGATGCCTTTATAGTAGTTATCGACCCTTTTGAAGATTTGGTAAATGGTTTCTACTTCGCCCTAAGCCCGAGAGGAGTGCAAGCGGAAGGCCTCTTGCCAAATGGGGGTGGAGATCCTGATTTGTTTTGGGATAATTTGTGGTATTCAGAAGTGAAAAAATTCGACGGATATTGGACTGTGGAAATGGCCATTCCATTTACCACTTTAAGGTATAAAAGCGGGAAGGCTGATTGGCGTTTCAATTTTGCCAGAACCGATTACAAACGAAACGAAATTTCTGTGTGGGCACCTGTCCCAAGAAATTTTGGGATTAGCTCTCTTGCTTTTACAAAGAAGGCTCATTTCGAGAATGCTCCAGTTAGGAAAGGTCTTAATGCAAGCCTGATACCCAGTTTAATCACGAGCAGGTCAGAAGACTATCAGAATCGAGAGATCCAAAATGGACTAACAGCGAGCATGGATGCCAAGATCCCAGTCTCCAGCTCACTTAATCTAGATCTTACCGTGAATCCTGATTTTTCTCAAGTTGAAGTTGATAGACAGGTTACTAACTTGACTAGATTCTCTGTATTCTTTCCAGAGCGAAGAACTTTCTTTTTGGAGAATTCAGATTTGTTCGAGCGATTTGGGTTTCGGCAAATTCGACCATTTTTCTCTAGAAGAATAGGTCTCAGTCAAGGTTCTACATTACCAATACTTGCAGGTGCTCGCCTAAGTGGTAAGCTAAATGAAAAGTGGCGAATAGGGGCCATGAGTATGCAAACCGAAGGAAAGAGCGATTTAGGTCTTGCGGCAAATAACTATACGGTTGGAGCTTTTCAGCGCCAAATTTTCGGTCGTTCTAATATTGCTGGAATTTTAGTGAATCGTCAAGGATTCCTTGGAAATAGCCCTGACTGGTCAGATTACAACAGGATCGTTGGTTTGGACTATGACATTTATTCTAAAAATAATGCTTGGAGAGGAAAGGTGTTTTATCACCGTTCTTTTTCTCCTGGGGTAGAAGAAAAGCGCGATGCCAATGCTTCATGGATATTGTACCGAACAAGAAAGTGGTTTGTGATGTGGAACCATGAGTATGTAGGTGAGAACTATCGGGCTGAAACTGGTTTTGTTCGTAGGAACACACTTTACGATCCTGGCAGAGATACCACTGTAGGTTATACATATTGGCGTTTAGAACCTAAGGTCGGATATACCATGTATCCGGAAAACGGAATCGTGAATAGCCATGGTCCGAGCGTCTATTTAGATCACTATATGGATTCTACATTTAAGACTACAGATTATTTGATACGGACTGCATATGAGATAAGCTTCCAGAATACAAGTTATTTGCGTCTGAGTCATGAAGAGAAGTTTACATTGCTTCAGTTTGATGCGGATATAACCTTTGTAGGAAATGATGAATTGGCTGCAGGTGGATATAACTATAGAGACTTTGGGGTCTCTTGGAATTCAGACAGACGAAGACTCTTGAATTTAAGCGTAGAAGTTGATGCTGGGCAGTATTATTTGGGCACCCGTTTCAGAACTGGACTTTTCTTTTCTTATCGGGCTCAGCCTTGGGGGGTATTTACGATCCAATACAACAGAAACGAATTGAGAAACGCGAATGGTTTTCAAAGTGCTTATCTAGACTTGTTCGGTGGGAGAATAGATCTAACATTTACCAAAAAGTTATTCTTTACCACCTTTGTTCAATACAACACCCAAGGAAACATTCTCACTTCAAACATACGATTTCAGTGGCGATTTAAGCCTATGAGTGATCTGTTTATAGTGTATTCTGATAATTACGACCCTTTTCTAAATGTGCAGAATAGGGCCTTAGTGTTGAAGTTGATTTACTGGCTGAATGTTTAATTCATGAAGAACCAGTTGAATCCAATGCGCAGACTAAAAGGATTCAAAGGATAACCGTCGACCAATAGATAATTGTCTCCACTTATTGCTTGATACAGATTCGTTCCTTTAACAAAGAACCTTGCAGTTTTTACTTGGCATGCAAAATACACATCGATGACAGGGTAGACTTCAGTTTGAAAGCTGCTCTGCTGATAAAAACTTCTCATAAGCGGGTAAAAGCTGTAAGGTTGATATGAGGAGCTTGTAAATACGTCTGTTCCAAAGCGCGTAACCATGTTCTTCTTAAATAAAGTGTGTTCGTAGTAGAAGGATCCAAAGCCAACTAGTTCAGGTATTCCTAAGATTTGTGCAAAATCGCTTATTTGAAGAACACCTCCTAGGCGAATATGAAAATCTCGAAGGCGAAAATGTTTGGAGACTTTAGTCTGTAGTAGTGATATTTCTTGGTTAAATGTTTCAGGGCGTAAAGACTCATTGAGGAAGTTGTAATCATTAATGAGTCGGTATGATAGCTCTATGGAATCTCCTGCCACATTCTTAAGAGCAAGCCCTGCTTTAAGTTCTTCTGTCTTTGGGAGGCTGTTGTTCCAGTTGAATTGAGATTGGGCGTAACGTGTCAAGAAATAATTAGGAGCATACGAATCGAAATCGACAAAAGCAGCTAGGCCCCAGGTTTTATTAATTTGATAAATCAGGTTCGATTTAACACGAATGTCATTACTGGTATAGCCGGTAAGCCCATAATCAAGTTTAAAGTTGAGAAGCATTGGATTAAAGTTAAACTGAAGCGAGGGTCTGATATGCGTATTAATCCATTGATTTACAGCCAACCCTGTACTTTGGTCAAGGCTAAAGATTTGGTTGAGGAGGTTTAATTTGAACTCAATTCTTTTAGACTTAAGATAAGGCTGCCATTCAAACTGATTTTCGCCAATGATTAGATCTTGCGCATCAGTAACATTAGAGCTGTAAGCGCCTGGGTAGCTGTTTAGATCGGGTATTGAATCTTGAAATTCATAGATATTCCTTTGAAAGCGCATGCTGTGAGTGAATAAGTGTTTTGCACGTATTGTTTTATTGATGATCGTATCCTGTAAGCTGTCGTTGATTGAATTGAAAACAGTATCAATTATAAGCGGGCCCAATTTGAAGCTTTGAGAAAACAAAAATTCTTGAGTCCTTGATTTGCTTTCGGCATTGTTAAAGCGCACTATTTCTCCAGTAAATTCATCTATTTCTGAATAGCCGCCGTTTTCTTGACTGAGATTGTTGTTGTAGGAAGCGCTTGCTTTAAAAGCGTAGCGTTTAGAAGGGGAGAGGAAGTTAGCATTCAGGTTTACACCATTGAAAGTAAGTATTTGTCGTTGAAACCATCCTTGATTGCTAATTCGCTGGTATTCGGCACCAATGTTTAGGGATTCGCTCAGGTTCTGCCGATGGCTTAGTTTGAAATACTCTTCTCTTCTGGATGACCAAACGTAAAAAGCTTGGGTCATGGGTTTGGTGAGCTGATAGAATTCTGTATTTGATGAGCTGAGCCGATACGGATCGAGCCGGTCGAGGTCGGCAATTACACCTGAGTAATTTGGGTTTGTATAAACCGTTTGATGAACAGGGGTGCCCAGATAACCGAGGAATGAATTCAGAGTCCAGAAGCTAGGGTAGTGGTAGTGAAACTTATTGAGGCTAGTATCTGGTGAACTCCATTGAATGGAGTCGCGGATATTTTGATTTAGCTTTTGTTTTTTCTGAAGCAGGACAAGATCGACACGAGAAGTATCTTTTAATTGAGCTTTAGCATGAGCAAAACTCAAGGAAAAAGTAACACATAAGAATAGTGTTAAGTGCTTCATAAGCTTGACAAAATAAAAAAACCCTGCCAAACTTAATTGACAGGGTTTAAAAGATCGGCAACGACTTACTCTCCCGCCTGTTACAGCAGTACCATCAGCGCTGGTGGGCTTAACTTCTCTGTTCGGAATGGGAAGAGGTGATCCCCACCGCCATAGTCACCGTAAAATCTTCATTTCGAAGATCGAAAAATAAATTTTTGACATATGCACTAACAAACAAGTAGGAGATTTCCACTTGAGATTCATTGTATGGATGAAAGCTATGGGTAATTAGTATTGCTCAGCTTTGACGTTACCGCCTTTACACTTGCAACCTATCGACGTCCTAGTCTCGAACGACCCTTAAAAAGAAATCTCATCTTGAGGTCAGTTTCGCACTTAGATGCTTTCAGTGCTTATCTGATCCGAACATAGCTACCCTGCGGTGCAGCTGGCGCTACAACAGGTACACTAGAGGTTCGTCCAACCCGGTCCTCTCGTACTAGAGTCAGATCCTCTCAAATTTCTAACGCCCACAACAGATAGAGACCGAACTGTCTCGCGACGTTCTGAACCCAGCTCGCGTGCCACTTTAATGGGCGAACAGCCCAACCCTTGGGACCTTCTCCAGCCCC
>Ga0209335_10003064_pt1 | contig 16994 bp, 20 predicted proteins | sample COG_09_FD_184753 | JGI IMG/M metagenome (GOLD analysis project Ga0209335, IMG submission 184753) | Pelagic Microbial community sample from North Sea - COGITO 998_met_09 (SPAdes) (version 2) | ecosystem: Environmental > Aquatic > Marine > Neritic zone/Coastal water | place: Helgoland, sampling...
TTTATCGAATGGACCATAGGTCATTGCTTCATTCACTATTGCCCAATTCAAGTAATGATCATTCTTAACTTTTGAATAACGTTCACTGTGTGCCGCCCACAATATTTCACCTATGCCAGAGCTATAGTCCACAACACTCATGGACGCATCGTGGTTCATGCAGTTTATTCCTAGTATCCTCATTAGGATTCCTTTGTGGCTAGATATTTCTCGGCCTCTAGTGCGGCCATACAACCCATTCCTGCGGCCGTGACTGCCTGCCTGTAAGTTTTATCTTTCACATCACCTGCGGCATACACACCAGGTATATTTGTTTCTGTACTGTCTGGTCTAGTAATGATGTAGTTTTCATCGTCCATTTCTATCTGTCCTTTGAAAATTTGTGTTGCTGGGTCATGTCCTATTGCTATAAACACACCATCAACATCTACAGTTGTAGTGCCTAAACCAAAATCATCTTTTGTATTTTTTAATTTTACGCCAGTAACATTTAGTGGATCGTCATTTCCGATCACTTCTTCTATTTGGCTATTCCATATAACTTCTACTTTTGGATTGCTGAACAACCTATCTTGTAATATTTTTTCCGCTCTTAGACTGTCTCTTCTGTGTACAAGGTAAACTTTACTAGCAATATTTGTTAAGTATAATGCTTCTTCAACAGCACTGTTACCGCCGCCTACCACTAATACTGTTTTGTCTTGGAAAAAGAATCCATCACAAGTAGCACAGGCACTTACACCATAACCGTTAAATTTCTTTTCACTGTCGATGCCTAACCATCTTGCTTGGGCGCCTGTTGATATAATCACACTGTCTGCCGTGTATGTTTCCCCACTTTCTCCAATTGCCGTGAAAGGCCTTTGACCGAAGTCCACTGACTTGATCATGTCTGTGATGATATCTGTTCCAACACTCTTTGCTTGTTGTTGCATTTGTTCCATTAACCACGGACCTTGTATCACATCACCAAATCCTGGATAGTTTTCAACGTCTGTCGTTATCGTCAACTGACCACCTGGTTGTGTGCCTTGCACCATCATTGGCTTCAGCATGGCCCTCGCTGTGTATATTGCGGCTGTGTATCCTGCGGGTCCTGATCCGATTATCAATACTTTCGAGTGTTTCATCTTATATTGAACCATCCTTTCGCTCTGTTTTTTAACACTTCCCATGTTTCCAATTCAATGTCATATTCAAAGTTCTGTGTTGTTAGATGTTTTCCCACCAACTTGGCTCCGTTCTTCAGATGGAACTTCTCTGCCATTTCTGTTAGAGGTGAGAGTGTGACCAATCTGTTCAAGTGATTGGATTGCTTGATCATCTTGTACACTTCGTTGACCATGTGCTTTCCGCCACCTTTCTTCTTGGCCCACACCGTGTAGGCTATTGCCGTTGAACCTTGTACTCCTGCCCTGTTTACTGCCTGCATGGCGGCGTCCCGACTCATGGTATCCATCTCCTCCACGCTCTTTGGTATTCCGTGTGTGAAGGCGAAACACATAACAGCCGCTATGTCACCTTCCTCGTCTTTGATCCCAAATATCTTCCTGCCATGGGATTGTCTAAACTCTAGGCTTAATTCTGGTCGTACCGGATCTTCCGTGACATCTATGTACGGCAACTCTATCAGTTCGAACTTGGCCTTCTTTTCCAGTGCCTTTTTAATTTTTGTTAATACCATTTTACTTGTATATGAATGGGTCTTTCTTTTTCAGCTCTTTGAGTCTTTTCCTGTACTTCAGTTCTTGTTTGATCTTGTCGATCATTTTACGTATCCATGTTAACATTATTTGTCTCCTATCAGTTTGTTAAAAGTTGGTAACATTAATTGTACAGCATCCTGGTGTGATTCGTCAAGTGGATGTGTGGTGGCTCGGGCGTAGTCATTCAGCAGTGCCCATTGGTTGAAACCCATCATGCGTTCTCCAAAAGTGAACCATTTGGTAATGTCTATCTCTGAGTGCAGTGCAGTCATCAGATCATCCTTGTCCTTGTGGTGTCGCATGTGATCGTAAAACAGCGTGTTGTCCGCTAGTGTGAAGAAAAATGGTATTTTCCTCTTCTCCAGTATGTTCTGCAACCATGTGATCGATTTCCAACTGAGATATATCTCATGATACTCGTTGGCGGCATTTTTATAAAGACTGTCTGCGAAGTCTCGCACTCCTATCTTTGCAGTTTCCTCGGATCTCTTTTGCCAGATCTCTTGCTGTATGTCTGAGTCCGACAATTTAGACATGGCTTCTTCATGCCCTTTCCTGGTGTCCCAAGGCGATATCGAAACCCAACGACTGCCATCTAACTTCTTGTATTCTGGCATGGCCCAGTCATACCTTGAGGGGAAACTCCACATCACTGCGACGGCACCAATGTACTCGTTTGAATTTATTGCCATGAACACACGGCGTGCTATGGCTTGGTTGCCCAATCCACCAGAGGCTGTGCAGACGTATTCCATTCCTGCGTTCTCGCAAAGGCGGTGTGCCCATGTCTTCGCTGATGGCGTGTTGCCATTGACATCGTCACTGAGTTCGTTCCCGAATGTGAAACTGCAACCACCTGCTATGAATTTCTTAGTCATATATTTTTAGTATGTTATTTAAAAGTGGAAACACATCTCCGAAATTTTCTTTCCTATACTGATCCGTTTGTAGTATTCTTCTTTTTCTTTCTGCTCTTATTTCAGGAGAATCCCTGTCAGCGGCATTCATGAATCTTATGCTGGGTTGATAGTCTGTAAGCATGTGGTATCTATCTACTACTATGTCTTTGACTTGTTGTGGCAGTGTTTGAATGTTGAACACATCTGGGTCAAAGCAAGTGTTCACATAGAAAAACTTGGGTTGAAACTGTGCCACCCACAATGCCATCTTGGCCCAGTTGAACACGTTGAATATATTCACTGTCGAACATATTTGAAAATCCATGTTAGGAGTTTTCATTTCTTTAAACTTGACAAGATTTTGATTTACTTCTCTCCACTTGGCAGGATGTCTTTGATACTCAAAAGGTTCTCCCACATCATCAATACTAAATGCCACTTCCACATGTTTGAAGCAACTCCATAGGTCAAATATTTCCTGTGGTGGCAACTGTGTGCCATTTGTGTTGTAATGTATATCTATGTCCTTGGCATATCCCTTCTCAACACAGTGCATCAGTATCTTGAAGTGATCCTTGATCATAAACGGTTCACCGCCTGTGAATTCAAAGTACTCCACATATTTCAGATCCTCCTGCAACTCCTCGAAGAACTGTGGGTTACGTTTTGGCCATCCTCCCTCCTTGAGTTGTTTCCTGGCCACAGGATTATCTCCACCCTTGGCCGTCTCATAATCTATTTCTTCCTGAGCCCATTTTGAGGAACTCCACGATCCACATATCCTACATTTAAGATTACACACGTTGCCCAACTTAAAGTCAATAAACTTCAGCGTTGGCTCGCTGTTAGGTGTCCAGTTTTCTAAACTGCTACGCATTTTGTAAATTGAATTCTGTCTTTTACTTGTTTTGCCGGCATCTTCTTCTTGCCAACAACTTTGACATCCTTTAGGACGCTTACCTTCCCTGAACTTTTTCCTTAGAAGTTCCATGTACTCTGTTTGCTGTATGGATTTTAAACTTTGTTCGTACACTTTGACTCCAGGAATACTACCCTTGTACAAACAGCAAGGAGACGCACCGCCATTTACATCAACTTCTAAATGGTTCCACGGTAATGGGCATATGTTTGAATCTATATACTTGTCCACCACTCTAACGCCTTTTTGTTTTTTGCTAATATTTTCTTGATGTCTGTGCCACGTATGCGATCTAATCTTTCAATTTCTGCCTTGCCGTCTTTCTGCCCTTTTTTGTAAATTTCCTCATCATACACCAGCTCATTGTTTCTCTTCTGTTTCTGCATTTCATCTAACTGTGCAAAGAAATTGTTAAGATTTTTATTTTTATATTTGATGGTTTTTTCTCTTGCGTCATCGATCATCTCACTCATTATATCATATGGCATGAACAGTGGTGCCATTGCATTGTCCTCGGAGAAGTTGAAAACCTGTTTGGTCAACAGTTCTATTCCTAGTTCGTTGCTGAGTAAAACCATATTTTCAAGATCGAACAATCCTGGCATGGTTATAGTGAGGTCCAGTTGTATACGCTGGTAAGGTCCCTGGACGTATTTCAACCCATACCTCATGTTTTCAAGCCATTCGGAATATTTCAACCCTGTCCTGATGTACTCTCCTGTTTCACCTGTCCCGTCGATAGAAGCACAAATCTGAAATTGTTGGTAGTGTTTCAATATGTCTTCGAATAAATTTTTACCATAAAAGTTGATACGACTCATGTTTGAGTTGTACCTGGCCAAGACATTTTCAGCATATCCTAGTTCCTTGATCCTCTCCATTGCCGTCCAATGTATCTTCCACATCAAAGGTTCTCCACCGCACCAGTATATCTCTGTTATTCTTTTTTCCTCCACTGCCGCCGTAAACTCCTTAACCACTTGCTGGTCATGGAACTTTTCTAATTTTTCCTTTATGTCCTTCCTGCCCCATATCCTGTGATCTTTGTACACGTACTCCGGATCGATTTCTCCCAGGCCGTACTTCCTGTTCTCCGCTTCCCATGTGCTACTCAACATGTCACCGCACATCCTACAACTGAAATTGCAAAGGTTTGTAAAACGATAGTCAAAACTTTCTACTTTCATTTTCGTTTCACCTGTTTCGTCCGTGCTGGCAAATGCTTCGTCAACTTTGTGCTTGTACAGATGGTTGAAGTGCTGTCTGTACACCTGCTCGTTAAGCAATTTGTCGTTGCACACGGCACACTGTGGTATCTCCTCACCGGCCAGTAATTTTTGTCTCACAGTCTTCATGTATTCTGAATTCCAATGCTGGTCGAGGGTTGTAAGGTTTATTTTGTCATTGTGTCCTTTAGGATCAATTGTGTCTATGTACTGTTTGAAGTTTGCCGATGACTCACGTGAACTGCAACACAGTCTTCTTTCCATCTGTGGTGATAGGTATGTGTGCGTCCACGGCGCCATGCAGAACGTTTTGTTGCCTTCTGACGGTTTAATCTTCTTCATACAATTCCTTCAACTCGGGAAAAGTTTCAAGCATGTTTTCGTCACGGAGGTCGTCTAGCCTCTTCATCCACGATTTGAATTGGTCTATGTGCTCGTGGTTGTCTCTACGCATCATGTAGTCTATGCCTGACTGGAAGCCTTTGGTCGCCCTTGTCAATGGATCTAGAGGTGCTAGCCATTCTATGTGCTTTTCGATCTTGTCCTTTACTTTTTGTTTGTATGCCAATGGCGCTAAATCTATCCTCTGTCCAAACGGAGACTGTAATAAGTTGAAGTTGAAGTCTTGTGGTTTTAAAAATCCCATGTCAACCCAATTCCTATGGAAGTCTGTGATGTGCCAGGCATTTATAAGTCCTACTGTGGAACTGATGTAGAAGTCAACTTCGGGACACACCTCCAACATCCTTTTCCTGTTGGCCACCACATCGTCCCATACCGTTCCTTTCCTCATTAGTTCAGCACGTTTACCTTCTGCGTCAAGGCTGGCACCTATAGAGACTGTGTCAAATTTTTTCCATAATTCTAGTACATCCATGTCCTTGAATTTTGTCTTAGTGAAATTGGTGTTGTAGATCAGTCTCACGTGATACATTTTTCTTTTGTCCAGCTCTTTCAATATCCTGTAGTGTTCCTCCATTATCAAAGGTTCTCCGCCTGCGAAATAGAACTGCTCAACATGATCAAACTGTTCTAACATCTGATCCCATATGTCATTGGAACTTCTTCCGACACGTAATATCTTGGCATGTTTTGGTGGTTCGCCTGCTAACTTCTTATGGTCCTCATACCAATTTGAACTGAACCATGTGCCGCAACTCCTACAGGCCAAATTACATAGATTGCTGAATCGTATATCCCAGTACTTGATCACAAAATCTGCACTGCCGTCTTCTTTGGTGTTATCAATCATTCCTATGTTGTGTCCAAAGTGTTTGTTCGAACTCATACGTAAACTGAAAAATCCCGACTTTTCTTGATCATAACATTTGGTGCAGTTTTTACTGGATTTGTTTGACAACATGTTTTGTCTCAACTGTTTCATGTCCTTGCCATTGAACACAGTTTCCATGGAATCCTTGTTTAAGTTTCCCACAGGATAATCATCTATTGCGAAGCAACATGGATAGGCCCTGCCGTCTGGAAAAGCGTGGAGATGTAGCCATGGCATCATACAAAATGTGTCACTGTCGATCAACAACTCACGCTGTCTCTCGGTCATGTCTTTAATCTTTAACTTCTCGGGCTCCTTGGCCCCGTAATCATATGCCACGGTACCATTCTCCTATTATTGGGAAAGTCTTTTCAAATTCTTTTCCTGATCGTTTGTCATATTGACTGTAGAATGCCTTGAAGTCTTTTTGTAGTTTACTCTGTTCGGCCGCACCTGCATGTGGTGTTTTGACAACATCCAAGTAGTCGATAAGTCTTTGTGTTTGATTAATTTCCATGTGTTCTAAATGTTTTTCGTTAGTATTTAAAAACTTTACCAAGTCCAGTTTAAATTTATTTCTTAAATCATCCGGTAGCACAAGCGGTGATTGGAAACTCGGAAACCTCAATATGTTCAGTGTAAAGTTAACTTCTGGTCCGTACACCTTGCCTGCACTCTTGAACCAAACCATTTTCTCTAAAAACTCAGGTAATGACTCTAGACATAGTGCGTTAATTGTACACATATTGTGGAGGGCACGTGGAACCTTATCCACCATCATGTGCAAGAAGTTGGAATGCCAATCTCCATAAACTAGTCCGTCTCTGATGTATTCTGCTTGTCCAAATGTTGCTTCACAACTAGTATACAATTCGAAGTTATCAAACTTCTTTAATTTTGTTTTGAATCTATCAATGATGCTCTGCTTTGCACCTAGGTTAGAGTTTATTGCGAGGGTCATGTTGGGATTCATTTTATCTCCCTGTGTTTCTATCCAATCTAGTAGTCTCCATAAATTAGGTGACATCATAGGTTCTCCGCCTGTTATCCTCAGTTCATCTAGGCTCTTGTGTAGGTCTGTTTCCCACCATTTGTAGAATGCTTCCACGTATGGATTGGTCTCATCTTTCTTGTACGGCTCTGCACTTTCATGGCTGTGTGTGAAATGATTCCTGCCATCTGTTTTCATATCGGTGTATGGTCCTTGCCTCTTGATGTTGTTTGCCCAAGTGGAACTGAATGCAGGATTACAATACGTACAAGCAAAGTTACAGGTTCTGTCAAATGCTATTTCTAGTGTTTTCAAGTCTACGTCTTCCTTGTGATCTAGGTTATATGCTGTGTCTAGATCTTCATCTGTGAATATTTGTGATTTATACACCCTATCACTTATGTTGTCTCTGTTGATGTCTTCAATCTTCCAACAGTACTCGCATCCTGCAGGCCTCTCTCCGCACTGCATCTGCCTACGCTGTTCTTTTTTCTCAGGTGTGTTGTGTAGCAGTTTCGGATTTGATTGCACAGCGATTGGATCAATCTTGTGCGGAAGCGGATGGTGACAACTTGTGGTCATCCCACTGCCCAGCCATATAGTCGCATTGTACCATTTGGCCCCACAGAAACTTGCAGATTTGGTGTCTAGTATTTTTTTCTTGTATTCTAAATCATTCATACGTTTCTGCACTCCTCCCAGAACTCTTCCATCTCAGGAAAGGTGTTCAAGAACCTTGTGAGACGTCTGCGGTCGTGTTCGTTGAAGAAAGCGTAAAAGTTTTTTTTATTTTGCGTACTTGCGTCAGCGTTTTCGCGCCAGTATGCGAGATTACGTTGCATCTTCTGGATCTCGAAATCGTTGAACTTGCTGTACCCTCTGTCGTTCCCACAATGCTTCTGCATGTATTCTATGTTTTCCTCATGTATTATTTGGTAGGATTCCGGGAGCAGTGTGATCTGTTGCCATGTGGGTTGCCTCAGCAGTGGCACGTCAAACCATATACGTTGGTATGTGGTGCTGTACTTGGCACGCAGTTCCAGTATCTTTTTAAGTAATTGGTCCATGCTGGTTATACTGAGATTGTTGTATGTGCATATGAACGTTATGGAATTCCTCCCTGGTATACGCTCCAGGAACTCCTCCACGTTGTCCATCATGTAGTTGAAATCCAATCCGTTCCTGATGTACTCCGCACGTTTGCCCCATGCATCCACGCTCACGAACTGCATCATGTGTTCCACCTTGTCCTGCATACATATCTCCTGTGCCATGTTGAAGTATTTCTCCTTCAGTTTCTTGTCCGGGGGACACATGTTGCTGGTCACGTTCAGGTGTAGGTCCTGTTTGGGGTTGTCAATTATGTACTGGAACACCTTGTATGTGTTCACATCCATCATGGGTTCCCCTCCCGTCATACGGAAGTGTTTTAGATTCTTGTACAGCGTTGGCCACCATCTCCAGAACGCTTCAACGTATGGATTATCTTCACGATTTGTTAAAGGCCTGTTCTCTCCTTGGAAGTGTTCCGGCATGTTGTGGGGTGGTGACGTTGGATATTCTCCATAACGATCGACTTCCTTGCCCCACGTGGTGGAGAACTGTGGTGAGCAGTAACTACACTTGAAATTGCAGGCGTTGTTGAAGTTGACCTCAACGTACCTCGGAGTCCACTTGTCGTCCAGTGGTTTTTTCATGATGTCATCGAAGTCCTGCATGGCCCATGGTTCGCCCGACCTGTAGTGCCTGTCACTCATCTCTCCAGTCTTCTCTATGTTCCAGCAGTAGGAACACCCTTCTGGCTTCTTGCCCTCGAGCATCTCCTTCCTCTGTTGCAGTTTATCAGTGGTGTTGTGCAGGCTCGCGGGGTTGTAGTTGAGCTTGTCTGGGCTGATCTTGTGCAGTGGAGGATGATAGCAACTGTTTGTCTTGCCCGTGGGCAGGTGCAGTGAGGTCTGGTTCCACTTGGCCAGGCACATGGTGGGAGACACGGTCTCTAATTTCTCTCTGGCCTTGTCTGCGTCTGACTTGTAATCACTGATACTCACGGTCTTGCACTCCTTTGTTCCTGTGCTCCGGCAACGTGAACTTGAAGAACTTGCTGTCCTCTGGTGTGAAGTCTGCTATTGGTATGTCCAACCTCTGTTTGATGCTCTCACCATACATCCGTATCTCGTCGTCCATGTTGTTGGCGTCTATTTTGTTGAAGAACATTTCTCTCATGCCTCCTATGTCACTGATGTCACTTTGTTCATTGGAGTTGCCCAGCACAGTGTGATACAGTCCCATCCTGGCGCCCAGCATGGCGTATTTGCCATTCTCTACATCGGCCCCCACTGTCATCCAGGTGCTCAGCACACGCAGGTTCTCAGGCCACACATTCTTGTTGAAGTCGTTGGCCGGTATGGGTTTGCCTTTGTCCAATCCCATTTTCACGCCCTCCCTGTATCCGGCAGTGAATGCCTGGTCCTTTTCCGCATTGATCACTGTGGTCGAATAACAGTTGTGTAGATTTTCATGTGGTACACCCCAACAGAAGTCTAATCTGTTCTCCTCGGTGTCTGCGTTTTCGTGTGTACGCATGTTGAGGCAAGTCTGTTTTGGCCATCCTACCAACCCGCCGTTTCCGTACACCAGTCCATTCACATTGTTTTTAGCACGCCACCTGTGGACAGCGTCAGGATTGGTCTTGCTCCAATCCAAAGTCTCTAGTAGGAATTTCTCATTTATGATGTTGTCTCCGTCCACACTGATAAAGAAATCAGTTTCCGCTAGTTCCGCCGCGGCCTTGTGTGCAGAATCGAATCCAACTACCCCATCGACACGCTTGGCCCATGGCACCTTGTTTTTTAGATCTGCCCAATTCAGTTCCTTGTTGGGTTCTTTGAAACTTATGTAAACGAAATCTAGATCGCTTACTCGTACTCGAGCAACCATGCTTTTCCTCCATCTACGATCCCAATTGGCCAATGTATGTCCCCGTCCAAGAACACGTAACCTTTGTGTGGTGTTGATATCAACTGAGAATACTGTGTCTTTGCCTTGGGTTTTATTTGATCTTTTTCAACTATGTCTGTTTTGCCATCCACGTTGGACAGCGTGTAGTATTGCTCGCCTCTCCTCATTATTTCCAATTTCTTGTCAAGAGGCACTTCTATCTGTTTGCCGTCTATGTTTACAAAGTGTCTCTTGGGAGGTCGAACCTTGAAATCCTTTAGTGCTTTAAAAATCTCTGACATTAATCTCCTTGTCGAAGTAGTGCCATGGCCTGGACACACGACGTTCTCCTAGGTAATATGCATCTCCTGACTTGTTGGGGAACAGGAAGTTGTTTTGATCTTTGACCCAGTCTAGATTATTTACACCAGGCTTATGATGAAGGAACTTGAACCATTCGTAGTCTATGAGATGTTGATTGGTTGGATCTAAAATCCTATATGCCAGGGCGAACACCACATCCGTGCTAGGATAAGTGTCGTGGCAATTGATCAACATATGCTCCTTGACTTCATTCCACTTGTAAGTTATCTGTTCTGCCAATTCAAAAAATTTCTTAGATCTTTCTGATTTACGGAAGTACATCAGTCCATTGTATATGTTGGGTAGATGATTTCTTTTGAACAAGTTCCTGTACGGTGTCTCCTTGACCACTTGATCCTTGTAGTTCCTGCAATCAACACTGAACACCAGATCGTGTTGCCATAGGTGGTACCACCACCAGTCTGTGTTGGCCGTCCACAGCATGTCCGCTTCTAGTTTGATCGTGTACTCGAACGGAGTCCACCAACATGCCTTGTGCTCGTTGGCCCATTTTATTTTGTGTTCCGAGGCATCATCCTCCTCCAACACCTGTACCACGTCTACCGCTTCGTGTTCAAATTTACTTTTCTCATCAGTGATCACGCACACACTGTTCTCACGATTCCATTTCTTTATGGACTTGGCCAATCTTATGGACAGTTCGACGTAGTCTGTTGTGTCATTGTTCTGGGCGAACCACAGGAATCCCTTAGACATCGGCTAACTCCTTGTTTAGCACATGCACGTCTTGTCCTACGGTGTGCATGATCTTGCCGTCGCCCTGCCAGGCCAAACCTTGGTCACTGATTGACAGTACCTTGCAGTCGGGTGGCAATGTGGGCAGTTGTATTGGCAGTGTTGCATATCCCATGAAACCATTGATCTGTTCCAATGCTATGGAAAACGCATAATCATTACGGAAGTTTTTGCTGTAGATCCTGTAGATCTCATTGAAGTAGGGATAGTGTGCCTTGACGTACTTGACCATTTCAAATATCTTTTTGGCCTTTTCTGTTTTACGGAACACCAATACTGTGGCCCACACCATGTCTATCATGGAGTAACGCCTCAGATTGAAACTGTTCCTGCCGGAGAGGTCATATGCGTCCTTGGCCACAAGGAAATCATACTGTGTGTCCATGAACCGTCTCAGATTGTCCGTGAATGGAAAGTAGTCTATGTCCATGACCAACGTGGTTTCATACGGAGAGAGGTCGTAGGACATGTGTCTGTCAGCATTGTGCCATTGTTTGCCGTTCTTGGTGTTGCCCTTCTCTGGCTCGATGAATTTGTAATCAACCGAATCTAGACTCCCTAGATGCTTGTGTGTCTCTTTGTCAGTGACGACTGTGATGGGCAGTTGTAGATTGGACTTTATCAGTTGCACACAACGTATCAGTATTGCGTGGTACTTGGTCTCTGACGTGTCAAAGCAGTAAAGTAGAACTCCCTTTTGCATCAGTCATCTCTTTTTTCTAGGCTCTTCGCCAACTGGTGATACGCACTCAGTGCCTCCTGATTCCTGTCAATCAGTATTTCTAAAAATTTTGTTGCGTCCTTTATCTCCACCGGGTTCTGGTTGGTGTCCAACACGAAGAATGTGTCATGGTTATCCCTGAGTGTGCTTACCAAGTTGATCGTGTGGGCATCTGCTCGGAATATGTGCTCGTTGTACACCACGATCATCCGTGAGTGGGCCTTCTCCAATGCATTACGCTTGGCCAGTGCTCGATCATATGATAGTCCAGACTGAAGTTTCAGTTCGTTCAGCCGTTTCAGTTCCTTGCTGTCCATAACACTATTTTACAGTAATTATGGTGTTTTAGCAACCAAATAAAATTATTATGATATCGAGTTTGAAACTTCTGCGTTTGATGCCACTCTGATCGCCGCCGCCAATCCCTGTGCGTCTGTGGGATGGTTCTCTGTCAGCGTAAGCGTCATTATCGGTGCCTCGTTGGGGTTGGCCGCCACACCGTCTGTGTTACCAGAGGTGTACGTGTCGTCCGCCGCCGGGTCAGCCGATACCAGTTTGATGGTCAGCACCGTTGCTGAGCCCACCGCCGCGTTCAACTTGGCCGATATCTCGACTGTGTCTGAGGTGTAACCCGAGTTGTCCGAAGTCAATTTGAGAATTGATGTGTAGCCTGTGCCTAGATCATGGAAACCGTTTGCAAGGCCGTTAGTTGTCAGTGTCTCACCTGAACCTGATCTTGTCGAGGCCTGCGCCTTGAGGTCAAGGTTACCAACCGCTGTGCATAGGTCCGCAAAAACTGTGTCCTTTAGACCATCGATGCCTGTAGTGGCAGTCGGTGCAATCCTGATGAACCCTCCTGCGTTGAAGAACGCCCTCATGGTGTTGTTGTTGGCGAATGTTACTGATCTCTCGATCGTTGATGTTGCATTCCAAGTGCCTGAGTTTGAACTTGCCCCCGCCGCCGCTGTTCCTATCGCTGTCGCTGATGTTGAACCTCCAGCGACCGCCGCCGCCAAGTTGGCTAGGTCTGAGACCAATGCTGATCTGATCGCTATGGCGTCTCCTGCTGAAACTGATGATGATGTTATAGAAACGTTGGTGTGGTTGGCAATGTTGTCTAGTCCTGTGAACAGTGCGTTCCAACTTGATGCCTGCACAGTGTCTCCGGCTGATACTGTTGAAATCGTTGATTGGTTCAATCCGTACTGTGCCGAACCTGGGCCTGCGAAATGGTTGTATCCAAATGGATCACTACTGCTGTTTACGAACTCGTTGTATTCATCATCTAAAATTGCGTCACCTGCCGAATATGCCATAAAATTACTTTACTCCTATCACACACTCTGTTAATTGTGTGTCTTGCGAATATTTATCCTTGATCAACCTACCTAGAGTATTAAAAGCGGTACATTTGTCCAGGTCAGCCACTCTGGCCTCACCATTGCCTGCTGATACCACACGGTCTCCTGCTTTTCCTGTGCCATGCAGTTTGACCATCACCCGCCCTGTAAACGCCACCATAGGATGCGAATCGTTGTCGCCCGCCTTTGCATTCATCAGCAAGGCCGGAGATTCTGATATCACACCAAACACGGCGTCAGATAGATCCTCATGACATTTTGTTATCTCTGCTTTACCACCTAAAATCACCACGTCTCCAATTTCTGTGTCGCAATCTGCTTCGTAACGCTCGGCCAAGTCAGCGTACTGCGCCTGTGAGGCAGTGGTCGTGAGCACATTGGTGCTTGGATTGTAGCTCAGGCCTGTGTCTGTTTCAATGCCCTGTGTGCCGGTCGCTCCGTCAACGAATGCAATAAAACAAGTCTCGTTGGTTGTGTTGTTTGCTGAAACTGTCACGCTCGTGGCTATGTCTGCCGTACCAGTCAAACTTCCTCTGAAACTGGCTGATCCAACCGCTGAAGAAAGTTGTATACCCTGTGCCACCGTGGAGAAACCCGCTGAGACCAAAGCCTGTGCCGTGGCGTCTGTGCCACTTGGCGTGAATGCCACGTTTGATACCACACCTACTACCGCGTCATTGGCCACCAACTTCAAATATGTCTGGTTCGATCCTGTGTTGTCTGGTGATGTCTCTGAGACGACCGCTGTCACTCCCGATCCTGCCACAGAGCTCGGTCCGATCAAAGTCCATACCGTTCCTGTCCACACTTTGAGTTGTGTGTTTGTTGTGTCAAACCACAAGTCTCCTTGCACGGCATTGGTTGGTGCTGATGCGGAGTTTGTAGGACCACCTGCAGGTCTCCATTTGTCACCTGTCCATACATTCATACGTTTGTTCGTTTGGTCAAACCAAAGTTGACCCTGGACTTTATTGTTGGGTGCAGTTGTGTTGTTGAAATTTTCTAAGAGCTTTACAAGGTTTTCGTTCAACTTCTCGCCAAATCCTGCATACCCTTTTCCTATCAGGGCAATGTCGGTTGTCGCTGTGTCTATGGTTCCATCGGCCAAACTGACCAACAGGGTTCCAAATGAGTTGTTTATCTTGTATGCCATTTCCTAGTCGTTGTTTGATGCGTTGTCTCTGACTTCGGTCAAGAAACTTACGTCACCGACCAGTTTGATCAGTATCGTTGCCAGCTCGGGCGTTAGACTAGCATCTATTTTTGCTTGTTCCTCATCGGTCCAAACGCTTTCCCAATTTGCATTAACATAGTCTGCGACTTCTTGTTTTGTTGCCATTTCATGTACTCCTTATGCTTATTTATTACGTGATTCTATCTGCTCATCGTCTGATATCCAAGTTAAATCCTCTGAATATGCCCCATCTAGATCCAACACAAAAGTCTTCACATTTGACTCTGCTGGGATCATTTTGTGGTACTTTGTGTACCTTTTGTGCAAGGCCGCTTCTTTTGTGCAGGTGCATATCATTTTTACTCCATTATCCTTGCCAAGTTGTATAATGGCATCTATGCATAATTTGAGAGCTTTATGTGTTTGTTTTGGCAGGCTTTCCTTGTCAGTCACTATCCATTCCATAAATCCAAGTTTAAACTTTTTTGTTTCAAAGTATAACCCGCCCGCACAAATCGGAACCCCGTCATCCTCCACTATAATACCATCTGGTGGCAACATGTCTTTTGGCACCACCCCAAACTCCCACTGTGTCCACCACTTGACCAGCGTGTCGTAATCAGTATCTCTGTTCCAGGCTCTAACCAACATTTTTCTGCATCACTATCTTGTTGATGTTAAATGTTGATTCAAAACAGTATCTCACTGCTTCTGCCACTTCGACTGCTGTCAACTTAGGTAGGTCTTCCCACAAGCCTTTGGTCATTTCTGTGTCCACAACATCAGGACACACATCATAAACCGACAACGGCTTTGAAATTAACTCTTGTTGCAATTCTTCGATGTATTCTATAAGTTCTTTTTTTATTTCACAATATTGCACATACTTGAATTTGTCCCAAATTTGGAATTGATTATAATCTGGATCTTCATCTGTACCTGAGGTGCTCGTTATCACTGCGACTTTCATCTTGCTGAACGAATGTTGACCATATATCCTTTTTAGTATATTCAATTGTCCCCTGTCTGCGTGTGCGTTCAATACCACAAGATTACAATCCTCTATATTTTCTAGTATTTTATCTTGGTCGTGTATTATATCGAACCCATTGCTTTTACTCATACCAACCACTTCGTATTTCTTTTTCTTGTACAGTTCGGCTACGGCTTTACCTATGCCCCTGGTGTGGCCGATTACAGCAATCTTATTTTTGTTTCCTTGATTCATACAAATCCACCAAATTTTCCAACCCTTCAAATTCATCTGAATAGTGCTGGTAATACTTTTCAAACTTCTCTTTAGTGTATAATGATTCCTTGTAAAAGTCAATTAATAACGTGACTCTTTCGCCTGGATTGTTGTTAAATCCGTTGTGTAATTGTATATCTGGTCGAAAACAAAATGCATCTCCTGTTTTCCAAATATGTAATTTTTTTTCTTTGGTTGTTTCGTCTTTATAATACATACCACTTTGATCTGCCCCGCCATCATCTATACATAATTGATATCTCCAGCCACCTTCACTGTCTCTATGATTACCAATTTTTGTATTTGGGCCGACTGTCATGATTGCTATATTAGTTTTATAAGGAAATTTTCTAAGAATACTGTATAGTATAGGATAATCATTAAAACTTTGTGCTTCATGCTCAGCACATCCTATACCTAGTGCTTTCCAATCTCCTTGAACATAATCTCCTCTACGTTCAGTATCTCCTTCATAGAAAAAATCTTTATCTGTATAGTCTTGTGGGTCTCCCCTAACACTATTAGAGAAATCTTCTGGACTTAAAAATATTTTGTTAGGTTGGGAAAGATATTCGTATCTGATCTCTTCAAAATGCTTATCTATTTTTTGGAAACATTCGCCCTGCTGGCCGTAATAAAAACTCTTATCAATCATTATTCAGTATTTTAACATCATCGTCCAACGTCTGTCTATCATGTTCTCGCCAAATACCAAAAAATTTCTCGCCTTCTGCTACTAATCTTTGTTTTTCATCTATTTCGAAGTAGTCTGTAAATTCTATACCATTAATAATAATTCTTCTATATTCAGATCCAAATACGTAAACTGTATGTTCATCATCTCCTAATGATCTACCATACTTACTACTTGCTACCCTTGTCCATCTGCCGTCTTCTTTAACCATGTGTGAACCTGAAACTTCTATACCTTTATAATCAAATAAATCTTCTACTAAGAACTTACCTGTCGCAAATACAAATCCACCAACTGCAACTTCGTCTTTTAAATCTACTAATTCAACTGCTTTTTGTGAACCATCTGCCATTGTGATCATCGTGCCTGCTATGAAACACCCTCCAGAACCACTGCCACCTGAGCTTGACCCGCCTACGGTGTCACCAAATCCTGCCGCTGTTGACAGGAAAGTTACCCCTGAGTTGAAAATTGCCTTCCATGCCCCGCCTATCTTCACATAACCTGCTGTGATTGTTTTCCATGCTCCGCCTACTTTGAAGAATGCTCGGTTGATGCTTTTCCATGCTCCGCCTACTTTGAATTCTCCTTGCACACCTATGTTGAATATGACAACCGCTTTTCCATCTGCACCTGTCGAGCTAGGCTGTCCGCCCACTGCCACGCCTGCAGTATAATTTGCTTCACTTGTGCCTCCTGGTGTCGTACTTGACCCTACACTTGAT
>Ga0209335_10003065_pt1 | contig 16990 bp, 18 predicted proteins | sample COG_09_FD_184753 | JGI IMG/M metagenome (GOLD analysis project Ga0209335, IMG submission 184753) | Pelagic Microbial community sample from North Sea - COGITO 998_met_09 (SPAdes) (version 2) | ecosystem: Environmental > Aquatic > Marine > Neritic zone/Coastal water | place: Helgoland, sampling...
AATTTTGAATTTATTTGAAATTTTTTAAAATCTTCAATTTTTTTACTTTTATTAACTTTGTCATTTAAAGAAATGACCTTGTCTGAAAAAATAACATCTGCATTTTTAACTGCTTTTTTAGCATCATTGTAAATATTAATTTTTCCTTTATTTTTCTTTACCCAATCAAGTACAAATTTTTTAGGCTCATATTTTTTAGGGCAACCAATATTTAATTTAAAAGAAAACTTAACTGATGCTGCAATCAAACTATTTAGAACATTATTTGAATCTCCAATCCAACAGATAATTAATTTTGAAATAGGCTTTTTTTTAATTTCTTCAACTGTGAAAATATCTGACAAAACTTGTGTTGGATGTGACGATGGGCTCAGTCCATTAATAACAGGTATTGTTAAATATTTGCTAAATTCCTCTATTTTTTTATCACTATCAGTTCTCACCATAAAGCCATCACCATAAGTTGATAAAATTTTGGCTGTATCAGCCAAACTCTCTCCTCCTTTTCCAAGGTGAAGTTCGTTGGCTCTAAGTGTTATGGTTCCACCCCCCAATTGTTTTATTGCAAGGTAAAAGCTTAGTCTTGTTCTTAGGCTTGATTTTTCAAACATTTGAATAAGTAATTTTCCTTTTAAGGGGTTATCTTTATCAATATCAAGTGTACTGAATTTCTTTCTTTTATCTTTTCTTTTTTTTGCATCAGCCACAATTTTTCTAAGATCTGTCGCTGGTATATCTTTGAGTGTAATAAAATGGTTCATTTTTATTTTTGGGTTAAGCAAACTTTTTTGATAATTTTTACAGCTATATCTATTTCTTTTTTTTTAACATTAAGCGGAGGCAGTATTCTTATGACATTTTCTGCAGCCCTAATTGTCAATAATTTATTGTCCATTAATTTTTGAATAAATTTTGTTTGATCGTTGTGTAACTGCAATCCAATCAATAAACCAACGCCTCTCACTTCTTTAATTACCTTTGGAAAGTCCTTTTTTAATTTATTCAACTCAAAGTGAAAATATTTTGATACTTTTTTAACATTAGTAAGAAACTTTTTTTCAAATATTTGATCTAAAACTGCATTTCCAACAGACATTGCCAATGGATTTCCACCAAATGTTGAACCATGAGTTCCTGCTGTCATTCCAGATGCCACTCTTTTATTCATTAAAACTGCCCCAAGTGGAAAACCACCTCCAATTCCTTTTGCTATAGGCACAATATCAGGTTTAATTTTTGAGCTTTCAAAGGCAAAAAAATTACCAGATCTACCTATACCACATTGAACTTCATCCAAAATTAGTAAAATTTTTTTCTCATTACAAATTTTTCTTAATTCTTTTAAACACCAATCTGGAATAACTTTAATTCCACCTTCTCCCATAACAGTTTCAACCATGATTGCAGCTGTTCTATTCGTTATAGATTTCTTTAGTGACTTATGATCTCCAAACTCGAAGTGATCAAATCCATCAACTTTTGGTCCAAAACCTTCTGTCATTTTTTTTGATCCACTGGCATAAATTGTTGCCAATGTTCTTCCATGAAATGAATTTTTTACACAAAGAATTCTATTTTTATTTGGCTTTCCTATTGAATAGAAATATCTTCTTGCAACTTTAATTGCTGCTTCTGTTGCTTCTGCTCCACTATTTTGAAAGATAATAAAATCGGCAAAAGTTTTTTTAGCTAATCTTGTAGCCAACTTCTCACCTTCTGGAATTATAAATGCATTAGATACATGCCAAAGTTTTTTAGCTTGTTTATTAATAGCCTTTATTAAGTGTGGATTAGCGTGTCCTAAAGAGTTAACTGCAATCCCTTGAACAAAATCTAAATATTTTTTTCCATTTGTTGAGTAAAGAAAGCTTCCTTTTCCATAATTAAATGAAATATTTCTTCTTTTATAATTTTTTGCTAAAGCGCTCATGTTCTAAGATTTAATTTTATAACCCTTTTTGTAAAGAAGAAAAGCCACATACCACATTACAATACTTAAAATTGTCAAATAAATTAATCCTATGGTTATTGATCCGTCTGACTTTCCTAAAAAACCATATCTAAATCCATCAATCATATAAAAGAATGGATTAATATGACTAATAGTTTGAAAAAATTCAGGAAGTTTGTCTATAGAATAAAATACACCAGATAAAAAACTTAATGGGGTAATGACAAAATTGGTGACTGTTGCTGTATGATCAAATTTTTCAGCCCAAAGACCAGTAATAAAACCTAAGCTCCCTAGTATAAAGGCACTTAAGGAACCAAAAATAAAAATAAATAAAATACTATTTATTGGCATCTCAACAATTAAAGAGAAGACACCTGTTGAAATTATAGCAATTAAAAAACTTCTTGTAAGAGCTGCTAATATTATTGCCATAGAAACTTCTAGTGCTGACAAAGGCGCATAAAGCATATCAACAATATTTCCCTGAATTTTTCCAATCATTAATGAGGATACGGAATGGCTAAATGATTGAGTTAAAATACTCATCGCAATTAAACCTGGTGCTAAAAAACTTATAAAAGAATAACCAAGAACATCTCCTCTATTATTACCTAGAGCCAAAGATAAAACTGATAAAAATAACAAACTTGATACAAGTGGAGATAGTAATGTTTGCTGCCAAACTATCATGAACCTATTGCATTCTTTAAGCCATAAACTTTTAAAGCCAATCCAGTTTATAAAACCAAATTTTTTTTTACTAATTTGGTATTTCTTATTCAATTCAACCATAAGTAATCATATATAAACTTTGAAAAATTTGTGTACAAAACTAAAATATCTATTGTTTTTTTTTTAATCCTGTGTGATCTGTATATAGTTATAAAAATTAAATAACATACTAAATATAGAATATGAGCTGGAACGAAGAAAAAGTTAATAAACTTAAAGAACTTTGGGGTAAAGGAAATACGGCAAGCCAAATTGCTATGATAATTGGTGGTATTAGTAGAAACGCAGTTATAGGTAAGGCACATAGGTTAAATTTATCATCAAAAATTAAAACTAGAAATGCTAAATCAGCTCAGAACACTAATGACAACTCTGAAGATAATAATTCAAAACAGAGACATGGAAGAAAAAGCAAGTTTAGGTCTTTGATAATCGAAAAGGATTTTGAGCCAGAAAATCCTAAAAAATTGGAAGAACTAGATGAAAGTTCTTGTAAGTGGCCCATTGGTCACCCAGAAGAGAAATCATTTTATTTTTGTGGAAGATCTTCTTTAAAAGATTTTTCATATTGTAAACTTCATTTATTATATGCTTATCAACCAAAGGGCAAAAAAGAAGAGCCTGCTGATAAAGAGGAAGATGCCCCACAATATATCGAGAAAAAATCTAGTACTGCCTAAATAATTAATTTACATTATTTCTCTTCATTATAGATCTGTTTATCAAATATAGTAATAGTTATAAAAATCTATATTTAAAAATTAGTTCCAGCTTTCTGGATTATACTTCTTGGTAGAAAATTGACCACCTTCTCTCCACATATAAGAATATTTTTCAACTTCTTGATCAAAAAATTTTGTACTGGGAACACCTATATCAGAGTTTGTTTGATATTTTTTCGAAGGAATATTATCATATTTTAAAAGTTTAAGTTGATCGACTGTCAACAAAGGCTTTGGAAATATCTGAAATAGTTTTGCTGATATATTCGATAAAAAAAAAGGTAATGGTACTAAAAATCTTTTTTTATTAATGAGCTTTAATAATTTTTTCAAGATTTCTTTTAGTGAAATGATGTCTGGGCCCACACACTCAATTATTTTAGAATGTATATTTTTAGAAACAACGTAATAGATCGTATCTGTTAAGTCAGAACAGTGAATTGGAGTAAATCTAGTCTCTCCACCATAATAAAGAGGGAAAAATGGGAGTCTACTCAACAATGTCATAAAGTTTGTAGTAAAATTATCATCCACAGAATAAACCACTGATGGTCTTAATATAGCAGCCAAAGAAAAAAATTTTTGAATGTTGATTTCACCCTCTAGCTTACTTTTTGCATATTCCGAATCTACAGCATCGTTAATTCCTAATGCTGACAAGTGAATAAATTGTTGAACTTTATATTCTTTGCAAAGTTTAGCTAGGATAGATGGAAAGGTAGAGTGAATATTCTTAAAGGTATTTCCATTGCTGCTTTCATAGAGAATGCCAACTAAGTTAATACAAATATCAGTATGCATAAAAAGTTTTCTAATCTTAACCTCATCAAAAATATTAGCTTCTACAATATCTATATAGCCAGCATTAGCTTGAGTTTTTATCACATACCCCTTCTGATGCAGGTTTCTAGTGACTACAGTAACCTTATAATTATTTTTGGTAAGCTTTCTGATTAAATGACGACCTATTTGACCACTCCCGCCAAAAATTAGACAATTTTTTGCTTTCATATATATATAATTAAAAATGAATATTGATATTAAACTTCACAAGAATGATCTACCAGAAGATTTGGACTTAGGCAATCTTATAGCTGTTGATGGAGAGTTTATGGGGCTCAATGTAAGGCGAGATCCATTATGTCTTATTCAAATTTCTAGTGGTAATTCAGATGCGCATATTGTCCAGCTGGATAGAAAAAATTATAACTCACCAAATTTAAATAAGATTCTTTTAAATGAAAAAGTAGCGAAAATATTCCATTATGGAAGAGCTGACATTGCTCATATTAAATATTATTTAAAAATAGAAACAAAAAATATTTTAGATACTAAAATTGCATCAAAGTTAGCCAGGTCTTATTCTGACAGTCACTCTTTAAAAGTTTTAATAAAAGAATTCATTAATATAGATATTAGTAAACAGTTTCAAAGTTCAGATTTTGGGGGTGAACTTACACCTGCTCAATTAAAATATTGTGCAAATGATGTTATTTATTTACATAAAATTCATGAAGAATTAAATAAAATCCTCATAAGAGAAAAGAGAATTAATTTATACAATGATTGCTTAAAATTTTTAAAAACTAGAGTCGATCTAGACTTAGCATTATTTAAAGATGATATTTGGTCTCACTAAATGAAGAAGTATAATTATAAAAAAATTGCAAAAAATGTAATTGATTTAGAGATAAAAGCTCTTAAAAAATTAAAAAATTCCATAAATGACTCATTCAATGATGCTGTTGATGCTATTGCCAAATGTCAATCCAAAGTAATTTTATGTGGTGTTGGTAAGAGTGGTCTAATAGCTGCTAAAATTTCTTCAACACTTTCATCTGTTGGTACACCTTCATTTTCACTTTCAGCAAATGACTGTTCTCATGGAGACTTAGGTAGTATTTCAAGAAAAGATGTTTTGGTTTTAATAAGTTATTCAGGTTCTACCGAAGAATTAAAAAATATTATTAAATATGCAAATAGAAATAAAATTACATTAATTGGTATAATGTCAAAAAAGAATTCAGTTTTATATAAAGCATCGGATATTAAACTTTATATACCTGAAGTTATTGAGGCAGGCTTAGGAATTGTTCCAACCTCTAGCACCATCACTCAACTAAGTATAGGAGATGCTTTAGCTGTAGCTACTTTAAAAAAAAAAAAAATAAACAAGGTAGATTTTAAAAAATTTCACCCGTCTGGTAATTTAGGTGCAAAACTAAAGACTGTTGAAGAGTTAATGTTTACTGGAGAAAAAATTCCCTTTGTAAGAGAAGATTTAGAAATGAAAAAAGCTTTACAGATTGTTTCAAAAAAAAAACTTGGCACTCTAATAGTTCAAAACAAAAAAAAATTAACAGTTGGGATTATCACAGATGGGCAGATAAGAAGGTTAAGTCAAACCAATAACGATTTACAAAAATTAACAGTAAAAAAAGTAATGACAGTCAGACCTATTAGTATTGATAAAGATGACTTAGTTGAAAAAGCATTATCTATGATGAATGATAAAAAGATCACATCTTTATGTGTTTATGACAAAAAAAATAAAAAAAAAACTATTGGAATTATACATATTCATACCATTTTGCAGTCAAATATTCATTAAATGAATAAAAAAGTTATAATACAAATCTTAATGATTTTTTTAATCATTTTTATTTCTTGGCTATTCTTTTTTAAATATATAAAAAAAGATTCTGATAAAGTAAATCAAGATATGCTAAAAAAAAAAATTAATATTCCAAAAAGTAATTCATCTAATTTTATTAATGATATAAATTATACATCATCAGACTTGAAGGGAAACAAATATCAGATAACTGCTGAGCAAGCAGAAATAGACATAGATAATACTGATATAATGTTTTTAGAAAATATCATTGCATACGTTTTCTTAAAAGATTCAAATTCAGTTAAAATTACATCAAACTTTGGGAAATATAATTCTAAAAATTACGATACTATTTTTTCAAATAATGTAATAATTACTTATCCTAATCATAAAATTACTGGTGAATATTTAGATTTTTCTTTTATAAATAACCTTGGAACAATGTCTACAGATATAATTTATAGTGGTGATAAAACAAAATTAAAAGCTGATAGAATGGAAATAGATATTTCTAGTAAAGATACTAAAATTTTTATGAATGATGATACTAAAAAAATTTTAATTGAGGGAACAAAATAAGATGGGTGTAATCAAAAAATTTAGAATTAAATCTTTTAAAAACCCTCAACCAATTATTTCTTTAGAGAACATTTCTCTCTCATTTGGAAAAAGGAAAATTTTAGACAATGTAAGTTTTAAAATAAATCGTGGGGAAATTTTAGGAATGTTAGGGCCTAACGGTGTTGGAAAATCAACAATTTTTAATTTAATTACTGGATTAATAAAACCAGATTATGGTTCAATTAAATTTGATAATATTAATGTGATTGATTACCCTATTTATTTGAGAACAACAAAATTTAAGATTGGTTATGTTCCTCAATATGGGGGCTACTTTAGTGACCTAACTTTATTAGAAAACCTCAAAGCAATTGCAGAAATAGTTATAAAAGACAAGAGTTTAATAAATCACAAGATAGATCAACTGATTGCTAAATTTGAACTTGATGCAATAAGAGATGTAAAAGCTAAGTTTTTATCTGGGGGGCAAAAAAAAAAATTAGTTATTGCTTTGGCTTTACTGAGTGAACCAAAGGTACTTCTTCTAGATGAATGTTTTGCTGCATTAGATGTTCTTACAATTAAGATGCTTCAGGAAATAATTGTAAATTTACAAACAGAAAATAATATTGCTATCTGTATATGTGACCACCAAGCTAGAGATTTACTATCTTGTGTTGATGTAGCAATCATATTATCAAATTGCAAAATTGTAGCTCAAGGAACACCTTCTCATCTAGTAAACAATGTTGAGGCAAAAAATGCTTATTTTGGTGATTCTTTTAGATTCAACTAATAAAATGCCTCAAACTTTATTCATCAAAAAAAAAATAAAAAAGTTTAATCAAACAATACAAGTTACAGGTGATAAAAGTTTAAGTATTAGGTGGGTCTTGCTTGCTTCACAAGCATCCGGAAAATCTAAAGCTCATAACCTTTTGATGTCTGAGGACGTAATTGCTGCAATAAATGCTATAAAAAAATTAGGTATAAAAGTTAAGCTAAGTAAAAATAATTGTGAAGTTTATGGGAATGGTATTAATGGCTACAAATATAAGAAAAATCTAGTAATTGATGCTAAAAACTCAGGGACACTTGGTAGGCTAATATTGGGCCTTTTAGTTAAATCCCCTCACAAAATAAAATTAATTGGTGATCAAAGTTTATCAAAAAGAGACTTTAGTAGAGTAACTTTGCCATTAAAAAAATTTGGTGTTAAATTTTATCATAAAAAAAATAGATTGCCTTTATCTATTATGGGATCATCTTCTATAAATGGAATCAATTATTTAGAAAATAAAGGCTCAGCTCAATGTAAAAGCAGTGTAATGCTTGCAGCCATTAATGCATCAGGCACAACAACTATAAAAGCTAAAAAATCTAGAAATCATACAGAATTACTTTTCAAACATTTAAAAGTTCCCATTACAATTAAAAAAAACAAAAAATATGATTTTATAAAGATTAAGAAACCAAAAAAAATACTACCATTTAATTATAATATTCCAGGAGATATTAGTTCAAGTGCATTTTTCATTGCTCTTACAGTTTTATCAAATGAATCAAGGCTGTTGATTAAGAACGTAAATATTAATCCTTCAAGAATAGGTGTAATTACTATCTTAAAAAAAATGTGTGCAAAAATATCACTAAAAAATCAAAGGAACTATAAAGGTGAAAAAATTGCGAATATTTTAATAGAAAGTTCAAGCAATCTTAAAGCTATAAATTGTTCATCAGAATTAAATAGTAGTGCAATAGATGAATTTTTAATTATTTTTTTGGTAGCAGCAAAAGCAAAGGGAATTTCTTACTTTAAAGATTTGGCTGAATTAAATCAAAAAGAAAGTCCAAGATTAAACTGGGGTTCTAAAATTTTAAATATGATGGGTATTAAAACAGAACTAACAAAAGATTCAATTAAAATTTATGGTCAGCCAAATTTAAAAATTAAAAAACCAATAACAATAAAAAATTATCTAAAAGATCATAGAATTTTTATGATGAGTACAATTGCTGCACTAACATGTGGAAACCAATGGATCATACATGATAAAGATTCTATCAATACTTCATTTCCATCTTTTCTAAAAATAATTAAAAAAATAAACAATAAATAGATAAAAATGAAAAAGTATAAAAAAAAATATTTACAGATAGCAATTGATTCACCTGCAGCCGCAGGGGCTGGCACACAAGCAAAATTAATAGCCAAACATTACAATCTTTTATATTTAGATTCTGGAAAAATTTATCGTCTTCTAGCTTATCTAAAAATGAATAATCCAAAAAAATTTAACTACTCTTTTATTTCAAAAAAGATGAAGGCTTTAAAAATATCTGACTTACAAAATAAATATCTTCTATCAGATGATGTTGGTAGCATGGCTTCAATTATTGCAAAAGATATAAAAATTAGGAAACTAGCACATAACTTTCAATTGGAGTGTGCATACAACCCTTCAAGAAAATATAAAGGGTCTATTATTGATGGAAGAGATATAACTTATAACATTATGCCTGAGGCTGATTTTAAATTTTTTATCACCGCAAGTGCTAAAACTAGAGCTCTCAGAAGATATAAAGAGCTAAAAGGTTTAAATAAAAAAATATCACTAAATGAGGTGTTAAAAAGTATAAAAAAACGTGATAAAAGTGACTATAATAGAAAAATTTCACCCTTGAGAAGAACGAAAGATCAATACTTGATATCCTCCGAAAATGAATCTAAAAGATCATGCTTTTTAAAAATAAAACAAATAATAGATAAAAATTAACGCCTAATGGAAATATACAATAATTTAGATACAGCCGCCTCAAAAGAATTCGAAAAACTACTAAATACACAGTTTACTAAAACAGCAAACCTTGAAGAAGGAAAAATTATTTCAGGTATAGTAAATAAAGTAACAGACAATTTTGTATTTCTTGAAGTGGCAGGCTTAAAGTCTGAACCTATACTAGATATTAATGAATTAAAAAGTATGGGTATGATTGATAAAGCGAAAGTGGGTGAAAAAATTTCTGTTCTTCTTGAAAGATTGGAAGACAAAAAAGGTGAAGTTTTGGTTTCTGCTTCTAAAGCACAAAAAATTCAAGGTTGGGATAAGCTTGTTGAAGCATATGAAAAGAGTGAGCCCATTATGGGTAAGATTACTGGGCGTGTTAAAGGTGGTTGTATTGTTGAGCATATCGATACAGGATCTTTAATGTTCCTACCAGGATCACAAATTTCAGATAAACCATTAAAAGATATTAGTCATTTGATGAATGAACCACAAAAATTTGCACTTATTAAACTGGATAAAGTTAGAGGTAATGCCTGTGTCTCTAGAAGAGAAATTATTTCATCATTTAAAAAAGAGGATAAAATTAAAATTGTTGAAAAATTTAAAGTTGGAGATGTGATTAAAGGTGCAGAAGTAAAAGGTTATAGTTCATTTGGCTGTTTTTTTTCTGTTAACGGTGAGCTTGACGTATTAGTTCACCTTCAAGAAATATCTTATTCGAGAGTTAATCATCCTGATGAAGTTTTTAATATTGGTGAAAAACACGATTTATTAGTTATATCTGTAGATAAAGAAAAACTACAAGTTGGCTGTTCTGTAAAACAACTTTCACCAGATCCATTTGAACATATTACTAATTATGAATTAAATAAAATCTATAAAGTTAAAGTTGTTAAATTAATGGATTTTGGTGCATTTTGTGAACTGGAGCCAGGTCTTTCAACATTACTACATTCAAGTGAATTAAGCTGGACGAAAAAAAATTTACTAGCAAAAAAAATATTCAAAGTTGGAGATGAGATTGATTGTGTTATAACTGAAATTGATAAAGAAAAAAGAAGAGTTGCAATTTCACATAGACTTACAATAGAAAATCCTTTTGAAACTTTTTCAAAAAACCACCCTGTAGGCTCTGAGGTTGAAGGTGAAGTTGCTAGCAAAAATGAATACTCTATTTTCTTAAAAATTAATGGATTAGACATTGATGCATTCTTGCACTGCAATGATCTCACGTACCTTACAAATGCTGAGGAAGAATTAGCTAAACATAAGATTGGTGATAAATTAAAAGTCAAAGTATTAGAAGTTAAAGCAGCTGAGCAAAAAGTTAGGGTCGGCTTACGTCAAACTCAACCAGATCCATTTAGTTGGTTTAATGATAAAAAAGTTAAGCAAACCATCACTGTTAAAATTATTTCAACAGATAATAAGGGATTAGTTGTTAGACCTGAAGGTTGTGAAATGGACTTTGTTATTAAAAAGTCGGCAATAGCTATTAATGCAGCTGATGCTAGACCAGCAAGATTTACCGGTGGTGAAAGAATTGACTGTGCTATTCAAGAGTTAGATTTAGATAAGAGAAAAGTTACATTAAGTATTAAGTTGCTTGAAGAAATTGACAGAAAAGTAGCTTTAGATACTTATGGATCAGAAGCGAGTGGTAAAAACTTGCCATTCTCGTCATTATCTGATGATTTAGAGAAAAAGAAAAAAGAAGAAGAATAAAAAATTGGCTATTGTAAAATCAAAGCTTCTAAACCAACTCAAAAAATCATATCCTAATTTTCTCAAAAAAGATCTTGAGAAAGTTGTGTCTGTTATTCTAAACGAAATTAAACAAGCCTTAAAGCGTGGGGATCGGGTTGAATTAAGGGGCTTTGGCATGTTTTCAACGAACATTCAAAAAGCCAGAATATCTCGGAATCCTAAAACTGGAGAAAAAGTAAATACTTTAGAAAAAAAAACAATTCACTTTAAAATGTCAAAAGAAATGTTTAAAAAATTAAACAATGACGAATAAAAATATTTTCGTAGCCTGCGATGTATCAAGTCAAAAAGAAATATTAGATTTATTAGAATTAATTCATGAAGATGTTTCGGGAATTAAAATTGGATTACAGTATATTACTCAAAGAAGCCCAGAAGAAATAAGAGAACTTTCAAAATTTAAAAAACCAATTTTCTATGATGGAAAATTTTTTGATATTAAAAACACATTGGTTGAGTCAGTAAAATCACTTAAAAATTTGAATGTAGACTATGCAACAGTTCACTTACTAAATGGATTGGATGCTCTTAATGCTGCAAATCAGGCCGCACAAAAAATTAATTTAAAGTTATTAGGTGTATCTGTTTTAACAAGTTTTAGTGATAAAGATTTAGGAAGTTTAGGTTTTAGAAATAAAGTCGGAGACCAAGTTAAAAGACTAATTCAAATTGCAATGGAAGCTAACTTGCATGGTATTATTTGTAGCCCGATTGAAATTAAGATGATTAAAAAAATTGCACCAAGGCTTAAGTGTTTTACTCCAGGAATTAGAATGGATAATACAATAGATGATCAAAAAAGAACTATGAGTGCTAATCAAGCAATTAAAGAAGGTAGTGATTGCTTAATAATTGGAAGACCAATTACTAAGGGTAATCCAAAAGAAAATATAAAAAACATTCTTTCATCGATAGATTAGATGAAGTCAAAAATTTGTGGAATCTCTGATTCTAAAACATTAAAATATTTAACTGAACACTCTAGCCCACCCCAGTATATTGGCTTTATTGTTAACTACTTAAAATCTAAAAGATTTGTTGATCATAATCAGCTTAGGGACCTTTTAAGAATAGATAAAAAAAATTCAAAATATGTTGCTGTATTGGTCCGGCCTGATGATAATATTCTTGAGAAAATTAAAAATTTACCTTTTGATTATTATCAAATTTATGATTGCTCTCCAGATGAAATAAAAGCTATCATAGAAAAATATAATAGAAAAATTATAGTTGCCATCACTGTCAAAGATCAAAACGATATTGTAAAATATATAGATTACAATAAACTTGCCGACATAATATTATTTGACAGCAAAGGTTATGAAAAAAGTATGTCTTTTGATCATCAATTAATTAAGAATCTTAAAACGAATAAAGAATTAATGTTGGCAGGAAATATACAAATAGAAGATAATCTTGAAAATTATAAAGAAATAGTAGACATTGTAGATATTTCTGGAGGTCTAGAAACTTCTGGATTAAAAGATATTTCAAAAATAAATAATTTTTTAAAAAAAATTAAACAAATTAATAATGAAGCTTAAAAAAAAAATTCCCCTAATTGATCAACACAATAAAAGTGGTTTTTGGGGTGGTAAGTTTGGTGGCAATTTTATCCCTGAAACCTTAAAAAAACCTGTTGAAGACTTAACAATTCTTTTTAAAAAACTTAGGTATGATAAAAAATTTCTTAAGCAAAGAGACTATTACTTTAAAAACTATGTAGGATCTCCTACTTCATTCATAAAACTTCAAAACCTATCTGGCCACCTAAGAGGAGCTCAAATATATGCAAAAATGGTGTCTGAGGCCAACGGAGGTGCTCATAAGATATATAATGCGACTGTTCATTGTCTTATTGCTAGAAAAGCAGGTAAAAAATATGTCGTAGGCGATACTGGTGCTGGTTATGCCGGCAAAATGTTAAGTATGGCTGCTAAGAAATTTGGTCTTAAGTGTAAAATATTTATGGGCGCAAAAGACATAATGAGACAAAAGCCAAATGTTGATGCGATGAAAAAAAATGGTGCTGAAGTTGTGCCTGTTTACTCTGGTAGCCAAACATTAGTTGATGCAGTAAGTGAATGCATGAGGTATTGGGTTTCAAATTGTAATAATACTCACATGTGTGTTGGTTCAACAGTAGGTCCAAATATATTCGTTAAAATTTGTGGTTGGAGTACAGCTCAAATTTCAAGAGAGTTAAAAATTCAAATACAGTCTGAATTTAAAAAAATTCCAAAAAAAATTAAACTTATTAATTGTGTTGGTGGGGGGAGTTCAGCCTACGGTTTTTGGAGTGAGTTTATGGATTATGATAAAAAACAAATTGAATTGATTGGCGTAGAAGCAGGTGGTCCAAAAAATTCTAAACTTCACGCTGCACCTTTAACAAACGATGCTAAACTTGGAATATTGCATGGTGCTGCTGCTTATGTTTGTCAAAATAACGAAGGACAAATTAATGATACTGCTTCTATTTCTGCAGGATTAGATTACCCTGGAGTGTCTCCTATTCACTGTTTTTTAAAAGATACAAAGAGGGCAAGGTATACATCTGCAACAGATGAGGATGCTTTATATGCCTACAAACTTGTAACCAAACTTGAAAAAATAAATCCTAGTTTAGAACCAAGTCATGCATTTGCAGAAGCAATCAAAATTGCTCCTAAGTTAAGTAGGGATACAATCGTTATAGTAAATTCTTGTGGAGATGCTAAAAAAGATCGTGATATTTTAAAAGAAAGATTAGGGAAGATTAACTAAGATGTCGTTAATTAACTTAGCATTTAAAAAAACTAAAAATGAAAAAAGACCTGTTTTACTCACTTATACAGTTGCAGGTGACAATAGTAAAAAAAAATCATTAGATATATTAAAATCAATTGCAAGCTATGCTGATATTTGTGAGATAGGCTTTCCTCATAACACTCCAATAGCAGATGGTGGTCAAATTCAATCAAGTGCCTATAGAGCTTTAAAAAATGGAATTAAAATAAAAGATGTTTTTTCAATAGTAAAAGATTTTAAAAAATCTAAACAAGCCAAACCAGTAATTCTAATGGGTTACTATAATATGATCTATCAATATGGTGATAATAACTTTATCAATATCTGTCAAAAAGTTGGCGTTGATGGTTTAATTGTTGTTGATTTACCTTATCCAGAAAACAAAGATTTTGCTAAAAAATGTAAGAAGAAAGATATTAGTTTTATTCAATTAGTCTCCCCTACTACCTCACCAAGTAGAATGAAAAAAATTATTAGAGACTCTCATGATATGGTATACTACATCAGTATGCTCTCAACAACAGGTGGAAAACTAAAGGTTTCACCTAAAAAAATTCTTGAGAGATATAATAAGATTAAAAGTCTAAATAAGAATAAAAATATTGTAATCGGATTTGGAATTACTGAAAAGACAATAGCATCACTAAGAAAGGCTGATGGATTGGTAGTTGGAAGTGCTTTGTGCAAAGAAATATCAAAATCAATCAAAAAGAGACAAAATCCTGTCACAAATGTAACTAATATTGTAAAAAGATTGAGAAATAAAATTTCATGAATTGGATTAAAAAAACTCTACGTTTCGGTGAAAAAATAAAAAGAATAATTAAGAAACGTGCAAGCAAAGAAGAGATTGCTAATAGCGATTGGACATCTTGTTGTAAAGGCCCCATTCTAAAAAAAGATTTAGAAGATAATTTATGGGTTTGTCCATCTTGCAACAAGCATCACAGAATAAGTCCTCGTCAAAGATTTGATGTCATTTTTGGTAAAAATAACTATGAAGTTTTAAAAACTCCAATCCCTCAAGATGACCCATTAAATTGGAGTGACTCCAAATCATACAAAGACAGACTAAAAACTGCTAGAAAAAAAACAGGTATGGATTGTGGAATGATGGCGGTTAATACAAATATTAAAAATATAAAGATAACTGCAATTGCATCAGACTTTGATTTTGTAGGTGGTTCAATCGGTGCAGCCGAAGGTGAGGCTTTTTTATATGGTATTCAACATGCTATAGAAAATGAACAGCCTTTTGTAATCTTTACCGCAGGTGGAGGAATGAGAATGATGGAATCTTTAATTTCACTTTCACAAATGACTAGAACCACTCTAGCAATTAATGAACTTAAAAAGAATAATCTTCCTTATATTGTTATATTAACTGATCCAACTGCAGGTGGTATTACAGCATCTTATGCAATGCTAGGAGATATTCATATGGCCGAACCTGGTGCGCTGATAGCTTTTGCGGGAGCACGTGTAATTCAGGGGACTGTTAGAGAAGAATTGCCAGAAGGTTTTCAAAAAAGTGAATATGTTGAAAAAACAGGATTTGTAGATTTAATTGTTCAAAGAAAAGATATTAGAGAAAAATTAGGTTCATTATTATCCATATTGTTAAAGAAAAATTCTGCTATAAATTCCTCAGAAAATGAAACTTCAGAAGACAGTAGAACGCTTACAAAAGCTGCATCCTAAGGAAATCGATTTAAGTCTAGATCGAACTAGAAATCTTTTAAAAAAACTAGGCAACCCTCAAGATCAAATTAATTGTATTTCAGTTGTTGGGACAAATGGTAAATTTTCAACAATCCAAGCTCTTTATGCAATTTTAAAAGAAGCAAATTACAAGTGTAACATATTCACAAGCCCACATATTAAAATTATTAACGAAAGATTTGTCTTTAACAATAAACCTCTAACAAATGATGAATTGGTTAATCTTTTTTCTGAAATAGAAGAAGCTAATAACCAAAGACAAATTACTTTTTTTGAAATTTTAACTGTTGCTTATCTTTATTATGCAAAAAAATACCCTGAAAACATTAACTTAATTGAGTCAGGTCTATTTCATAGATTTGATGCAACTAATATCTTAAAGAAAAACTTAGCTAGTATTGTGACAGTTATTGGTCTTGACCATTTAGATTGGTTGCCAAAAGAAGAGCAAACAATTGAGAAAATTATATTTGAAAAAACATCCACTTTATTAAATTCTAAAATTATTGTCGCAAAACAAAGTACAAATAAAATTAGCAAAAGTATTGAGGATACAATCAAGGATAATTCTTCTAAAAAAATAATCTTTAATAAAAATTATAATTTTACATTAAAAGAAAATAATTTTTTTTATTTTGAAGATGAATTTGGTGGACTTAAACTTCCAAAGCCCAATCTACCTGGAGAATTTCAATTAGAAAATATCTCTACTGCAATTGCAACTGTTAGGCAATTAACAAATTATAAAGTAACTGATGATCATATTAAAAGTGGCATTACTAAAATAGAAAGTATTGGACGACTACAAGAGTTAAAATCTGGAAAATTAAAAAATTTAACTAGTAACAATTTATTATTTGTAGATGGATCTCACAACCCACTTGGTGCAAAAGTGCTAAATAAATACCTTCAAAGTTTAAATTGCAACAAACATATTATTTTGGGAATGATGGCTAACAAAGACCATAATGAATATATGAGTTACTTTAAAGATATTAAATCATTAACAACAGTTGATATTCCCAATCAACCTAATGCTATTAGAGGAGATGAACTTAAAGAGAAAATTAAAAATTTTGAAAATATTAATTACAAAAATTCAGTTGAAGAAGCAATCAGATCAATCAATCTTCAAGAAAATGATATTATTTTAATTACAGGATCTTTGTACCTTGCAGGAGAAGTTTTAAATTTAAACTAAATATTCTTATCTAGAAATTCTTTCATGTGGCTCTCGGCAACTCCACCAACTTTTCTGTCTACTTCAACACCTTTTTTGTAAACAATAACAGTTGGTACACCTCTTACACCAGCAGCTGAACCAGTGTTAATTCCA
>Ga0209335_10003067_pt1 | contig 16989 bp, 9 predicted proteins | sample COG_09_FD_184753 | JGI IMG/M metagenome (GOLD analysis project Ga0209335, IMG submission 184753) | Pelagic Microbial community sample from North Sea - COGITO 998_met_09 (SPAdes) (version 2) | ecosystem: Environmental > Aquatic > Marine > Neritic zone/Coastal water | place: Helgoland, sampling...
TCCTTATTCAACTCCTGACCCATTTGTTCCATTTGTTTTCTCAAGGCACTTTGCTCCGCAGCCATTTGAGCAATCTCTTTACTGGACATCCCTCCCATTCCTGCTCCACCTTCTTTTCCGCCTGGTTTTTTACCTCCTTCACCTTTTTCACCGTCTTTCTTTCCTCCAGGGTTACCTCCTTTTTCCATGGATTTCTTCATCTTATCAAGCTGTTTTTTCAACGCGTCTTGCATTTCCTTCATGCTTTTAGCGGATGGTTTTCCCTTCCCTTTTCCTCCTGGCTTATTGCACTCTCCTTCTCCTGGTGGTCCTTTTTGTTGTTCTTGCATTTGTTTAATCGCCTCATCAAACAAAAGCGCTAAGTTGTTGACAGCCGTCATTACATACTGTTGCTCACTCGAGGCTTTGGGAGTTTGTCTGTCTGCAATATGCTTGACGGCGTTTTCAATGTTATTATTCATAGCCGAAACTTCCTTATTAATATGCGGGCCTAATTGCATAATCCTTTTGCTCAAAGCAAAAAGAGAGTCTTCCAATAGTTGCGCATCATCTTCTAGCTTACGTTGTCTTTGTCCTAGCTTAACGTATTGTGGATCTTTTGGGTTCAAGCCCTTCAGTTCATCCATAACTTCCTCTTGTTCAAAAGAAAAATGTATCAAATTCTCAAGCAATTGACGTAAAGATTCCATGTTTTCTCCGTCTTTTTGTTCTTTATCTTTTGATTTCATGTTTTTCAGCATCTGCGAAAGCTCTTCCATGTCCTCTGCAACTTGATCTTGTTTCTCCGAAGCTTTTTTATTTTTTTTCTGTTCTATATTTTCCTTGCTTTCGTTCATCTCATCAGAGATTTTCTTCTCTTCCTCTTTAGTGTCGAGCATGTTCTTTTTCTTCTCCAGGTCCTCATTCAACTCCTCCAATTCTTTCATTTCTTCTTGAACATTTTTAAACTCTTCAATCAATTTTTCTTGTTCCTTATTCAATTGAAAATTAGACTTCTCTTTATTCTTGGTTTCCTTTGATAAATCCTTTTGCTTTTCCGCCAATTCATCCAATCGGTTAGTAATTTTTTCTAACTTGCTGTCAAATTCCATTTGTTTGAACTGCTCTAACGATCGATCAAGTTCCTTTTCCATTTGCTCTTGAGACAATTCAATTTCATCCATCTTATTTAACAACTGGTCCTTATTCAACTCCTCCAACATCTTTTGAAGTTCCTTATACATCTCCTTCATTTCATCTGTCATCAATTGTTCAAATAGTTCATTTAATTGCTGTTGCTTTTCTAAGATATCTTCGCTCAACTTTTCATATTCATTCTGTTCATTGTTTTTCCTGCTGTTCTCCTGTTTCATTTGGTTAATTTTATTTTCCAGGCTTTGTTGCTTCTTTAAAAACTCCTCCAACCTGTTTTTGTCTTGCCAATCGGGTTTTGGTTTTTCTAAAAGATTCTTTTGAATTGCCTTTAATTCCTCTTGTAGTTTTTGCGCCTCCGCTAAATTTTCTGAAAGCTTATCCTTAATGTCTTGATTTGATTTGTCAGCTTTATTTGCAAGCTCATTTAATGTAGGCGCCTTATAAATCCTCGTTTGAGAACGAGAAGACTTTGGCCCATTTAACCCGTCATTATCCCAAATAACAAAGTGGTGCTCAATAGCTTCGCCTGGGCTTAAGTTAAATTCGGACATGTTTAAATAGTGAAAAAACTGTTCTTTGTTATAGTTTTTAGAAATAGGGACTTTAAAGGACTCAAACCTCCCTGTTTTTCCATTATTAACTCTTCTATACTTAAATACAAGATTGGTGAAACCATAATCATCCGCAATTTCTCCATTAAAATAATGAACGAATGTATTCCCGGAATCCAATTTCTCATCTACGCTTATAGACGGGGGGGCGTCCTTAATTACGTTTAGAAAATATGCAATAGAGTCATTACTGGTAATGAATTCGTTCCGAGTAGAAATCGAATAGCCACAGCTCTTGAAAAGCTGCTGGCTATGGCTGAACGAATTCTGCCCTAAAGGGTTAAGAATAACCAATGAATCAGGAAAATGAAGGTTTATCTGATTCGTGTTTTTTGTCATAAAAGTCCATTCCGCTTTTGTGCCTGATGGAAAAGTCAAGTCACCTACGTTATTTAATTCCTCGTCTTTTAATCCTGTATATTCCGGATAATCTAATTTGATTCGAAAGCCCATTAATGACGGCTTAGGTATTACGCTAAGTAAGTAGTCTTCAGAGGAAACCTCGTTTGCTGTAAAGAAAAAACCGTGGTCTTCGTTTACGTTTCTAAACGTATACTCAAATGAAACATTACTTGTTTTTTTTAACTTATGCTTTCTTCCTTCCACATTAATATAAACTGAGCTAGGGATGTGGTTTCCGCTAACCTTCACTGACAGAACGAAGTTTTCTTGTTGAACTACTTCAAGGGTTTTATTTTGCACCTCAAACCCAAAAGGGGCGGTAGTAGGAATATGTGTATTGTGATGCAATATATTATCTGTACTATTTAAAATAATGCTGCTATCTGCAAAAGAAATAATAAGCAAAATAACTATTGGAAATAATAGAGCTTTTAAATACTTTTTGTTCTCAGATAAATCAATCGCGGCAGTAAACGATAGTGCTGTAAACTGACCTACCCGTTGGTCTATGCTTGCAGAAACCAATGTAAGCTGCCCCGACGGAACACTCTCTTTACTTTCGCTTAATTGAAGCGTATTTACAATTTTATCTTTTACGCCCCCAAAGTGATTTCCAACAATTTTTGCTGCTTGTTCGTAAGAAATTACTTTTCCTAACTTCGCTAACTTAACAAGAGGGATAGCTACATAAAAAACTAAAATAAATAACGCTAACCCCAAGTAGCCGTAAAACAAAAGCGATCTACCTATCACATCAAATTCACCAAAATATTCAAGAAGAATTGCAAATAAAAAGAACGAACACAACAAGGTCGAACTATAAATAAGACCTTTCAAAAGCCTATTTTTATAATACTTACGAATAAATCCGTCAAGTTTGTTTATGAGAATGTCAATTCCGTTCATTGAGCTTACAAGGTATAACCTTAATCCATAATTTAGTTCAAGAAATACGAGAATTTCACTGTTTTGTTGCCAAAAAGACGCTGATTTTTTCTTGATTACATTAAACTAGTCTTTAAGGGCGCACGGATCCGATCCTTAACTAACACATTGTTCGGTCACTTAAAGCCCAATGTCCGGCAGTGTTAATGAAGGCGCTCCACCCGCATTAGCCTAATCAATTATAGGAAGAAAAAGACTTATCTTCACTTAATTTATATTCTAATACCGATTACACAAACATCGTCTAACTGCTCTAGTGAGCCTTTCCATTCTGTAAACTCTGTAAGTAATTTATCTTTTTGAAGGCCTATAGGGTCGCTTGAATTATTAATTAAAATCTCTTGGAATTTCTTATATTTAAATTTCTTTCCCTTCGGGCCTCCGAATTGATCAGGCAGTCCATCGGTAAACAAATAGAGCATGTCTCCTTTTTCTAGTTGGAAAAAATGTTGTGTAAAAGGTTTTGGGGTTTTACTAGACCCAATTGGCTGATTATCTCCTTTAATAATAGTAACTTCTTTGTTCCTAACAATGTAAATAGGGTTTTTAGCGCCTGAGTAATACAATTGGAGCGTTCTCGGATTGAATGCGCAAAGCGCTAGGTCCATCCCGTCTCTAATCACCATATCGCCAACCCTATGAATATTTACTGCATTATACACCTCCGTATTTAAAAAGTCTAGTGCGGAAGCCGTAGAGTTAACCTCAGCTTTCTTTATGGATTGGTTAAAAATCTGTATACCTATTATACTCATAAAGGCTCCCGGAACCCCGTGCCCCGTGCAATCTCCAACACTAAACAATATTAATTTTTCATGGTTTTTGCTCTCAGGGATTCTGGTGGTGACCTCGGTAATCAAATAAAAATCACCACTAACAATGTCCTTTGGCTCGAATAAAACAAAAGAATTAGGCATTATGCCTTGAAAGACTTCTACTGGCGGAATTAACGCGTCTTGCAGTCGTTTTGCATAATTAATGCTATCAATAATTTCTCGGTTTTTTACGCCTAGTTTTTCTGTTTGTTTGTTTAGCTCAAATACCCTCTCTCTAACCTGTTTTTCTAGTTCAACCTTTTGGTCGTCAATCAATTTGTTTCTTTGTTCTAGGTTCATTAATGCGCCGGCCTGAGCTAATTCCTTTTCCTGTTGCAGCTCCCTATATTTATAAGCCATAGAAATACTTAAAGCTATTATCTCCATAACAGATCCGATTTTTAAAGCGTTGGATGTTAAAGCGTTATTGTTTAATAAATTAAAGTTGCCAAGGATAAATAGTATAGCTCCTGTAATAAGAAAAATAAATGCCCAAGTAAAGTAAACGCTAACCTTAACTCCTTTTTTGCGAACAGAAAAGATTGCAATTAGAATAAGTATTACCCCTAATAGCCCAAGCCCATTTATTACTGGAAAAGCAAGTTGATAGGGTTTCCCGGGAATAAAAGACGCTAACATAAAAACAGCCATAGCCCACATAGAAAAATTGAACAGCTTGTTAATCCGCTTGGAATTTTCCTTTGTGTTTAAATATGTTTTCGCGTACAAAATTAAAAACATTACCGTTAGTGAAGCGACAAATAAAACACAATGGTTTGCTAAATATCCCCCTTGTGAAAACACGTATTTAAACACATAACCGTCCAGAGACAATTGCAATATTAGTACAGAAAGAACATATAATATATAATACAAAAATGAACGGTTTAGCAACAGCCTGTAAAAGAAAAAATAAATAATAATAACCAGAATTAATATCCCATAATAAATGCCTAGCACAAACTCATTTGTAGCGTCTTTTTCCCAGAACTGAAGTGACTCGTGCAAAATGAGTGGGAAAGTGATGGTTTCACCATCACTTTCTAGTTGTAACACAAAAGATTTTGTCGATTCTTTGTCAATTTCAACCGAAAACACGTTTAGTCTATGTTGAATCCCTTTATCAGAATAGGTAAAATCATCCCCACTTTTTAATGTTTGAACAATCTGATTGTTTTCAATTTCATAAAGAATTGCTTTGTTTGCAGGGGCTCTAGCTGTTTCCAAAATAAATGAAGTGAATTCTGTTTTATTCGTGATATTAAACTTTACCCAATAAACTGAGACTGTAAATTCTTTGGTTTCAATCGAATGACGAATGTCTTTAAACTCAGATTCTGTTAATTCAAGAACGTCCTCTATTGAGTAAGCGTGCTCAATATCCTCAAGTATCCGAGCTTGTTTTGCAAATGACTTCCCCAATTCCTTTTCAGAAATAGTAATTGTTTTTTGTCCAATAACCGGAAAGGTTATTAAACAGGTTAAATATATAAGGAGGAGTTTCAGATAACGAATATATGGAAAAAAACCTAAGTCAAAAGGCTAGCCTGGCGACGTCCGAATTGTCTGGCCATGAGTGATTACTATACGAATATCACTAAAATTGTATTATAGGTAGGGTAGTCGATCCTTCACTTCAAGCGGGATCGTATTTAATCTGACAGAAACAAGACAAAAATCATGTATTTGCAGCACAGGTTTTTGCTACCTTTACGCAAAATTTTGAAGCAAATGAACATTCGAATAACAAAAGAATTTGATTTTGAAGCAGCGCATGCGCTGGACGGCTATGAGGGTAAGTGTAGAGACATTCACGGACATTCATACCATTTAAAGATTACCTTAATTGGCGAACCCGTTAATGACGTGTCCCTTTCTGATTGCGGAATGGTTGTTGACTTTGGTGATATAAAAGCTATTGTTCGGGAACATGTTTATGAAGAGTTTGATCATCGACTATTGTTGCGTAATGATTCCCGATTTAAGGGTATCGAAAAAGACAACGAACGCGTTCGCTATGTAAGTTATCAGCCTACTTGCGAGAATATGTTGATTGAGATTACAGAAATGATTCAAAACCGTTTAACAGGAAAAGTAAAATTACACTCTTCATTTTTGAGAGAAACAGCAAACAGTTACGCTGAATGGCATGCAAGCGATAATGAATAAAACGAGGTTGACATGTGGTGGGGAGAATTTACAACCCATTACACTAAATATAGCCTTTTGGGCACTTTCGTAGGTTGAAACCCCGCAAGAACAATAAAGAACTAAAATGGATCTCTCCTTAATTAGAAAATACAACGTCCCAGGCCCAAGATATACATCGTATCCAACAGTTCCTTTTTGGAATAAAGAGGGTATAGCAAAAAAAGACTGGATAAAAACTTTCCGTAAGGCCTTTGCTGAGAGCAATAGCGCTGAGGGGATTAGCCTTTACATTCATCTGCCTTTTTGCGAAAATCTTTGTACGTTTTGTGGTTGTCACAAGAGGATTACAAAACGTCACGATGTGGAAGAACCATACATTGATACCGTATTAAAAGAATGGCAATTATATTTAAAGCATTTTTCTAAAAAACCAAAAATCAAGGAAATTCATTTAGGAGGCGGAACACCAACTTTTTTCAGTGCTGAAAATCTTAAAAAGTTAATTACTGGCATCGTAGAAACTTCTGACTTAATGGAAAATTACGAATTCAGCTTTGAAGGACATCCTAATAATACAACCGAAGAGCAATTAAACGTGTTGTACGCCTTAGGTTTTAGGCGCTGTAGTTTTGGTGTACAGGATTACGACCCAATTGTTCAGAAAACAATCAACCGGATCCAGCCATTTGAAAATGTAGAAAGGGTTACTAAATTAGCGCGTAAAATTGGATACACTTCTATAAGCCATGATTTAGTCTTTGGATTGCCAAAGCAAAATTTAAAAAATATAATCGACACCATTAACAAGACAAAAGAGCTAAAGCCCGATAGAATTGCTTATTATAGTTACGCCCATGTCCCTTGGATAAAAGGGTTAGGGCAGAGAGGTTATGATGAAAAGGATTTGCCACAAGACGAAGCAAAAAGGGAGTTGTACGAAGCCGGCAAGCAACTCTTTGATAAAATTGGTTACGTGGAGGTCGGAATGGATCATTTTGCCCTTAAAACAGACTCTATGCACAAAGCAATGGAAAATAAAACACTTCATCGCAATTTTATGGGTTATACTTCCGGAAAAACAGCATTAATGATTGGCTTAGGAATGTCTGCCATTAGTGACAGTTGGTATAGCTTCGCGCAAAATGTAAAAACAGTAGAAGAATATCAAGAAATCGTTAATCAAGGAGAAATCCCATTGTTAAGGGGTCATTTACTTTCGAAAGAAGATTTAATTATCCGCAAGCACATACTAAACATAATGTGTCATTTTGAAACTTCATGGAAAAACGTTGACCAACAAACTCCGGCTTTTATAGAGGGATTAAAAATGCTCGATGAAATGAAAGAAGATGGTCTTGTTACGGTTGAGGGAAGCCGATTAACCGTTCCTGAAAAAGGAAGGTTATTCGTAAGAAATATTTGCATGTGTTTTGATGCGAGAATGATTCGGAACAGGCCAGAAACTCAAATATTTAGTCAAACCGTATAGGCCTACCTAATCAACCATCCGCAATCACTTAATAAGGCTAACCCAGCAAGATACGGGGGATAAGTCTAGTTTTTTGTTGAGCGTCTTTTGTTTTCCTTCAGCAGCGGTTTTTTGAATTAGGCTAGCTCAAAACTTTTTAAGTTTTCTCACGTATATATCTCGATATTTTCACTATAGATGAAAAAAAAGCTGTTAATAATTCTTCTACTTATTATCTCCTTTCAGGGGCTCACTCAACGGTTTCAAAAAATAAACAAGCTTGAATCATTATTAAACTCAGAAACTGACCTTAAAAAATTAGTCAGTGGGTTTTATGAGTTATCCATACTTTATGAATCGTCTAACCCAGAAAAAGCTATGGAAAATGCTCTTCGTAGTTTAGCCATTAGTAAAGGCTTACAAGACAATGTTGGAATAGTTAGCGCTTATAATCAAATTGGTTTATTGGAGTTAGATTTTGCACATTATCAGGCCGCTTTAGACGCTCACTACAACGCATTAAAAAATAATGAGCAAACTAAAGATCTAAAAGGAATCTCCTTAAGTAACTTATTCATCGGGCAGGTTTATCAAGAAAAAGGAGGCTTCGAATTAGCAGAAGACTTTTATTTAGCCTCACTTGAAATAGCTAAAGAAATTAATTGTTCGTTATGCTTGTCAAAAGGTAATTCTCGATTAGGAAGTTTAAGTCATGTTCAAGGAAAAGATAATTTATCGCTTCAGTATTACTTAATTGCATTAGAAGCGGTCTCTTTAACCAATAACATAGAAGAGTTGGCTGAAGTAAATAGAAGTATAGGGTTTTTATACAAGAACGCAAAAAGAAATGGGCTGGCCTTGGAGCACTATTTAAAATCGCTCGAAGGTTTTGAAAGGGTGAACAACAAAGAAAAACAGTCCATTCTTTGTTTTGAAATAGGGTCAATCTATCAAGTTGAAAATGAGCTTGACTTAGCTTTGCTATATATGAAAACTAGTCTTGGTTTAGCTGAAAAAACAGGGCTAAAAGCATATATAAAAAAGGGATATGAAAATTTAGCAAATGTCTACGAAAAAAACGAAAATCATAAGTTGGCTTACGAGTACCTTAAATATTACCTAGCGATTAAAGACACTCGAGAGATCTCTGAATTAGAGGCGCAATTAGACATAGAAAATAAAAACCAGGAAATACAGCTTCTGAATAAGGAGAAACAGTATAAGGCACAAGAATTAAAGAATAAAACTTTTGTTACAAATATTATTTTACTCGTTTGCTTTGTCGTAATAATTCTTGCTTTATTTTTATTTTTTGCTTTGAGACAAAAAAACAAAATCAATCTCCAGCTACAACTTGCCAACGAAGACGCAACCCGCTCACGAACGGACAAAGAAGAGTTTTTTGCATATACTAGTCATGAGATCCGAACTCCCTTAAATGCCGTGGTCGGAATGTCAAGGTTATTGGGTGAAACAGACTTAAATCCAGGGCAGCAAAAGTACTTAAAAACAATAAATTCAAGCGCACAAAACATATTGTTTCTTGTAAATGATGTTTTGGATTTATCAAAAATAGAGTCTGGAACAATTGAACTCGAGAATGTAGATTTTTCAATTCAAGAAATTGTTAGTGACCTAATAAATAGTCTTGATTTTAAGCTTCGTGAGAAAAATGTATCCTTGATATCAAGGTTAGATGGGAGCATACCAAGCGTTTTAGTGGGCGATCCGCACAGGATAAACCAAATCATTTTAAACCTAGTAGACAATGCAATAAAGTTTACCGAAGACGGAGAGGTCCGTATAACTATCAATGTAACACACGAAACAGAAAAATCAATATCGATTTTATTTGAAATATCAGACACGGGAATCGGTATTAGAAGAAGTAGAGTAGATACCGTTTTCGACTCCTTTAAGCAAGAGACTGCACACACAACAAGGCAATACGGGGGCACTGGCCTAGGGCTTGCAATTACTAAAAATTTAATCCAAATAATGGGTAGTAGAATTCATTTAAAAAGCACTTATGGAGAGGGTAGTAAGTTTTCTTTTGAACTGGAATTAAAAAAAAGTAAAAATAAAACACTTAGTGATGGAGCATTAAATAGTGGCGCAAGTCCCTTAAGGGACATAAAGGTTTTGGTCGTTGATGATAATACGCTAAACCAAGAAATATTCTTTGATCTAATAAATAATTATAAAAATAACGTAGACGTTGATGTCGCAAGTGATGGGAAAATGGCTCTTCTGAAAGTAAAACAATCTAATTATGACATTATATTAATGGATCTTCAAATGCCAATAATGGATGGGTACGAAGCAACGCGACAAATTAGAAAACTAAAAAGCGGCAAGGCAAGTACCCCAATTATAGCAATGACAGCACATGTGCTAGACGGTGTTGCGGAAAAATGCGGTCAAGCGGGAATGGATGACTACCTTTCCAAGCCAATTAACCTTGCTCTTTTGAATCAAATTATAATAAAGCACATAAAAAAAAGGCAGGTGAGTGATTCATCCGATCTTGAAGATCAGGCGAAAGAGGATATAATTTTTGATACAACACATGTTCATTTAGATAAATTACTACAGATTGTTAATAATGACTATTCAAAACTCGAAAAATATATCGCTATTTTCTTTAACAACCTTCCGAGTGATTTGGAGAGCCTAAAAGAGGCGGCTAATTCCCAAAAATGGGAAGAGTTAGGAAAAATAGCTCATAAAATAAAAGGAAGTGTCGGGTACATGGGAATCTCCTCAATTAAAAAAGAACTCCAAATTCTAGAGAAAGTAAACAAAGATGTTGGTGATTTAGAGGAAATTGCAGATATTGTCAACAGAGTTGAAATTGGGCTAGAATTAGCAATCAAAGAGCTCCAAAAAATTAAAAGTGAATTAAAAGAAAAAGCATGAGATGTTTGGTTGTAGACGATGACGAACTTTCTAGAAGTGTATTAGCAGATTTAATCCGTGAAACTGACTCTCTGGAGTTTATAAAGTCTTGTGAAGACGCTATAGACGCATTTAATTTTATTAAAGAAGAGCATATTGATTTGGTTTTTCTAGATATTGAAATGCCTAAAATGGATGGTATGGAAATGCTTAGAACATTAAGCCCTCTTCCCCAAGTTATTTTAGTCACCTCTCATTCCGAATATGCTGTAGAGTCTTATGAATATGATGTTACTGACTTTGTTCAAAAGCCCGTCTCACACGCTCGTTTCTTAAAGTCGGTAGACAAAGCACTTCGTCGTTTTGAAGAAAGTAGAGCAAGCATCACCTCTAAAGACAAAACTATTTTTATTAAAACTGATTCTAAATTAGTTCAGGTTAACACAGAAGATGTTTTATGGGTAGAGGCGCTGGGTAATTATATGCGTATTTTTACTTCTAAAGACAAGTACACGATATTAAGCACAATGAAAGATATTGCATCTAAATTATCTGCGAATGAATTTGCTAGGGTTCATAGATCTTTTATTGTAAGGGTTGATAAAATTGAAACCATTGAGGATAACTACATTTTGATCAATCAAAAGCAAATAAGCATAGGAAAGGCTTATAAAGAAGAGCTCTCTAAGCGACTCAACTTGCTTTAGTTTTCTCAATTACTAGAGAAAGCCCTATTTAGATAGAGAGTTTGCAAAAGCGTTGTTGGCATAATAGACGGCTTAAGATAGTTTAAAAAAGTCTGGTTAAAGGTTCTTACTTCTTGGTAAACCAACCATATTTAACAATACTATAAATAGCCCGAAACCCATCAATATATCCAATTTTTTTTCCCTCCATTTGAGTCCTTGGTTCATATGTTATAGCAACCTCTGCCCATTTCAATTCTTTATACTTTGCAAGTCTAGCGGTAATTTCTGAATCAAAAGCAAATCGCTTTTCTTTAAGCTCTAATTCCTTAAAAATCTTTGTAGGAACAAGCTTATAACACGTTTGCATGTCCGTTAACTTTACTCCATTAACAACATTACCTAGCCAGGTTAAAAAGTGGTTAGCAAATCTGTGTGCGGTAGACTCTTTTTCGTGCTTAGATGACCCTATAAAACGAGAGCCGTATACAATATCAGCTGTGTTATTTAAAATCGGCTCCAGCAATTGATTATATTCTGAGGGGTTTAATTCCAAATCCGCATCTTGAATAATTGTGTAGTCTCCGTTTGCTTTTTCAATGCCTGTCCGAATAGACCCTCCTTTTCCAATATTAACCGGGTGTTGAACTAATGTTATTAAGTGATTTGAGTGTTCTGAAATATACCTTTTAATCTCTTCTAGGCTCCCATCTGTTGAGGAGTCATCAACAACTATCAGCTCTTTCTCAATCTTATTAATTAGCGCAACTCCCTCAACAATCCCTAACAATTTAAAAATTGTTTCCTTTTCGTTAAAAACAGGGATGATTATTGAGAGTTTCTTTATCATTCTTAGGTCGTCAAAGATAGCAACATTTCTGGGCCATTCTTTTTAATCATCTAAAAAGGGTTAAAATCATATTCGTTCTCGCCCTTTTTTGCTTTTTCTTCGTCTGGCGCTTGCAAGAGTATTTCCTGCTGCGCCCACTCTTCTTTTTTTAGAAACCTAGACTTTAGGAACACGTTCCAATAAGCTTCCTTGGTCATTCCCTCCCAGTGAATCATGTTTGTTCTTCTTTGCCAGCCTTGAAACTGGTTTAAATATAGAAAAAAGAGGCCATAAGTAAATATTGGTATTACTAAATCTTTCTTTTTTATTATTACCGAATAGAAACACGCCATTGGAATAGCAAGTAACCCATAAGAATCAATCATTGGGCGACTACCAAAACTTCCTCCATACCACCAAGACCACCAACTATACACTACATAAATATTGATTAATAAAAAGACTAATACTGGGAAAAAGAACTTTTTATTTTTTCTAAATAATAAAACAGTACCTATAAGGGCAAAAAACATAATTGGCGTGTAAACCAACCAACCTTTTCGGTAACTAAATAGGCCTTCTAATACATGGCTATTTCCAAAGAAAAACCCTTCTCCAAGGTAGGAGTTAAAGACCCAACTACCTGTCTGTAATTTCCAATACAAGAGCTGCGGAAAAACAACAGAAAAGCCCAAAGCTCCTATTAATAAAATGTGTTTCCGTTTTTTAATGAAAAGCTCCAATCGAGAAACTAAGTCTCGTCCTTTTGTAATTCCATATAGCAAAGGGAAAAGAAATATTAATAAATTAACAGGTCTAATAAGAACAATCAAACCTCCCAATAACCCCAAATATATAACGTTCTTTAGTTGGTATTTTTCAAGGTATAATATGCTATGGTAAATAAACCCTATTATCAATGCAAATGAATAAGCATGCGACATGGCGGGATCCTCAGTAGCATAATAAAATAGGTTGGTTCCTATCAAGATGGAGGTTAGTGTTAGCCCTGTTACTAGCTCTGAGAAATACCTTAACAATAGTTTTCGAAGAATATAAAGCCCTACAAACAGATAAAACAAACAAGACATTACCAGAAAAAACTCATAAGGCTGAGAAAACCCATTTGGCTCGTACTTTGAAATGTGTGCAAATCCATGTGCCATAAAGAAGAAGGGTGAATACATAAATGACATCCCCATGGTAGTCTTAATTACTTTTATTTCACCATGATCATCCTGTTCGAGATTTTTATTTAACCGCAATGGCCAAAATTGGTGTTTCGCTTGATAATTAACTCCATCAGTGTCAACAAAATCAAGAGAAAGGTCATTGTGAATAAATATTGCCGGAAGGTATCCATAGTAAGAGGTTATGTCCCACATAATCAACTTTCCGCCTTCTTTTTCCGCATTTTTCCATCTTTTGAGATTAAAGGTTGTCCAAATCATCACGACAAACAAGAGCCAAAAGGTGATTTTAGAAATACTATTAAAATATGATAGAGTCTTCTGAAGCACCTTCAAAGAATACTTAAATTAGCGTTTGATTGTTCTACAACTATTTTTTATCAAAAATATTATAATTTCATCTCAGGAATTTCTCCATCAATGATTAATGTGCCTTCAGTGGCTTGTTGAATTTCTTCGACCGACACCCCAGGAGCTCTTTCTAATAATTTAAATGCTCCGCCTTCTACTATTTCCAATACAGCAAGGTTAGTAACCACTTTTTTAACACACCCAACACCCGTTAATGGTAGAGAGCAATTTTTTAATAGCTTACTTTCTCCTTTTTTATTGGTGTGCATCATTGCGACAATAATATTGTCCGCACTTGCAACTAAATCCATAGCGCCGCCCATTCCTTTAACCATCTTTCCTGGTATTTTCCAGTTAGCAATGTCTCCATTTTCAGAAACCTCCATTGCGCCTAAAACCGTCAGTTGAACGTGTTGCCCTCGAATCATTGCAAAGCTTGTCGCTGAATCAAAGTAAGCCGCCCCTTTCATCGCGGTAATCGTTTGCTTTCCTGCGTTTATCAAATCAGCATCCTCCTCTCCGTCAAATGGAAATGGGCCCATTCCTAATATTCCATTTTCTGACTGGAATTCAACCTCTATTCCTTCCGGAATAAAGTTAGCAACTAGTGTTGGTATGCCTATTCCAAGGTTAACGTACCATCCATCGGTCAGCTCCTGAGCGATTCTTTGTGCTATTTGATTTTTATCTAAAGCCATAATTCTCTTCTTTTACGATTTTTGACGAACCGTTCTTTGTTCGATTCTTTTTTCGTATCCTTTTCCTTTGAAAATTCGTTGGACAAAAATCCCTGCAATATGAACTTGATTTGGGTCTAACTCTCCGGCAGGAAGCAATTCTTCAACCTCTGCAATTGTAATTTTACCAGCCATTGCCATCATTGGGTTAAAGTTACGGGCCGTTCCTTTAAAAATAAGATTTCCGGCCGTGTCTCCCTTCCAAGCCTTTACTATAGCATAATCTGCTGTCAGAGCAGATTCTAAAATATGTGGTTTTCCATTAAAGACTCTTACTTCTTTCCCTTCAGCAATCTCAGTCCCGTAAGCCGCGGGCGTAAAAAAGGCTGGAATTCCTGCTCCACCTGCTCGACATCTTTCTGCTAAACTTCCTTGAGGTATCAAGTCAACCTCTAATTCTCCACTAAGCATTTGCCTCTCAAACTCCTCATTTTCTCCAACATAAGAAGATATCATTTTTTTTATCTGTCGTTTTTGAAGTAATAAGCCTAATCCAAAATCATCAACACCAGCATTATTAGAAATGCATGTTAATTCCTTAACCTCCAGCTTAACTAGTTCTGCGATACTGTTTTCTGGAATACCACACAATCCAAAACCACCCAACATGATAGTCATGCCGTGGTTTATCCCTGCACATGCTCTTTCTACGTTTTCAACTACCTTATTCATCTCTCATATGTTTTTCGTAAACTACCACTCTTGATCTTTTTCATTCCATTCATCAGTTTTTGGATCAAACTCTTTGTATTGATCACAATCCATTGGATTTCTAATAATAGTGGATGGCATCTCAAAATCCCCTTGTGAAATATTTAACGTAGAATCCGCATATATTTTTTTCATGTAATAACACCACATCGGAAGAGCCATATTGGTCCCCATTCCTAATTGCAAACTTCTAAACCGAACACCTCTATCTTCAGCTCCTACCCATACCCCTGTTACTAAGTCAGGTGTAAGCCCCATAAACCATCCATCAGACTGGTTTTGAGTAGTACCTGTTTTTCCCGCTACAGGTATTTTCCTATCTAAACCTGCATAAGGTCTTTTTTCCGTTTCTTTACCCCTCATGCGAATAGCCGTTCCAGCAACCAATGACTTTCCTGTTTTAGCGTTTTTAAGTGTTGGATGACGAATGCCTGTTGTTACTAATTTCATTATTTCTAAAATAGTATATGCCGTTTCCTCCTTCCAAATTTCCTTAGAATACATTTCTGGCTCATAAATAATATTACCATTCTTGTCTTCTATTTTAATAATATACGTTGGTTTTATATATACTCCTTTATTTACAAAAGATGTCATAGCGCCAACCATTTCGTATACCGACAAATCAAAAACACCTAATGACATAGCAGGAACGGGGCTAAAACTTGAGGTGTCCATTCCCATCTGAGAAACACGGTCAAAAGTTTCGTCCAGTAAGCCTTGTTTTCCTTTTTTGACTATTCCCGCTGTAATATTGTTCATAGAATTCGCCAGCGCATAAGGGATAGGCATTACAGCATTTGTAAACCTCGCTCCAGAATTACTTGGGCACCATTGCTTTTCTCTATACTTATTATAAGGAATGTCAACGCAGTACTTGATGTCAAAAAAAGATTCATCACAAGGCTCTATTACGCCAAGCTCTAGAGCGGTTCCATAAATAAATGGCTTAAAGGTAGACCCAACCTGGCGCTTTCCCTTTTTTACCATATCATATTTAAAGTGCTTAAAATAAGGTCCGCCTACCCACGCTTTAACATGGCCCGTATACGGATCAATAGAAACCATGCTAGCTCTTAACAAATTCTTATAATAGCGTATTGAGTCCATTACTGTCATTATTGTGTCCTTCTCGTAATTAGGCGCCTGCCAATCAAACACCTTCATGTCCTTTTTAATTAAAAACATCTCTTCGATCTCCTGTTCACTTTTGACTGCAGTTTCATGTTTACATTCACTACAGGTAAATTTACTCCCTTCTTTAGTAACATATTTCTCTGGCCTTTCACAATACCCGCAAATTTTTCCCGTATAGACTTTATATTGCTGCGAACCTCTCTTGGCTCTCTCCATTAAGGCTTCTATCTGGGAATCAGACAGGTCATTTGAAAAAGGTGGACGTTTCCATTTAGCGTTATTTGCAAAGAAATCTTCTTGTAAGTCATATTTCAAATGCTCTTGAACAGCCCATTCGGCATAAGCTTGCATCCTTGAATCAAGGGTAGAGTGAATTTTTAGACCATCTACATAAATATCGTAAGGCTCCCCTTTTTCCTTATGGTATTTATATTTTCTCAGCTCACATTGAGGATCACCACCAACATCTAATATTCGCATAACATAATAATCCCCCTCTTCACTTTTTACGGTAATGGTTTGATAGTTATTCTTGGCCAAGGCTTTTTTATGATCGAAAAGGCTTTTTGTTGCCACAGCAGTCCAAATTTGATTAAACAAATCCTCACCGCTTTCATCAATATGTCCAAACTTATATATGGTTTTATAATGAACTGTTTCCCTGAGAATTTTAGAAACATCCCCTCTTAGCGTTTCTCTAAAATAGGGGGCTAATCCGTTTTGATGATCTACTCGTGTATAGCTTAAACCCAACGGCAATTCTCGCACAGAGTCATACTCAACCTTTGATATATAGTTAGCCTTTAACATTTGGTTCAAAACAACTTCTCTTCGTTTAACCACTTCTTCTACTCTTCTTAGCGGGTTAAATAGCGATGGGTTTTTTGCCATTCCTACAAGCATAGCAGCCTCGTGCAAGTCCAG
>Ga0209335_10003081_pt1 | contig 16940 bp, 18 predicted proteins | sample COG_09_FD_184753 | JGI IMG/M metagenome (GOLD analysis project Ga0209335, IMG submission 184753) | Pelagic Microbial community sample from North Sea - COGITO 998_met_09 (SPAdes) (version 2) | ecosystem: Environmental > Aquatic > Marine > Neritic zone/Coastal water | place: Helgoland, sampling...
GATAAGGCTTTAATTGGTGAAGCATAAATCACCTTTTTCTTCATATTCGTAAAATACTGAATAGCAAATTCGGCCGGCAATGTTTTTCCAGAACCGGTGTGTGCTGTAACTAATACACTATCATTTTCCATAATAGCTTTGATAGCCCATTTTTGAAAATCACTGAGTTTAATATGTTCAGGAATATAATCACGAATTGTATTAAGGTAAACGTCAAAGGAGGCATCATCCATGTTCTTATTGCAAATAACAACCATTTTCAAATGATATCAGGTACATTATATTCTTAAATATATTCTAAATCAATTTTAATATAAATAGAGTATTAGAGTAAAAATAAACGCCGTGTATATAAATGTCAAATGTGATTGTCGCCAATAAGTATAGGCTGACTAAAAAAATAGGGGAAGGTTCCTTTGGTAAGATATACTCGGCAACCTATAAGAACCCAAAAAATGAAGGTGAAGAGAGATTATCAAAAGAATTTGCAATAAAAATAATGACATCAGAATATGTGCCTTATCTTATAAACGAAATATCAATTTATGAAAAAATAGATGGAATAAAAAATGTTCCATCTCTCTACGACACAGGAAAAGAGGGGCAGTATAATTACATTGTAATGGATTTATTAGAACAATCATTGGAAGATGTGCGCTTGAGTTATGGGGAACAAATGTCATTAAAAGTCGTCATTCATTTAAGTTTGCAAATGGTGAAAATTATCGAAGAAATCCATGAAAAAGGCATTATTCATCGTGATTTGAAACCTGCTAATTTTTTATTGAAAACAAATGAAAAAAATATAAGTGAGATATATTTAATAGATTTCGGACTAGCCAAAAGTTTTTTAGATGAAAAACAAAGACATTATTCTTTAAAAACGAATGAAGATATTGTTGGAACACGGCGTTATATGAGTATAAATACGCATCAAGGATTAACTAGTAGTCGGAGAGATGATATAGAATCGTTTGGTTATATAATGATGTTTTTATATCATGGTATATTGCCTTGGCAAAACCAGAAATCGATGAAAGATGTGGTTACGATCAAACAAGAAATAAAATGGTCTACGGAAACAATAAGCGAATTCATGCTTATAATTATGTATGCACGAAATCTAGGGTTTACAGATAAGCCAAATTATAGTTATATATGTAATGTATTGAATAATTTGTCAATGATATGTTGATAAGTTATATGTTAACAAGCGTTATAAAAATATATTTTATTATACAAAACATAATTAATATTATGTAATTACTTAAAGATAATAGACCATATAAGAGTATACTAGAACAATGGCATCTGAAACAGCAGCAGCTTCTTCTACCAACGGACGTGTTAAGTGGTTTAACAACAAGGCGGGCTATGGCTTTATTAGCGTGAGTGATTGCGAGACGAATGAAGAACGTGATATTTTTGTTCATCACAGCGAAATCCGAGTGGGAGAATCGCAATACAAGTATTTGGTTCAAGGCGAATATGTAGAATTTAGTATTTCGCCTATTGTCCGAGAAGGCAAGGAAACGATTGACCTTCACGCAACCGGTGTTCGTGGAGTTAACAACGGAAAGTTGATGTGTGAAACGCGCAATGAAGTTCGTGCTCAACGAACTATGCCTGCGACTTCTAGCACTCAACGCATGAAGCCGCAACAACGCCCTCAACGCCAAGAATCGCGCCGACCTCAACTCGAGAAGGCAGACCAATCGGAGTGGATGATTGTCCCTCGACGACGAGCTGAATCTGTTGCGCCTGCGTCGCGTCCTCAGACTCGCCAAAGCAAGCCTCCTCGTCAACGCCAGCCTGAAATTGAGATTGAATAAATAATAAATAATAAATAATAAATCTAGTTTTATAATCGGCATACAAAAATACAAAAATTTTATATTTTATACAAAATATAAAATTGATTTAAATGTATATAATTTATACTATATATCATAAGAAGACAATGAACCCAGTTATTGAAAATGACATTGATAAGAAGGCTATTGAATTTGAAATTATTGAGACAAATGCGCCTTCAGTCGAAATTGATTTCAGTACAATTCAGCAAAACCTAACGAAATTAAAAACACAACTATCTGATATACAACAACAATTGCGAACATTAGAAAAAAACAATAAACTTATCAAAAAAGAGGAAGCAAAGGAAGCGGCAAAAGAAGCATCAGCAGCAAAAGATGCAGCAAAGGAGACAAAAAAAAGTGAAATTGACAATAAAAAGCAAAAGAAAATTACAGGGTTCAATGTTTGCGAAAAAATGTCAAATGAATTGTGTGATTTTATGAAATTACCGCACAATAGCGTATCTCCACGAACAACAATTACAAAATATATTACTGAATACATACACAATAATAAACTTCAAGACACTATTGAACGAAAAAATATTCAAATGGATGACCAATTAAAACTATTATTTAAATTAGAGTCAAATGATGAACAATTGACTTATTTCAATATTCACAAATATATTAATAAACATTTATTTGAGAAAAAATGTAATGAATGAAGAATAAAAACTATATTTTTAAAAAAATATAACTTACGCTAATCGCAAAAAGAAATGCTATTGCGCCCCAAAACCCTGCTCCAGCTATTTCATAAAAAGGATTTAACGATGGTCCAAATAATTCAATATGATAAATAATAACATCAGCTATATAACCAATTGGAAAAGCAAGAATCATGAATTTTATAAGTTCTTTTATTTTTCTAGGATGGTTAAATTCAAATACTATGTTGGATATGAACATTGTTATAAATAGAATAACAACAATAGTTAATCCAGCATAAATCGCTGAAACAATATCTCTTACAAAAGGGGATAAATTACTTTTTCTCATGAAATATACATTTAATGCTTTGATAGAATCAGGTGAAAATGTTTGACGCGATAAATAATTTAATATAACATCAGAAAAAAACCCTATAAAAAAATAAACAACAACAATATATAATATAGAATGCATATTATATATTAATTACATATTAATTACATATTAATTACATATTAATTTACATAAGATAGAGAAGAATGATTAATGCGTTGGATAAACAACCGGAATTTCATCTGTAACAAATAACGCGATACCTTCGCGAGTCCAACTGATAACAATTGGGGTGATAATAACACCGGCTTCAACTGCTTCAATCACTGCATCTCTATATTCATCATTATATAATGAAAATTGAAATCGGTCAATATCTGTACGCTGAACAATGTAAGATAAATAACATCGTGTAACTGATTCCTTTTTAATAGTTATTAGGTCCTTAATGCGTTTAATCATTTGTTTCGTATTCTTACAACATTTGTCCGGAAAATATGCTGTTTTTTTATTGAATTTATTTTTGGATGTTGGGCAAGGTTTTCCAGGACCAGTTTCATCTGGTCGTTCTCCGTGGTCGTATTCAGCGCACGGAACATTATTTACTTCCATATTAAATGGAATGCCATCATCACAAAATCCAACAAAACTGAAAACTGAATCAACTTTGCCTTCTAAAAAGATATGAATGTTGCGTTTAAATCTTGTTACTGGTTGAAGTTTTTTCATTAAATTTTTTTCAATAACACTTTCCATCAATTCAATCGCAATTTTTGGATTTACTGCAATACATTGTTCGTTTTCAGTTTCGTCTTCTTCATCGTCGCTGTCACCATCTTGTTTTAATTCAATGATTTTAGAAGGAGTGATGGTGCTGGTGCTGGTGCTGGTAGGCGTAATGACAATATTTTCAAGAGCCGCCGCCTCATCCTGCCCCTTTTTCTTTCGCCCTCTCTTTGCTTTAACCTTTTCGACTGGTTTAGGATCTGACGCAGGCACCACAATCACATCACGTTCAGGTAATACATTTTTTTCTTCTTCTTCTTCCTCATTAACAATTGGTATCGGCGCAATTTTATTAAATAATGTAGATTTTACAGGCTTTTGTTCAACAATGTCATTTTCTTCCCTGAAAATAGATAAGAAGACCGAATGTGTAAAAGGCTCAATACTCTTTCCCATAGAAACCAATACATCAATATCTTCTTCATCTGGCGGACATGGCGCAACAAGAACATCCATATCACTCTCAACTAATCCATCACACCCAAGGGATGGTGAATAAGCAAGAACATCAATATTCTTTTTATTTATATGAACATCCGCAAGACCTTCACACATAATATGTTTTTGAGAAGGTCGACTTAATACTTTACCATCAGTAACTCCGACAATTTGTAACACGAATTGACCTGTTGTATTGGGCGAAGACATGTTGTTTATTTAATATATTGTTTTATTTTTATATCTTAGTTTAAATCAATTTTTTATAATAATATATAATAATATATAATAATATATAAGATATATGATATATATAAGATATATGATATATATATAAGATATATAGTAAATTAATATAAATATAATCTTTTATTACTATAAAATGGAGCCAATTAAAGAGGAAGAAGACCTTGTAGAGCGAGCATTGAATGTTATTAAAAAAAACACAGAATGGATATTATATCTTCAAGACGCTGATACATCTGGGGGATTTTTATTTTTAGTATCTGAAATATTAAATGATATTAAAGATGCGATTTATCTAGATAATCCTATTCATAGTTCAACCTCATTAGCACTATGTTTACAAGAATGCAGTAAACACTTGAAAAATGATATTAATGTAAATCAATATAAAAATTAATATGATAGAATATTGTAATAATGGATATAGAATCATTATTACATGCGTTGGATAACGATAATAATGAAGGAATTGTTGATTTAAATATGGCAATAATTGCAAAAAACAAAAATGATATATTACAGAAATTACGATTACCAAGAAATGAACTAGTAGCACTTCAAAAGAAACTGAAATTATACCGCTATATTGATGATTTAAAAGATATACGTTTTGGTGGTTATATTCGCTGGATATCATTAAAAAATCCTGAAGTTATTAAACTTACGAATGGAGGAATAGTATGTGATATTAAAGAAATAAATGATGATATTCATATTAAATGTAAAAATAGAATGAATATGATTTTTCAAACCAAACTTTCAGAAGGAATCATATTTCAAAAACTCAATGACCAAGAGCAAGTAATATTAAATGCATTGAAATACCTAGAAAAGTAATACCATATCGTTTTTAATTTGATTATTGTTATTATTCTGGTAATGATGATGGCAATGAATCACCAGAATAAATACTGCCGGGTTTACCATCATCATAATCATAATCATCATCATCATTGACTGAGAATTGTGAATTATTAATCGGTTTCATTTTTTTATTTTGTAAATAAATATATAATTCTTCTTCCTCTGGTTTTTTACTTTCACATAATTTTAAAATGTTATCATATGTAACTAGTTCATAGTCTAGTTTATTATCAAGCTTTTTAATTATATTTTCATATTCTTTTTGACAAGTAATATTATATTCCATCGCTTGTACATTTCCGAGTAAAGAATTTAAGATATTTTTTTTTTTTTTTTTTTGTTTGATCAGCTATAAAATAAAAACCATCCTGATTCGCTTGAACGCGGTCATATTCAATTTCTCTTTCCAATTTCAGTATAGGCTGATAATAATTAATATTTATATCCCTTTTTTTATTCTTTATATTGGTTTTTAATTGTTTTAAAATATTTCTTTTTTTTCTTAGATTAGAAAAAAACCCACCATCACCACCTTTTTTTTTACGTGTTATCCTCGTTTTTCTTCTACTATATAATGTTTTCTTTATATATTTTTTTCTTCGTGTGTTTTTATTTTTTCTAGTTTTCATATATATTATATTATTATTATTATTATTATTATTATTATATTATTATTATTATTATCATATTATTATCATATTATTACTCTTCTGCTTTTTCCACATTATCTATTGCACCTGCACCCTTATCAATCTGATAAGATTTTTTATTTGGATTAGACACATTAGTCATAAAATCATCCGCGATTGTTTCGCCGACTTTTTTCAGCATTTTATCTTTAATATTGGGTAAAAGATTAATGAGATAATTAGATAAAGCATGACCCCAATAAGCACACGTATGTCCTTGGACATTTCCAATCATCTTCATAATTTGGTTCACAAACGCATCGCCTTTTACATTAAACATCGTATTAGATAAGCATTCTGTATTTTTTGTTATAACAGCACCGGGTGTTATATTCAGTATGTCAAAAACCCCTTCATATTCTTTGAATATCGAATTTCCTTGATAAAATCCAAATGCATTCGCGGCTTCATAGACACTCAAGTAAGGAACGCTAATTTCATTTGATAAAGTAAGTCCAAATAAGAAGTTAGGGTGCATACATTGTGCCGTAATATTGATAAGAGCACTTTTAATATCCTGCTGTTTACGTTTCATAAAAGTAGGAATAACCATATGTGTTAATCGGCTTTGAACAATCGTTCCAGTCGCAATAACGTCTTTGATATATGATGCGTCCATTTCGTGATAAGGGTTCCATCCAACACGATGACCGACATTATTTACGAGAATAGCTAAATTATCTCCTATTTCATCAAATGCTTCTTGTATGTCATTAAAGAAATCATCTTCAAATGCTTTCCGGAAATCTTTGTGAATCACTTTTGTTTTGACTAAAGGGTAAGTTGTATGAATGTATGCTTCTGTTTCATCCGTGCGTTTAGAACCAATCATTAATAAATTAAATCCTCTTTCGGCGAATGCTAGAGCCATATCATATCCTTGACCGCTTGAAGCACCGGTAATAACAACCCAACTGCCTTCGCCATAACGCTCGATCAGATTTTTTTCTTTTAATATAAAATATTTATGAAATCCTTTTAATCCTTGAACCAGAATCAATGCGATTTGAAAAACAATAAGCGTTAATAATATTAATTTTATTTTTGATATATTATTATTATTAAAAATCTTATTATTAGATGAAATAATACTCGATGAAATAATACTCATTGTATATTATTCTACAACAATATACAATACAAAAGATTACGAATAATAATGAAATAGATAAACGATATTGTTTGTATTTATTATGTATACAATTTCTCAATAAACACTTTGCGTGTGCCTTTTTTATTCAATAATTTGGCGGTTTTCTTACACTTGAAATTAAATATTTTTATTTTCTTCTTCTTTATAACACTATTATAACAGATAGAAATAGCCCGTTTTTCATTAGGTGATGATTTAGTTGTTTGTTTCGGTCCAGGTATACTTTTAATACATTTACATAATTTTACGGCTAATAAATGCTCGGCTTTTTCTTTAATTTGTTTGTTTGACATTTTTGTTGTATCCATTTTATAAAATTTCAAAATAGTTTTATAATCATTTAAACGCATTTTTGTAGAATTTGTTTTCCTTGTCGTCATTTTGATATATTTCTAATTATATATATTAGCTAAAAAAATATATATGTTAAACTATATATTATAGACCATGGTTCGTATTATAGGGTATATAATACGCAATGTATATCTAGTAAAAAAATGGATAAAAAAAAATATATTGTTATTGTTAATGTTATTATTGTTACCAGTATTTTTTTATTTTAAGAATATATTATCGTATATTAATACACAATTAGACGAAATGAAAAATAATAAAGGAAAAATAAATAAAATAATTGTATTTGACTTGGACGAAACGCTTGGATATTTTACAGAACTATCAATTTTCTGGGACGCATTAGAACAATTTTATGGTCATAATTTGTTTGATGATAAATTCTTTGAAGCGCTTGATGTATTCCCAGAATTTTTCAGGCCAGAGATGTTGAATATTTTAAAATTCATAAATAAGAAGAAGAAGAGGAAGATATGTTACAAAACCTTTATTTATACCAATAATCAAGGAGCAAAAAGTTGGGTGAAAATGATCAGTGACTATTGTGACAATAAATTAGGGTATAAAACATTTGATCATATTATAGGTGCTTATAAAATAAGAGGTAAACAAATAGAACCTAAACGAACAAGCCACGATAAAAGCGTAAAAGATTTAATAAGTTGTGCTAACATTAAAGAACATACAGAATTTTGTTTTATAGATGATTTGTATCATCCTTTAATGGACAAGGAAAATGTAAATTACATAAATATTAAACCTTATCATTGTTCTCTACCATTTGATGAAATGGCAAACAGATATTATAAAATGGTAATAAATAAAAAAACATACACTGGGCCACCGGTGAGTCAAACCGACTTTGAAAAATTTATTGTAGATTTTATGAAACAATATAATTACACAGTTGCCAAAAAAGGTGTAGATGAAAGAAATGTAGATAAGGTAGTTAGTAAAAAACTATTATCTAATTTAGACGATTTTTTAAAGAGAGAAAGAAACGCAGATACACGTAAAAAACGCAATATACGAACAAAAACAAAACGAAACATTAACAAATAAATAAATAGTGTACAACATTACAAAAACATTATCATTTAGAATAATAATGTTTTTTAAGTATATATGGAGCGCATAAAGCAAGGAAGTGTCCGAACTGAAGAATTAAATAATCGTATATCTCAGCGAAATATACCATCTAGTAATTTACAGGCACAATTTGGTATAAGACCAGTATCAACCAAATATTCAACAATGCAAATGGTCGACCGGCGTGAATTTCCGACAGTGCCAATTCAACAACAACCGATATATAATACGCAACATACCTTTAATCCTGGAACAGCACAAGCTCCTTGGGGTGGATTCGTGACAAATATCAATAAAGAATCACAATTAAGAAACCAATTTTTTGGTCTTCAACGAAATACGTGCCAATCCGCATATATTCCTCCATCAAATAGTGATATGTATGTAGCAGATGTCCCCAAAAAGCCCGAACAAGCGCTTCAACCCTTTCCTTATCTGTTTGAAAAACAACAATTTGAAGAGTTCAATCCCTGCCCTAAAAACATGGGTGATAATTTCTTTGAAAATTGCACACGCCAACAATTAAAAGAAATAAAGTAAAAATCACGTTTACATAATAAAAATTATAAATTATACTATGTAAATGGAAGTAGACAACGAAGTTAAAGTTAAAGTAGACAACGACAACGACAACGACAACGACAACGACAACGACAACGACAACGAAGTTAAAGTAGACAACGAGATAAATATTGGAAAAATGGAGGATAACGCGACATTAGAATTTTTCACAAATCCAATGTATTTAAGCACATTAAAACGTAAAAATATATATAAGGAAGAAGTTGATGTTTGTGAAAAAATAAAATTTTATAAAAAAAGAATAATATCTCTCTTTAAAGATATTTTGAAGGGAGATGAAAAGCCACCTACGAACGAACTTAATGAAATACACAACATATATGTAAGAACATTTATAAAATATTTTGAACAACTTGATAAAAAGGATATCATTCAAAGTCAACATTTAATTGAGAATAATGAATATAATGAAATAAATGAAAATAATAAATCTCCTGAAGATATTTTAAATGAAATGGTTTGTGAAAATTTAGAAACAATTGACGAGGCAAATGATATTATGATGCGAAAAAAAATAGAAATTCCAAATTTAAATAATTATGTTATTTCAGTTAATGATAAAGATGTATCAGGGAATAATGTGCGTATCATACCGCATATTATAGATATAAATTTAAATACGCCTGAGTTAAAAACAAAGGGGGTAAAGCCAAAAAAGGCAAAAATAAATCCAAAAATAATTCAAGGAAATAAAATATAAATTTTAGGTAGAAGATTTATCTAACCAAATATTAGTAATATGAAACATAAAAAAACAAACCGCACTAAAATGCGTAAAAGAGAACATCATAAAACACGAAAAGTGCGTTATGTGAAAAAACGTAATAACCGCAAGACACGCAATAACATCAAGACACGTAATCGTAAGGGTGGGGAAAATAAAAAATTTAAGAAAAATCAATGTGCTCCGAAAACAAATGACGAAATGCAAGAGTTCAGTTGTTATACAAAAGACGCATTAATTAAAATGCGTAATTTATGGAATGCTCGTCATAAAGAGGCAAAAATAACAGCGACAAATCCAAAAGAAATTTGGGAAAATTTAAGGAAAAAAATGGAAAATGCGTGTCATTCAGAAAGTTGTTGGTTAAAACAAAAATTTATGGAGAATAATTTAGATGATGATATGATAAACTATACATTTGCTCCCAAGTCTCCATCTAAATGGAAAGAAAATCACAATACGTGGTTAAATAGCAATGACATTGAAAAGGTAATGAAACAATATGAGCATACATATAAATGTTTTCGGTTTATTGGCCCAACGCCAATTGATTTTGATAAACACGTATATGATGATAAATGCGTATGGGATGATTTATGTAAATTTGATTTATCGAAATTTATAGATGATGGTATTACCAAAATAGGAATTATTTTCAATACTGATCCGCACGATAAAAGTGGCGCACATTGGATATCTTTATTTATTGATATAAAAAAGAAATTTATATTTTTCTTTGATAGTAATGGCACAAAAATTCCTAAGGAAATAAAACAATTTTGTAATCGTGTTGTATCGCAGGGATTGAACCTTACTACAAAAAAATATCCTAATGGATTAGAATTGAAATTTGACCAAAATGCTCCTTTTATTCATCAAGAAAGTAATACAGAGTGCGGTATGTATTCATTATATTTGATTGTAACTCTATTAAAAGACGTTCACGATTATACATTTTTTAAGAAAACAAAAATAAGTGATGATGCGATGGAAAATATGCGTGATAAATATTTCAATGATGAATTGTAATTTAATTTACATAAAAGATTTTTTAAGATAATGTGAAAATATAATATAAAAATAGAATGATTTTTATACTATGAACATGAACATGAACATGAACATGAACATGAACAATTATTTACAAGGCCAATTTGGTTCAAAATCTAATAAGGGATTAATATGGTCATTATTAATAGAAAATGGCACATTTACAAATATACCTGAACAAAAAGCATCGATAGTAAAAGAAATGTTTGATAAACAAATAGATAACATAGCAAATAAAATAGTACCAAGTGATAATTTAATAAATCTGAATAAAGTTGTTATAAGCACAATGATTAGAGAGATTGAATCATATAAAAACAATAACAATAACAACATTGGTCAAATGGATAATATATACAATGCTTCAGAATTATCACAACAACGTCAAAAAATATTTGACAATGAACTATCAAATAAAAAAAAAGAATTCGACAATTTAAATAATACATCAGTTCCTGATAAAATAGATTTTTCTGATGAACTAGATTCACCAATTGGTGGTGAAATGGATAAAATTCTTCAGGCGCAAATTGCATTAAGAGAGAAACAATTAAATAATGTGTTAAATACTCAAGATAAAGAAGGAGCAACAAAATGGATAAATCCCTCAGGTCAATCACAAAATGATATAGAACAAACAAAATTAAAAATAGGAGATGATATTAGTCTTGATATAAATGAATTGGATAAGGTAAAAAAAAGGGTTTACTTTGAAGATGAAAAACTACAACATCCAGCACCAGCACCAGCACCAGCACCAGCACCAGCACCAGCCTTATCTGAATCAAATGATTTTATGGCTTTATTAAAACGGAAATCCACGAATCCGATACAAAAAACTGAAGCCATACAAACGCAAGAGATATTAAGTGAAACAACGTCGGTAAGTGAAACAACATCTGTAAGTGAAACAACATCTGTAAGTGAAACAACATCTGTAAGTGAAACAACATCTGTAAGTGAAATGTTAAAAGAAATATTAGATAAACAAAATCAAATTCTTAATTTACTGACAAAGCAATAATGATTTTATATAAGAATAATTTTATATAAGAATGATTTTATATAAGAATGATTTTATATAAAATTGAATATTATTACTTTTATTAACATTATAACACATTAGCAATGAACAGACAAGAGTACAATATAAACAGAGATATACTAGACAATAATGTAGATAAACGTATTAAATTAATAATAGAGGATTGTTGTATGAAAAAAATAGTTAGAACAACAATGTATAATTATTTTAAAAAAATATTAACATCAAACGAATGTTTATTGTTTTCTTTATATTATTACTTTTCGGTTATATCAGTCAGTTACATTATGTTATCATACAATATCGTTTATATTTGTGTTAATTATTATTTAAATTTATATTATGTAAGCAATTTTATTTCAATGGTTATAAATATGTTAATAATCATAAGAGTTCTAGAAGAACTAAAAGATTTTATATATATCTTATTTTGTCCGTGCGAAAGAAATAGAAATAGAATCATTAATCAATAAAATGATATATCAATAAAATTATATATCAAACAATTCTAATTTATAATTATCTCCCTCTTTTTTCAAATCACCAACGTGTTGAGGATTATTAATCATATAACTATCTAAGTCATATACTTTTTTAGTTTTTGGATCAAAAGCATATTTAATACCATCTAATTCTATTTTTTTAAAACCTTCAAATTGTTTCCCCATTTTATTTTTTTCAGCTATATCGTCAGATTGTTCATTTTGATAATTTAATTCATAAGCAAACTTAGAAGTATCCGTTGTTCCAAAACTAAAGCATTGTAAGTTTTCACTTTTATTTGATTTTGAATGCAACATACAGTCGATAGATCCTTCTTTTACTGATTTCAATATATTTGTTGAAATCTCTTCTTTTATATGGGCAATCTCATATAATGCTTCATCTGTAGTAACAGGCGTGGTATTATCTTTTCTACTCTTATCCTTTAAACGCAGCTCAAGTGTATCATTACTACTTAATTGTTTTTCCGATAATACCATTAAATATAAGAATACCTGTACTGTTCTCAATTCTTCAGGTAAATCTTGATGACTACAAATACGTCTTGCGCGACCAATAACTTGTTCAATACGAACAGGGTGCCAATAAGGCTCGGTAATATGGACATAACGGACATTTTTTAAAGAAATACCTTCGGCACCAGATGAAGTAATCATTAATAATTTAATAATCTCTCCTCTCGTATTATTTGGAGATATTTCCTTTAATTTACTTGTAATCGAATCAGGCACATATTTCCACGCATTATTCAACACATTTCTAATAATTTCTTTTTCTTCTGGAGTTTCAGTACCAGTATACAATGCAAATTTTGGTTTTTCCATATCATCTTCTGATATATTCAAACTCCAAGTTTCTCCTGTTTTTTTTATTTTGAATTGGGCGAATCCATTAGCTTCTAATATAAGTTTCAAAATTCCAATGCCTTCTAATGCACGAAACTGCGTATAAAGCAAATGTATACCTTCGTGTTCTTCGTCCTTAATATTTTCTAATATATGTAAAAATTTTGGACTATAGGTTTGTAATGCTTCTGGTGTTAAATATTTGTCGCTATTCGCTTTTAACTCACCAAGAGCATTTTGTATTCGTTCCTTATATGAAATGTTTCCACGTTCGCCAGCATCGCCATCACCATCACCATCACCATCACCAGCATCATCACCAGCATCATCCTCGTCAAATGCTTCATCTCGATTTTTTTTCTCCTTCTCTGAAACATTATCTATCATATCTTCATTAATAACTTTATTTGTTATCGCTTCATTCAAATTAATTTCCTCGCCTTTTTTGTCCTTTTTGTCAGGCATAGGTCGAGAAATATCAGGTCTGGGAAAAACAAAATTACAAAACACACGAGAGAAAATACGATAAGTAGAACTAGTGCTTTCATACAAATCACTCACATTTTGATTGTGTTTTTTCTTCATAGCATTTTGCTTCTCCTGATTACGTTCTTGTTCTCGTGCTTCTTCATATACCCCAAATTGAAAATCACTCATTTCAATTTTAATAATCTGAAAATCAGAAGGATTTTCCTTTTTATATCTAGGCATCAAACTTTCTTGAGCACTACGAAAATAAGATGTTAAGCCCAAACTTCGTTTTTTAAACATATTCATATTTTTTAGTTCACCATCATCCATTATAAACATTTCTTTAAATTGGTCGAGTGTATCAGGTAGAGCCTTATATTCAGTCATTGAAGTTTCTTCCGATTTCACTTTTATATTATTTTTTTTCAAAATCGCAGTAATCAATTTTATAAAGGTAGCATCATTAATTTCACCACGTTCTCCAATTTCCAACTTCATACCAGCATATGTATTATCCTTCATTGATGTTTTATTAACAAATCCAAATGGGTTTTTAGTTATAATTAGTGTAGTTGACGAAGATTTGTATTCTAAAAAATCCAGTATATTTCCTCCAAGAATACTACTTTTAAACAATGATTGTAAATAGGTAGTGTTAATTTGCTTTTGTTCACGAATGTCTAATTTTAAGGACCAACTAGTGATATTTCCACGCAATATATTGAAAAGAATACCAATTTCATTCGGATAATTAATGATAGGTGTTCCGGACAATAAAACAATTTTTACATTTGTAGCTTTCATTAGCAATGTATAGAGTGAAATAGGAATACTTTGTTTTTTCTTACCCAGTTTATTCACAATGCGACTAACCAAATTATGTGCTTCATCTACAATAACAACTGCATTATCAAATGGATTAATGGTATTATTGTTTGTCATTTCGGTAATATTAGACATTCTCAATCCATTATAGTTAATAAATTTGTATTTATGCAAAATCATCTTATCAATTTGGTCATCAAGTTTTGTTTTATCACTTGGCGATAAGTCATCATAATTTGCAGATTTTGACATATTCACTAACCAAGCACCTCCGTGTTTAATAATATATTCAACTGAGATGGATAATACATTTGACAATGTTTCTATTATTTCAGGTTCTTTATCTTTAGTATTTACAAATTCCCAGAATTGATTTTTCCTATATAATTCATCACCACATTTTTTCAATTCTTCGCGATAATTGACTTGAAGCGAAGCCGGTGTCATAATTATGACTTTCTTATTACTTTTCATGCCCTCGGCGATAGCAATAGAAGAACATGTTTTTCCAGATCCTAAACCATGATAAAGTAATAATCCTCGGTAAGGTGTATATAAATTCAAATAATCTTTGACTATTTTTTGATGGGTCATTAAAGAAAACTCATTAACGTCATTCTCGCCAGGACAACTAGCTGGTGCAGCAGCTTCATCTACCAAATCTTTTTTATATTTGCTGAATAACAAGGACATAAAATTGACAAATACTTTACGATTATCCATATAATAAGATGATGCCGGAATTACAATAGGTGCTTCTTTTTTCTTTTTAAGACGCGTTTCAATATCGGCATCTCCAATTGTTATCATCGAATAAGGTCCTTCTTTCACACCAACCTTTGGTTTTTTGGTTCGACGTATTGTAATTTTTGTTTTTGTTTTTTCTTTTTCTTTTTCTTTTTCTTTTGGCAATTCATCTTCGTCTTCGTCTTCGTCTTTGCCTTCGTCTTTGCCTTCGTCTTTGCCTTCGTCTTTGCCTTCGTCTTTGCCTTCGTCTTCGTCTTTGCCTTCGTCTTCGTCTTTGCCTTCGTCCTCTTGTCCCTTAGTTTTTATAGTTTTAGGTTTTATAGTTTTAGGTTTTATAGTTTTAGGTATAGGTTTTATTTCCTCAACAATTGGCTCTATTGGTAAAAGTGTATTTATTACCTTTGTTTTCTTAAAGCTTTTTAAAAAAGTATCTCTATCAAATTTTTTATTAGATTCATCTATAATTTTAACACCTTTCATTTGTTTTTCTTGAATTTCGTCCTCATCAGCCGCATCAACTTCATCGGCCTCTTCTTCCTTATCTCTTCCGTCTTCTTTTTTTTTCTGAACTACCTTTTTGGCATTTATGTTACCTCTTATATTAATTTCCATATCTTTTTTTATCGCAGGTGGTTTGTTTAGTTTTAATTTAGCTAAAAGAGCAGCCATGTCTTATATAATACAACTTTTTAAAAAGTTTGAAATTATTGTATTACATTTTATCAATCTTTTTAATAGAGATTTCGCTTGCGATTTGTTCTGCCTTTTTCTTTATTTTATGAATACCTTTCCCCAAAAACACAAAGACATACGATTGTTCCAGTAATTTTTCTTGGATTTTTTGGAAGGAACCAAATTCTTCAAAAGGTATAATATCACTTGTTTTCATTGCGTGAATAGGTTGTCCTATACGTAAAATAACATCCATTTCATATCCTTCTTCAATCGTATGACTAATTTCTAAATAATCAGGTGTTGTTTTGAATTCTTTTTGAATTTTTACCTGAAGAATATTTTTAAAATTATCATCAGTATTAATAATTTTAGTCCAATCAACGTGTGCTTCAAATACACTCTCTACAAAAATTTGTGCCATTTGAAAACCAGGACCGGTAACAAAAACATTTTTAAACCAGCCCTCTTCATCATTGACGGAAATCTTGTTGAAATCTAAAAACAAAGCCCCAATAAATGCCTCGAATAAACATCCTAATTTTTTTAAATTCGTTCGGATTTTCTTCTCCTCTGCGTATTTAGAAATAATTAACCATTTATTGATATGCATTTCATACGCCAATTTTCCAATATGTTCATTCTTTACTAAAGCAATTTTCTTCTCCGTCATAAAACCTTCATCGGCTTTAGGAAAGCGTCGATAAAGATAATACTTTGTAATTAATTCCAAAACACCATCGCCAATAAATTCTAGGCGTTCATTTGATTTGGTTTTTAGTTTTAAACAATCATTGGGGCAAGGCATGATTGTAATATTATTAGCCAGATTTTCGTGTTGAGACCTTTTAGTATATGAACTATGAATAAAAGCACGTTTATAAAGTTCTAAATTATGAACTGGTGCTTTAATTCCATAACGATTAAGAATAGATTGAACATCGTTCAATGTAATCTCAGTGTTTTCATTATTAAATGGATTAAATATCAAATTATCGCCACATTTAGTAACA
>Ga0209335_10003091_pt1 | contig 16915 bp, 9 predicted proteins | sample COG_09_FD_184753 | JGI IMG/M metagenome (GOLD analysis project Ga0209335, IMG submission 184753) | Pelagic Microbial community sample from North Sea - COGITO 998_met_09 (SPAdes) (version 2) | ecosystem: Environmental > Aquatic > Marine > Neritic zone/Coastal water | place: Helgoland, sampling...
TGGTACACCAAAGGAAACTTTGAAAAATTACGCTAGCACGCTTGAAGAAGGACGTGCAGATTTAGTTGCCCTTTACTTCATTTATGATCAGAAGATGGTTGATCTTGGATTGATGGAATCTCTTGATGTAGGAAAGTCGGAATACGATTCATACATCAGAAATGGTATGATGCTGCAATTAAGAAGAATTGAGCCAGGAGAAGTTATCGAAGAAGCCCATATGCGAAACCGTCAGTTGGTTGCAGGATGGTGTTATGAAAAAGGAAAGGCTGACAATGTTATCGAGCGTTTAGAAGAAGATGCTAAAACCTATTTCCGTGTAAACGACTATGAAAAGCTTCGAGATCTTTTCGGTCAGCTACTTAGAGAAATCCAAAGGATTAAGTCTGAGGGCGATTACGAGGCAGGAAAAGCTTTAGTAGAGGATTATGGGGTTCAGGTTGATCAGGAGCTTCATGCGGAAGTTTTGAAAAGAGCTGAGAAATTGAATATTCCTCCTTATGGTGGATTCATCAATCCGCGCTTAGTTCCTGTATACGATGCAGATGGAAACATCACGGATGTGAAAGCTGAATATCCAGAAGACTTTACAAAGCAAATGCTTGAATACGGAGAAAAGTATGGTCTCTTGGTAGACTAAACCCTCCCTAAAACAAGATTATGAAAGCCTTTCCATCGCTATGGGGAGGCTTTTTTCCATCTATAAATATTTGACTTTTGTCAGCTTTTGGCAAAGGCCGTGGAATTCACGAGTGCTTTTAATACCTTTATGAGTTGAAACATGCTACACATGAAAAAGATCAGTATACTTTTTAGCCTATTAATTGCTGGAATTAGCCTTCAAGCACAAGTTGGACTTTATAGCTTTCGAGCCTTTAGCTCAAGTTTTGATACCTTGGTGAATGCTACAGCAGATAACAATTTAGAGGCCGATGACCAAGTCGGGGCTGTGGTGCCAATTGGGTTTTCCTTCACCTATGATGGGAGTTCTTATTCCCATGTTAAAGCTTCTTCGAATGGTTGGCTGAGTTTCGATACCACTACCATAGCAAGTACCCTAAGCAATGATTTAGATAATAGCGCAACTGGAATTAGGCCTTTGCTTGCTCCTCTTTGGGATGATTTGAGCGGAGATGACTCCTTTTGTGAGGCAGGATATTTGACATCAGGCTCTAGCCCAAACCGGGTATTTACCTACGAATGGAAAGAGTGGCTCTGGGATTATACCTCTTTCAATGCAGTAATTAGTTTTCAGGTTAAATTGTATGAAGGCTCAAACAAAATTGAATTTAGGTATAAGCAAGAAGCATCCGCTCCTTCAGGACCTGATGCTTCTATTGGAATAGCGGGTTCAAGTACAGGAACTAATAATTTTCTTTCACTTAATGGAACAGGCACGAACCCAAGTGCCTCTTCGAGCATTGAGTCGAATTTACTTTCCAGTAGACCTGCTACAGGTCAGGTATATGAGTTTAGCCCACCTAAAAACAGAGATGCGGGTATCGCAAATATTGTTGGAAGCGTATGTCCAGGTTCTGCTGATGTAGTGGCGGTACTCCAAAACTATGGTCTCGATACTTTGACCTCTGCTTCAATAGTGTGGTCGGTTGCTACCAATGGAGGAACACCTGCGAATCAAACGGGAGCAAGTTGGACAGGCTCTCTTCTAACTGCAGACACGGCACATGTGAACCTGGGAGCATTCAATTTTCAGGCAGGGAATAGCTATGACATTGTGATTTATTCATTCAGTCCAAATAGTGGTACGGATGAAAAGAATGACAACGATACCTTGAGTATGATCAATTATCAAACTGGCTTGAATGGAACTTATACCATTGGAGGAGCTAGTCCAGACTATACTTCCTTTACTGCAGCAATAAATGATCTTGAGTCAAGAGGAGTTTGTGGTGCGGTTAATTTTAATGTAAGGTATGCCGCTTATAATGAGCAAATCAGTATTGGAGCAATTAGCGGCGTTTCCGCCAGCAATGAAGTAACATTTCAAAGCGATCCTAACAATGTGGCTCAACCAGAACTTTATTTTACCCCAGCTGCAAACTTATATGTACTCGAGTTTGATGGTGCCGCATGGGTAACTTTTGACGATATCTTTATCGAGAGTCTAAATTCTGGCTCGGGTAGGGTTGTTTCCTTCACTGGAGCGAACTCAAACATTACACTTAAAAATTGTCGAATTAAATCACCGGGCTCGAGCACCACAAGTGCAAACTCAGCTGTGATTTATGACTTTTCAGGAGTTGATAACCAATCAGAGCACATCACAATAGAGGATAACACTATAGAAGGTGGTTCTTATGGGATTTACTTTTATGGAGCTTCAACTACAAACCTTCAAGACGACTTAGTTATCCGAAACAACACCATCGACGATTTCTACTATATGGGTATTTATACTTACAGTTCTTCCAATGTAGAAATCTCTGACAATACCTTGGAGGATAATACTTCCTATACTTCACCTTACGGGATTAGAATCAATTACACCGATTCATCTTCAGTTTACAATAATGATATTACCCTTAATGGAACGAGCACACCATATGGAATCTACATCTTCAATTGTGATGGTTCTGCTGCCGATCCAGTATTAGTCTACAACAACTTCGTTAGCATTGCGAATCCAAACATTACCGGATCTCCAACAGGATTATATGCCTATAGAGGAATGAATAACAAGATTTATTACAATACCGTAGTTCTACAATCAGGAGGAACCGCCTCAGAGGCATTGTATCTTGATTATCTAACTACCAATTCGGTAGAAGTGCTTAACAATAGCCTGGTAAACTATGGAAATGGATATGCTACCTATGTGAGCAATAATGTAGGGGTTGACAGCATGGATTACAACAATCTTTACAGTTCGGGAACCAACATAGCTTATTGGAGCGGTGCTAGAACTAGCTTAACTGCATTAAGGGCTATTTCAGGAAAAGAAACCAATGGGGTGAATGTAGATCCAAATTACCCTTCAGCCAGCCAATTGAGGTCATACGCTGTAGGTTTGAATGATAAAGCAACTCCGGTTAGCGCAGTGACTACTGATTTTGAAGGTCAGTCTAGAAGTTCAACAACACCAGATATTGGCGCCGACGAGTACACTCCACCGGCTAAAGACATTGCTGTCACTTCCATTCTTACAGATGATATAAGTTCTTGTGGGCAAACGGCTCAAACCTTGAGCGTAATTATTCAGAATTCAGGAACTCAAAGCCAAACGAATATTCCAGTAAGACTGGAAATTAGCGGTGCTATTTCTAGAACATTAAATGTTACTTACGCGCCGAATTTGGCAAGTGGAGCCAGCGATACGATTGTCTTTAGCTCCTTCAATACGAGTCCAGGTGGAAACATAAGTTTTAAGGCCTTTTCACGACTACTTGGAGATACGGTTGGCTTTAACGATACATTAGAAGCCGGTCCTATTTCAATAAATGTATTACCGGGTCAGCCTAATACGACCAACGCTACTTTATGTGCAGGAGATGATGGAATCCTGGTTGCCCAAGGTACGGCTACAATCTATGAATGGTACGATGAAGCAGCTGGAGGTACACTTGTAACTACAAATGACACATTGAGTCTTACCAACGTGAGTCAAACAGACACATTCTACGTGGAATCATATGATATGAGCACTGCTGATGTTGGTGCCTTGGATAGCACAATTGGTGGAGGCGGAAACTACACTAGCATGGGTCAAGGACTTGTGTTCGATGTAAACAATACAATCACACTTGATTCTGTGACCGTATATCCAAACAGCAATGGCTCAGTGGTGGTTAACTTGCTGAACTCATCAGGAACAAGTCTTCAAACGAGAACTGTGACGGTAGGCTCTGCAGGTGCAAAGAGAATCTATGTTGGATTCACTATTAGTCCTGGAAGTGACTACGAGCTGACAGGAACTAATACAACCACTGGAGGTATGTTTAGGAATTCCTCAGGTGCAGTTTATCCTTATTCAGACATCGGGAATAATGTGAGTATTACAGAGACTAACAACAGCTTAGGTGGCCAAGGATATTTCTACTTTTTCTATGATTGGGCTATCACAGTAGAGGGATGTCATAGTGAAAGAAAAGCGGTAATTGCTACGGTGAATCCTACACCTGTGGTTAGCTTAGGTGCAGACACTGGTTTCTGCCAAGGACAAAATTTCAGTATTACACTTGATGCAACAAACTCAAATTCGACATATATCTGGCAAGACAACAGCACAAGCCCAACTTTTAATGCGAATGCTTTTGGAACGTATTGGGTTGAAGTCAGCAATAGTTTCATCTGCGTTGCAAGTGATACATTCACGATTTCTTCTTTTGCTAAGCCTCAAGCAAATAGCAGCGTTTTCCCAGATTTTTGTGAAAGTTTGGCTCCATTTAAACTAACTCAAGGAGGTGGTTCACCTGCCGGAGGAACCGGATATTATTACGGTCCAGGTGCCCTTGGTGATTCTTTGTTCTCACCAGCTGCTGCAGGTGCTGGGACAATATCCTTAAGTTATGTCTATGAAGCAGGGATTGGATGTTCTGATACTGCAACATCTAGCGTAGATATCCTACCAAAGCCAACGGCGAGTTTAAGTAGTTTGTCAAGTGTGTGTGCGAATGCTTCACCAGTGACTTTAAATCAAGGTAGCGGAACACCAGCTGGAGGCACAGGGGTTTACCTCGGTGCGGGGGTTAGTGGAACAAGTTTCGATCCTGCCAATGCAGGTGCAGGTACATTTGATATTAGCTATGTATACACTGCCTTAAACTCTTGTGTGGATACTGCGGTTCAGCAAATGACGGTAGATACGCTACCAGTTGTGAGCCCAGGCTTGATCCCATCAGTATGTGAGAATGAGATACCTGTGACCCTAAATCAAGGGACTCCAACTGGAGGAGTTTATACAGGAACCGGGATCACAAATAATGTACTTGATCCATCCATTACAGGGCCTGGATTGGTTCCGGTCACCTACACATTTACTGATGCAAATAATTGCTCAGGTAGTGGTCAGAGTTCGGTAAGGGTGCACCCTAAAGCCAATATTGATATTGGATCGGATACGACTATTTGCGAAGGAGCAAGTTTGAATCTTAATGCAGGTCTTGGTTTCACGACTTATCGTTGGAATGATGGCTCACAGCAGAGAGATAAAACAGTAAACACAGCAGGTACCTATACCATTACTGTAACCAACTCGAACGGTTGCGAGGGTGTTGACTCTGTAACAGTGAGCATTGAGACTTGTACTGGAATATCTGAAGAATTGGCTGCTAAGCTTCGTGTTTATCCGAACCCAACTAGCGATGTGTTAAACTTGGAAATTCCTTCAGAATTGAAACTCGAGCAAATCAGAATTAGTGATGCAAGTGGAAGAATTGTATTTGAGGAATCAATGCAAACCCAACAATTCCAAGTGAAGCTAGGTGAATTTGTTCCAGGAACATACCTGTTGGAATTGAGCGGAGATGGATTTATAGTTCATCAACGAATAGTAAAGAGATAAAAAAAGAATCCCCCGAAGCTCGCGTTAGCGAGCGAAGGGGGATGTTTTGCATTAAACTATAAGCCGGATTCTGTAACAGTCTCTGAAGCACTAAGTGCAAAAGAGACTATTCCCTGTCATTTATCTATACGCCCTACCCTCCAGATTCGATCGAGTAGATCTCAAACTCTGGTTTATTTGGACTTTCACCCTCAAAGGTTTACCTAGCTACTAGAATTACTTCTAATACTGGTGAGCTCTTACCTAATTCGACTAGCGAATTATCCCAATAATACGGGATCACCTTTTCACCCTTATCCGCCAATTGGCAGACGGTCTATTTTCTGTGGCACTGTCTGTTACAGCATCATTCCTGAAACTGCACCCACGGTTTCTCGCGGTTGAGCACTCTACGGTGTCCGGACTTTCCTCACTTAATTCAAAGAGCGACAAGGCATCTAATGCGAGGCAAAGGTAGCGAATTGAAGTTCAGTTATCTCAGCTAAACTCGCAAGTGCCTTGCTCAAACACCGAGTTCGATGGCCGCTCAGTTCAAACTGCATTTCTTTGGGTTAAAGATTTAGGTCGGATTGATGTATTCGCCAGATATTTTGATCATCATGAATTTGGAAAAGCAGTTCTTATCATCCGAGTAGCAACTTTTAAATTTTGAGGCCGTGTCCGCCTACCGGTGGATTTTCATTTTGTGGTTTGTCTTCTTTCATTTTTGTCTTGATACAAAAACGAAACAAAAATCAGGACTATCGCCTGTCCGCCTGCTGGCGGAACTTCTCCCTTGAACTGCTAGCTTTCATTCACTATCTCACTCAAACTCGCAAGTGCCTTGCTCAAACACAGAGTTCGATAAGCGCTCAGTTCAGGCCGCAATTCTACGGGTCGAAGTCAAAGGTCGGACTATTGCTTACGCATGATATATGCCATAAAAGGAAGTTACCGAGTAAGATGTTATCAGCCGAATGGCCACTTTTAACTTTTGCATTTAGAATTTTACATTTTGCGGTTATAGAGGCCTGTCCCTCTACCGGCGGATTTTGCGGTTCAAACACAATGACTACAGCTCCACTTCTGTCGCCCCATAACCATAGAGTCTGTATGGTGCATCATGGTAGCTTACACCTGGGAGGTGGTCTAATAATTCTCTTACCTCGGCACGTAATTTTCCTTCACCAACACCGTGAATAATTACCATAGATTTTTCTCCATTATTTCTGGCTTGTTCAATTGCCGACCTACAATGATCCATCTGAATACGAAGCTTTTCAGCATGATGGATTCCAGATTCATTTTCAACAATTTCATGCAAGTGCAAGTCCAACTCCATCACACCTCGCTCATTGCGCCGCACCTCGTTCTTGCTTTTTTTGGGAGTCTTACTCAGCTTAATATCCTTTGCGTGAATCTTCATGCCAGTAACATGATTGTGCAACTCGATTTCGTCTTCCTCTAAAACTTTAATGATCTCATGTTCCATGAAATTAAAGTCGAATCCATCGCAGTTTACCTTGAAAAGACCGCCATCCAGTACCTCAACGATTTCTCCTTGAAGCACATCATCAATAGCCTTTACACGATCACCTTTCTCAAACGACATTACCCAAAATTAGATTAGAAATAGAGCCAATGGGCCTTAAAGTTACTCGACTTCCCTGAACTGTTCCACTCAATGGCAGGAGCTGGAAATTTTAGAAGGTTTACCACAAAAAGCACATCTTTTAACCATTGTTTTTTCACTGGGATTTTTCTCAAGTCGATATCAGGAGATAACAAAAATTGACGTCTTCTTTCAAATTGAGGAAGGGCAGTGCCATCCGAATTTATGAATACTGGATTATAACTGCCTCCAGTCATCCCATCGGCACTATAACCCAAGGCGATGTTGAGCCATTTTGGAAACTTTGAACTCTTGTCTAAAAAAGAGCTAAAATTCAAACTAGCCCAATAGGTTTGGCCATTGTAATCTTTTAAAGTAGCGGCGAAGTCTCTGTTGCCCAATAATTCAGGACGATATTGCTGATACTTCGAGTGGTGGTAAGAATATTTTAGTGTAATTCTTTGCTCTTTCCATAGCTCCTGCTGAAGGGTAAAAAAGAGGTATCCACCCATATTCGCCGCCATATCGCTCCATGAAAATCCCCATTGAGCAGAATAAGCATCCTGTACTTCTACTAAACTCAAAAAGAGCAAACCCACTGAGCCCCCAATCCAATTGGAAGGGCGCTCATTAATTCCAGTCCAACGAAGCAATTTGTAGTTGGTATAGCCCAGCGCATAGGCCGACATACTGTGTCCGACTTTATCCATTTGAAGCCATTCTCGGCTGTCATCAAAGCTGTGGAATTCCCTTCGGGGGTAGTCTTTGTACCAGAGTTGATAAAGACCAATCATGCTTCCAGTGATGGTTGCAGATTCGCCTAGAATTATCGCTCTGGTTCGGTTGTAATTGAAAGTGTCAGAATCCAGAAGTAGATTCTGGGCATTCAATCCAAGACAGAGAAAAAACAAACTTATGGTGGTGGCCAACTTCACATGACGAAGATAAGCCAGTATCAGCTTCAATTTAAGCTATCTAAAAGTCGAAAATCACACCCAAGGTTGGAAGTACAGTACCATCAGTCCCCTGTAATACTTGAGTCTGATAAATCTGTTCGCTATATGGGGCGTCAGGATTTTGGACAATCGGGTTAAGATCAGCGTCCTCTACCACGTTGATGATTGGTTGACCTTCTGCTTGGAAGTTATATGCATTCTGGATATCAAAATAAATATTCAAGCTTACCTTGTCTAGGTAGAAGGTCTTGTCAACTCTTATATCTAACTGATGAAAGGGAGCAAGTCGTTGAGAGTTCAACTGCGAAAAGTCAGGAATCCCAACACCTCTGATATCCCAGTTTCTTCTGAAAGCTGATTCAGCTGCCAAGAATGGAGTGTAGGGTCTGCCATGGACATAACGCCATCTAGCACCAACTTCCCAATTTTTCTTGAACTTCTTTCCTGCAGTGATCGAAACTAAGTGTTCACTATCCCAACTTGAAGGAATAAAAGGAGCATCAGCACCGTTCCTAAATTCACTTCGTACCAAGGTATAGGCAAAGATTCCGTAGAAGCCTTTCACTAGTTTCTGTTGATACAAGAATTCAAGACCATAAGCTCTTCCTTCTGAGTTAGACAAAACGGCTTCGTTTCCAACCACACCGAAATCGGTGCCCACATTCGCTAAACTAATTCCAGATGAAATAGAGGTAGGATAATCGGCGTAAAGCTTATAAAAACCTTCTACGGTAATCCTCCCGGTATTTAAAGGACGATATTCAAGACCAGCAACAAAATGGTCGCTTCTAATATATTTCAGCTCATTTTCCTTATTCACTAAGAGTCCATTTTGTCTGTAACCAAGAATAGTATACGCTGGAAGCTGATAGTACCTTCCAATGTTTCCATTGATAGCCCACTTGTCGCTTAAGTTATATTGGGCTGAAAGTCGAGGTGAGAATTGATTTAATGGATTTGCCATCGAGCTACTGTAGGTGTTCGCATCCATTCTAAGTCCTCCACTTAAGGTGAGCTGCCCCCACGTTTTACTCACCTGACCGAACAAACCATACTTAAAGAAACCTAGATCAGATTCAAAGTCAATAGTGTCTACTCTTGCAGCACTGATCGGTGTTTCAGGAACAAAAATTCGGTTGTAAGTTGAGTTGAAATAAGTTCCTGTTTCTGCATTTACACCAAAATTGATTTTAAGTCCATCGAGTCTTGTAGTGTTTTCAAAGCGAAATTTGTTTTCTGTTTCTTTCGAGCTGTAATCAAGCACCAGGTTCTCAGGAATTTCGATATTGTCCTCGTATTTAAAAGCGGTATTGTTCAGTGAGTTTCTGCTAAGCACAAAGGTTTGGAAGCTTTTTTCTCCGAAATGTTTGTACACTAATCCCATGGCATAGTTCCACTGCTCATTTACGGCGAGGTTCCTCAAAACATAGCGCTGAAACTCAGTATCATTTGCTTCGGTGTTCAAAGCAAATTCATCAAAAGCCCCAATTCGGATTAATGAAATTTCATTTTTATCATTGAGCTTAGTTTTGATTTTAAACTGGTAATCGGTGTAGGTTGGAAGAAAGGGGAGTTGTAATGCAGCGAATAAAAACTGCAAGTATGAGCGACGCACACTCGCTACGTAGGTAGTTTTCTTTCCTAAGGGACCGTCGACGGTTATACCTAAATCGGAAGATCCTAGCGTTCCTCTAAATCTGATCTTGTCTTTGTTCCCATCAATTTGTTTGAACTCAAGCACTGAGCTTAGCGCATTTCCTCTATTGGCTGGAAAGGCTCCACTGAAGAAATCAACACCTCGAATGAGGTTCACATTTATCATCCCTACTGGTCCACCTGATGCTCCTTGGGTCGCAAAGTGGTTGATGTTTGGAACTTCCACTCCGTCGAGGTAAAAACGATTTTCATTAGGTGCTCCACCTCGAATGATGATATCGTTTCTAAAGGCTGGAGTGCTGGCAACGCCTGGAAAAGACTGAATTACTTTTGAAATATCACGATTTGCACCAGCGTTTCTTTCGATTTCCGCTACTCCAATAGTTCTCATTGAAACAGGGCTTTCTTCTCGTTTGTTAAATGGAGAAGCTGTAATCACCACTGCGTCTAATTGCTGTGTGTTTTCAGATAAGGCTACTTCAATAAATGCTGTTTTGGCATTCGTAACCATAATATCTTGACTGGTTTTCGGCTCGAAACCGATAGAAGAAATGATCAGCACTGTGAAACCAGGTTCTAAGTTCTCTAGAACAAAATTCCCATCAAAGTCAGTCGTGGTTCCAGTTGTGGTTCCTTTTAAAACAACATTAGCCAAAGGAACCGGCTCATTACTGGTTGCATTAAAAACACGTCCTTTAATAACCCCTTTCTGCGCAAAAGATAGGAGTGATAACAAAAGGAAGCTTAAGGTGAAAAGTTTTTTCATGACTTGATATATGCAATACCGTTAACACGGCGTTTCGAAAATAGTTCTATTGGGAGGAAATAATTCGTTATTTGGTCTATTAGTTGTACACTTCGCGACATGAAAAGTTTAATTTCTCTCCTCATTTTAATGCTCTTAAGTCCTTTGCTGAAGGCACAAGATTACTATCGTTCTGAGGGTTTGCGTTACAGCAATTTCGTTTATAAGCCGGAGATCAAGAGTGTTAAGCTAACCCCTAAAGGAAACAGCTTAGGTCTACCATTACTCCCTTTAGCAAGTAATGAGCAGCTAGAAATTAGCTTCGACGACCTCAGCGGAGAGTTGAAAGAATACTCCTACAGCTTCGTTCATTGCAATGCAGATTGGGAAGACTCCGATTTGAGCTTTCTTGACTATTGCGATGGAGTGGATCAAGTGTATTTCACTGATTATGATTTCTCAGGGAATACTAGAACGAAATACGTTCGCCACAAAGCCTCTTTTCCTAATGATCAAATCCAATTTCGTTTGTCTGGAAACTACCTCCTTAAAGTGTATGAAAATGGTGACCCAGACGCTTTGGTCTTATCCTGGCGTTTTATGATTCACGAAAAACGGGTGTTTGTAAAAGCAGATATTCACAGACCGACTTTGGCCGAGTTTCGCTACTCCCACCAAGAGGTCGATTTTAGCATCCTTTCTCCTAGCTACCAACTCACAAACCCTTATAGCGATATGAAGGTTAATATCATGAAAAATGGGCGATGGGATAATATGATTTTGGGTATAGCTCCACTATTCGTTAAAGACAGGGAGATAGAATTTAATTATGAAGAAGAGAACCTGTTTCCTGGTGGCAATGAGTATCGCTTTATCGATTTAAGAAATTCAAATTTTAGCGGAGCTGGAGTGGGAAGATCCTTTGCCAGAGGAGATACCAATTTCGTGTTTCTCAACCCAGAAAAATCAAGAGGAATAAAGGTGTATCAAGATCAACCCGATATCAATGGCGCTTGGAACATGGAGGTGAATGATATGATGTACAATTCGGATATGGATGCAGACTATGCCCAGGTATTTTTTGCTGTGAAAGCTCCAGCCAAATTAGAAGGTCAAGATGTTTATTTGATGGGAGAGTTAAGTGGTCGACAATTGAATCCTGATTATAAAATGATATACGACGGTAAACTTGGAGTATATAAGCTCCAAACCACGCTAAAGCAAGGCTATTATAACTATTTGTTTGTCACTTCAAAGGGAGATGATCAAGCTGGCTTAACCCGTGAGTTTGAAGGGGATCATGCCCAAACGGAAAACAACTATACCATCTTAGTTTATCACAAAAGAATTCAGGACAGACATGTTCGTTTGATCGCAGCTAGTAATTTCCAAATAAATTTCTAAATTGTCCTCATGTTTGTTAAAGTCACAGAAGGAATTGAAATTTCTGTTGCCACCAAATTTGAGAGTCGCAAATCGGTGCCTTTTTCTGATTTTAACTGGTTTACCTACTATATCGACATAGTTAACCACAGTGAATTTGAAGTACAACTGCTTCGACGTCATTGGAAAATCTACGACTCTTATTTAATGAGTCAGGAAGTAGAAGGCGAAGGAGTCATCGGTGAAACTCCGGTCATTCAGCCTGGAGCGCGTCATAGTTACCATTCCCATGTGAACTTGAGAAATGAAATGGGCTTCATGGAGGGGACCTATTTGATGCAGCGAATGATAGACGGATACGAGTTTTACGTCGAAATTCCTCGCTTTAGTTTAGAGCTTCCTTTCAAGAGCAACTAAGTCCATTTTGATCGCTAGCTTTTTCTAGCTTTGCCACGAATTTTAAAACCAAGAATAAAATGCCAAAAGGAGTATTCGAAGTTCCAATTGCTATGAACGAACCGGTCAGAGCTTATGCGCCCGGAAGTTCTGAAAGAGAAAGTCTGCTAGCTACTTATAAAAAGATGAAGGCTGAGGAGATTGACGTGCCAATGTACATTGGTTCAGAAGAAATAAGAACAAACGACAAGCGTCGAATGGCTCCACCTCACGAGCACAATCACACTTTGGGTTACTTCAACTACGGTGATGCTAGTCATGTAATCAAAGCCATCGATTCTGCGCTGGAAGCTAGAGAAGCATGGGCTAATATCCCTTGGGAACAAAGAGCAGCAATATTCCTCAAAGCAGCTGAATTGTTAGCCGGACCTTTTAGGGATAGAATGAATGCCTCTACGATGTTGGCGCAGTCAAAAAATGTTTTCCAAGCGGAAATCGATGCGGCCTGTGAGCTTATCGACTTCTTTAGATTCAATGTTCAGTACATGACTCAGATCTATGCCGAGCAACCTGAATCAGCTCCTGGGATATGGAATCGTTTGGAGTACCGTCCATTGGAAGGGTTTGTTTTTGCAATCTCTCCGTTCAACTTCACCTCTATTGCAGCAAACTTGCCAGCGGCGGCAGCCTTGATGGGTAATGTCGTAGTATGGAAACCTGCGGATACCCAAGTGTATTCTGTACAAGTGATTATGGATTTATTTAAAGCTGCCGGTCTGCCTGACGGAGTAATCAATATGGTGACCGTTGATGGTCCTGTTGCTGGAGATATCATCTTTAAACATCCTGATTTCTCTGGATTGCATTTTACAGGTTCAACTGGAGTTTTTAAGCACCTATGGAAAGAAATTGGAACCAACATCGATCGTTATAAAACCTATCCTCGTATTGTTGGGGAAACTGGAGGTAAAGACTTTATTGTAGCTCACCCTTCCGCAGTTCCTGCAGAAGTTGCTGCATCAATTTCAAGAGGTGCCTTTGAATTCCAAGGACAAAAATGTTCTGCAGCTTCACGAGCTTATATTCCAAAGAGCATGTGGGAAGCTGTTCGAGATCAGGTGGTGACAGATGTTAAGTCCTTTAAAATGGGAGATCCAGAGGATCCATCAAATTTCATAAATGCTGTGATTTCTGAGCAAGCTTTTGATAAAATCAGCTCATTTATAGATCATGCAAAGGCCGCCTCTGATGCAGAGATTTTAGTAGGAGGAAACTACGACAAGTCTAAAGGATACTTTATAGAACCAACGGTAATTTATACGGATAATCCAAAGTATAAAACCATGTGTGAGGAGATCTTTGGCCCAGTAATTACGATTTTCAGTTATGAAGATTCTGAATGGCTTGAGATGTTGAAGTTGGTTGATTCAACTTCAGAATATGCTCTTACTGGAGCCATATTCTCAACCGATAGATATGCCGTTGCAGAAGCTACGAAGTTGCTCGAAAATGCTGCGGGTAATTTCTACATCAATGATAAACCAACAGGTGCCGTAGTTGGGCAACAGCCATTTGGTGGAGCAAGAGGTTCTGGAACAAACGATAAGGCTGGCTCATATTTGAACTTACTCAGATGGGTAAGTGCGCGTACCATGAAGGAGACATTTGTGCCTCCAACTGATTACCGTTATCCTTTCCTTGGTTAGGATTTCAAATTAGAACTGTTTAAATGTTTAGAAGCCCCTCAAGATTGAGGGGCTTTTCTTTTTGACCTTTGTAGGAATGAAATTCGCAGATTGCATCACAGATTTTTGGTTTAAGATTCCGTCTTGGATAAAAACGAAGTATGTTTTGAGCGCCCTGATCTTTGCAGGTTGGATGATATTCTTTGATCAATACAATGTGATCTATCAACTTGAACTTAGGTCGGAGTTAAACGAACTGAGAGATAGCAAAGACTGGTATAAAGAGCAAATTGATAAAACACGCGCCGATCTCGATGAATTACTCACGGACAACAAGAAGCTCGAAAAGTTTGCCCGAGAAAAATACCTCATGAAAAAACCAGATGAGGAGATTTTCGTAATTGTGAAAGAGTAATCAAAAGCAGGAACTCCCTTTCTAGCTGCCAGCTTTGACTAAATTTGTCGGTCTATGGCAAACGAAGAATTTTTTTCAGAATTCGAGTCCTTTTCCAAAGCCGATTGGCTAGCCCAAATTGAAAAAGATTTAAAGGGTAAAAAGCCTAAGGATCTTTTCAAAAAATGGCAAGATCTGGAAGTTGAGCCTTTCAAGGACAAAAGTGATCGAGCTCAATCTAGTTATAGCTTTCGCGCTCAAAGTGCATGGTTAATTCGCCAAAGCTTTTGTATTGATAGCCCTAAAGATTCTAATAAAGAAATCCTACTAGCCCTTAACGAAGGCGTTAACAACCTTGAGATTTCTAATATCAGCGATGCTGACTCTTTAAACCAGGCACTAGCAGGGGTAGACTTTTCATTTATCAGAACAGATCTCAAACTCGGAGATTGGTTAATGAATGGGGCGAAAGAAGCTTTTCAGAAACTAGCGGAAGACAAAGAGATTAGTGGTTCATGGAACTTTGATCCTTTAAACAAGCGCTACAAGGATGGAGACTTTTACGCTTCACAAGCCGAGGATATGGCCTTCATTAATCAATTGGCAAAAAGCGAATTGAAGAACTTCCACTTAGTTGAAGTAAATACGGCGGTCTTTCATAACCAAGGAGCTTATGCGATTACAGAGTTGGCCATAGGACTTGCAATGTTCAATGAGTATTTAGGTTTTCTTTCAGAGCCTGAAAAAAATGGGCATAAAGTCAACTTTAGTCTTGGACTCGGTGTGAATTACTTTTTGGAACTTGCCAAAATCAGGTCATTTCGTAAACTGGTTAAGTCCGTAGCGAGTGAATACCAATCCACGGAAGAACATTTTATCAATGCCGAAACAGGCACTTGGAGTATCACCGCTTCTGATCGTCACAACAATATTCTAAGAGCAAGTACCCAAGCAATGGCGGCAGCCATAGGAGGCGCCGATTCAATTTCAATTTTAGGCCATGATTTGGTGCTCAATTCAGAACGAAGTTTTGCAAAACATATCGCTAGAATGCAGCATCAAATGCTTGCTGAAGAGTCGTTTTTAGATCGTGTATATGATCCTGTTTCTGGATCTTACTTTATAGAATCTCTCGGTGAAGAACTTGAAGCGGCTGCTTGGAAGAAATTTCAGGAAATTGAATCAGTAGGAGGATATCTTCAAGCCGTTGAAAATGGACTGATAAAGTCTTGGGTTCAATCTGATCGAGCAGAGCAACTCGCACAACTTGAATCAGGAGAACTGACTTCATTAGGAGTTAATCTCTATTCGAATGAAAAGGAAGATCTAGACTTGAAAAAGCTCAGAGACTTTGATCGATTGTCAAAAGGATTAGAAAAAGATAAGACACATGGCTAGAATTGATTTTTCTAAAAAGGGCTTTCAGGCAATAGATTCGACAAAGCCAAAAGAAGATGCCGATTGGGTAACTGGAGAACAGATTCCCTTGAAACAAAAGTATTCGGAGCAGGAATATGAGCATTTGAGATTTGGAGCTGGTAGAGCGCCATTCTTGAGAGGACCCTACTCTTCCATGTATGCTAGTAGGGCGTGGACCATTCGTCAATATGCCGGCTTTTCTACTGCTGAGGATTCAAATGCTTTTTACAGAAGGAATTTAGAGGCCGGACAAAAAGGACTTTCCATAGCATTTGATCTCGCCACACATAGAGGCTACGATAGTGATCATGAGCGCGTAATTGGCGATGTTGGAAAGGCTGGAGTTGCGGTAGATAGCATCTTGGATATGGAAATCTTGTTTGATCAGATTCCATTGGATCAAATGTCAGTTTCGATGACAATGAATGGAGCGGTCATTCCAATTATGGCATTCTATATTCTCGCTGGGGAAGAGCAAGGAGTGCCATTAGAGAAGTTGAGCGGGACCATTCAAAATGACATTCTTAAGGAGTTTATGGTGAGGAATACATACATCTATCCTCCCTTGCCTTCTATGAAAATCATCTCCGATATATTTGAGTTTACCTCTCAGAAGATGCCGAAATTTAATTCGATCTCTGTTTCAGGTTATCACATGCATGAAGCTGGAGCTCCTGCTGATATTGAGCTTGCGTACACTCTGGCCGATGGACTTCAATATATAAAAGCCGGAATTGCAGCAGGTTTGAAGATCGACGATTTTGCTCCTCGAATTTCATTCTTCTGGGGAATTGGAATGAACCATTTTATGGAAATAGCCAAAATGCGAGCCGCACGCGTCTTGTGGGCAAAGCTTATCAAGCAATTCAATCCGCAGAATCCGAAATCGATGGCGCTCCGAACACACTCCCAAACTTCTGGGTGGTCGCTTACAGAGCAGGATCCCTATAATAATGTGACAAGAACTTGTGTAGAAGCCATGGCCGCTGCTTTTGGTGGAACTCAAAGTCTGCACACTAATTCGCTTGATGAAGCCATCGCTTTGCCAACTGATTTTTCAGCTCGTATAGCTCGGAATACTCAAATCTATTTGCAAAAAGAAGCGAAAATTGCGGATCCAGTTGACCCTTGGGCAGGTTCACACTATGTGGAATCTTTGACCAATGAGC
>Ga0209335_10003092_pt1 | contig 16912 bp, 16 predicted proteins | sample COG_09_FD_184753 | JGI IMG/M metagenome (GOLD analysis project Ga0209335, IMG submission 184753) | Pelagic Microbial community sample from North Sea - COGITO 998_met_09 (SPAdes) (version 2) | ecosystem: Environmental > Aquatic > Marine > Neritic zone/Coastal water | place: Helgoland, sampling...
CCCAGGGGGACGAAGTCGCGATCTTCCCGCCGATGACAGGGGGATAGGCCATGGTAGTGAAGGTCCAAAGCGAAGACTTCGACGTCGGTGCGGAACTCTCCGCGCTGACCACCGGGAATACCGCGATCGGCGGAATGACCAGTTTCGTCGGGCTCGTGCGCGATCTGGGCGGAGAGGACGCACTGAAAGCCATGACGCTGGAGCACTATCCCGGCATGACAGAAAAGCAACTCTCCAGGCTGGAAGCAGAAGCGCGTGAGCGCTGGGACCTCCAGGACGTACTGATTATTCACCGTTACGGCACGCTCAACCCCGGCGACCGTATCGTGCTCGTGGTTACCGCATCGGCGCACCGCGAAGCATCGCTCGAAAGCTGTCAGTTCCTGATCGACTGGCTGAAAACCAAGGCGCCGTTCTGGAAGCTCGAAGACCGCGAATCCGGGGCACAGTGGGTTGAATCACGCTCTGAAGATTCCGTCGCCGCCGACAAGTGGGTCCGGGTGACGGACGCTTAGGCGTTTTCGCTGTCGTCTCAAAGAAATTGCCGGCATCCCAGCCACCGGATGTCACCCCGGCCTTGTGCCGGGGTCCAGTCTTAGAAGCCAACACCGCTGGGCAGCCGACACCGCTGGGTCCCGGCACAAGGCCGGGATGACCGATATCGATAGGGCGAAAACGCCCTCTTAAGCCGCTTCTTCGTTCAGCGTGCCGCGCACCAGCGCATCGTAATCTTCCAGCAGGGTGCGCGTGATCGTGCCGACTTCGAATTTGTAATCGTCGATCTCGCCTACAGGGGTTACCTCCGCGGCCGTGCCGGTGACGAAAATCTCGGACGTGTTGGCAAGTTCTTCCGGCATGATCGCGCGCTCGATCACTTCATAGCCGTGTTTTTTCGCAATACTGATAACCGTCCGCCGGGTGATCCCGTCGAGAAAACAATCCGGCGTCGGCGTATGAATTTTACCATCCTGGATCAGGAAGATATTGGCGCCGGTCGATTCCGCGATCCGGCCGCGATAATCGAGCATCAGCGCATCATCATAACCCTTTGCCTCGGCATCGTGCTTGCTGAGCGTACAGATCATGTACAGGCCCGCCGCCTTGGCGTGGACCGGTGCCGTGTCCGGCGCGGGACGACGCCACTTGGAGGTCGTGAGGCGGATACCCCGCATCCGCGCTTCAGGTGAGAAATAGGACGGCCATTCCCACACGGCGATGGCGACATTGATTTTCGTCTCCTGGGCCGAAACGCCCATCATCTCGCTGCCGCGCCACGCGACGGGGCGCACATAGGCATCTGCAAAGCCCTGCGACGCGACCGTGTCTCGGGTCGCCTGTTCGAGCTCTTCGAGCGAATAGGGGATTTCGAAGCCAAGTTCCTTGCCGGAATCGATCAGACGCTGCGTATGTTCGCGCAGCTTGAAGATTTCGCCGTTATAAACGCGTTCGCCTTCAAATACGCAGCTGGCGTAATGCAGGCCATGAGACAGAACATGAAGCCTGGAATCCCTCCAGGGCACCAATGCGCCGTTATACCAGATGTTGCCGTCCTGATTATCGAAGTTCATCATGGCGTTTATTACTCCGCAGATCGTCCCGAAGACATATTGTTACTATTAAAGCTTGCGATAAGTAACATTCAAAGGCATATATGTCAACATGACTGACATAAAATCAGGCATCAATCCTCTCTTCCTCCGGGAAGAGGATTTACGCCAGGGAATCGAGCTGCTGTATTTCGCCTATCGCGATTTCACGGCCGAACCCGATGCCATTCTCGCCGAGTACGGTTTCGGCCGCGCCCATCACCGGGTAATCCATTTTGTCGGCCGCAACCCCCGCATCACCGTCTCGGAACTCCTCGCGATCCTGAAGATAACCAAACAGAGCCTGTCGCGAGTGCTGGGGCAGCTGGTGCGCGAAGAATTCATCGTCCAGCACGAAGGCACTCAGGACCGCCGTCAAAGACTGCTCGAACTTACGCCCACGGGCATTGCTCTGGAACGCCGCCTGTCGGAATCACAGCGCCGCCGTTTCGCCGATGCCTATCGCCATGCAGGCGCCGAGGCGGTAGAGGGCTATCGGAAGGTCCTTATGGGAATGATCTCCGAAGAAGACCGCGAACGGGTGTTCGGGCCCAAGTCCGGAGACGACGGGGATTAGCCTTTCGCATCTTGATTCGGATCAGGGATACTCATCATCGCAACTGCGTTAATTCGCGACAGGCGCTATCGGAACTGGGACAATCTTTTGCGGGCAGGACGAAACTGTCGCTGAAGGGAGAAACTTCAAAGATGACGAACCTGAAGACTGCCAAGAGATCACCAACGCGCCAGCCCGCAGAATCCATGAAGCCTGTGATCGACCCTGCAGACTGGACCGGCGAACAGCTTACCCGGGAGACCGACTGGCAATTCACGCTCTCCGATATAGAGATCGGGGAAATCGACGCAGCGGTCGCAGGCATCCGGGCGCGCGGTCTCGACATAAAAGATATTACTCTTGCGGATTTCCCGCTGCCGACCCTCGATGCCAAGCTCGCCGAAATCAGGCAGCAAATCATGGAAGGCCGCGGCGTGAGCCTGTTACGCGGCATACCCGTTGAACGGTACGACATGGCGGAAGCCGCCGCGGCATATTGGGGCATCGGCCTGCGGGTCGGTACACCGGTTTCACAGAATCATAACGGCCATCTGCTCGGTCACGTTTATGACCTTACAGGTCCGTCCCGCGACGGTCCCTCCACCCGTGCCTATCATACGAGCGCCTATCTCAACTACCATTCGGATTCCTGCGACGTCGTCGGACTGCTCTGCCTGCAGCCGGCCAGAACCGGCGGAATGAGCTCGGTTGCAAGCTCGGTCGCGATCTATAATGAAATGCTCCGCCGTCGGCCCGATCTCGTCGCCGAACTGGTCAAGCCGTGGTACCGCGACCGCCGGAACGAAATTCCGCCCGGCAAAGACCCCTGGTTCGAACTGCCCGTGTTTTGCTTCGCGGAAGGATATTTTTCGTGCAGCTGGCACAATTACTATATCCGTTCGACCCAGCGTTTCGAGACACTCCCCCGGTTCACCCCGGCCCAGACAGAAGCGCTGGAAATGATGGATATCCTCGCAGACGAGCTGAAACACGAAACCGATTTCAGACCCGGCGATATCCAGTTCCTGCATAATCATGTCATCGTTCACGGACGCACCCAATACGAGGACTGGCCGGAAGAACACCGCAAACGTCACCTGCTCCGACTGTGGCTCGCAACACCCGGCGGACGCCCTCTCCCCAAAGCCGTGCTGGAGCGTTACGTCGGCCTGAAACCGGGACAAAGACCTGCCGGTATCGTCGTTGAGAACATGGACCTCAAAACGCCCCTGACGCCGGAATAGCATTCATCCGCCTGTCGCCAGGGGTGTTGGGGGGAGCCAGATCTGGGCGTGAATTCGACCGACATTTCAGCGTCCTGTCGATTTTTGAAACCAATACCCGCGGAGTATTCGACGCAGGCACTCAGACAGGTTATTAACGTCCCGCAAATCTGAAAATTACCGAATTTAAGTGCAGGAGAAAAAATATGGCCCAGGCCGAAGCAAGACATATTCTGGTTGATTCCGAAGAGCGTTGCGAAGAGCTCAAAACCCAGATCGCGGGTGGTGCTGATTTCGCCGCTGTCGCAAAAGAGCATTCTTCCTGCCCGTCCAGCGCCAATGGCGGCGAACTCGGTTCGTTCGGCCCCGGCCAGATGGTTCCGGAATTCGACCAGGTCGTCTTCAGCGCCCCGGTGAACGAAGTCCAGGGCCCGGTGAAAACCCAGTTCGGTTATCACCTGCTTGAAGTGACAAGCCGCACCGACTGATCGTTTGGCTGCGAGAAGCAGCTGAATTCAGAGGCTGAATTTGGGGCAATCGTGAACGGTATAGCTACACCGTAATTTTGCCTTCCAGATACAATACCGCCTGCCCGCCAATGCCGACGCGGTCGCCCCGGTCTTCACAGACCAGTGCACCACCCCGCGTCGATATCTGGCGGGCATCCATCCGTGTCTTGCCCAGACGCGTCGCCCAATAGGGCGTCAACATGCAATGGGCAGAGCCGGTAACCGGGTCTTCCGGGACACCGAAGGACGGACCGAAATAACGCGACACGAAATCGACCGCGTCTCCGGGCGCGGTCGCAATCACCCCGCGCGGATGAAGGGTGGCAAGCATTTCCATGTCCGGTTCAAGGGCGGCGATATCAGCTTCAGACCCGAAAACCGCCATGTAGTTGGGCCCCTCAATGACCTCATGCGGCATCTTGCCGAGGCCGCTTATCAAGGCATCCGGGCAATCGACCACCGGTCCGGGATAAGAGGGAAAATCAAGAAACAGCTGCCCTTCCTGCCGCGTGACGGTGAGCTCGCCACTGCGGGTCCGGAACCGTAAAATTTCGGCATCAGGCGCAAAGCGTTCAAAAATCAGAAACGCCGACGCCAGGGTTGCGTGACCGCAAAGCTCGACCTCCAGCGTCGGCGTAAACCAGCGCAGATCGTAACAGGCACCGTCCGTATCCTTTGAATCGGCGGCCACAAAGAACGCCGTCTCGGCGAGATTGTTTTCAGCAGCGATCGCCTGCATCACATCATCCGGGACCCAGGAATCGAGCGGGCAAATCGCGGCCGGGTTGCCACCGAAAACACGGTCGGCGAAGGCATCTATCTGAAAGATGGAAAGCTCCACCGCGTCACGCCCCCTTGAACGGCGCCACCGTGTGACCGTGATCGATCGGCCCGTGCCCCGCCCCGTAGCCGGGGGCGCCTTTGATGGCGGCGACCACATAAGCCTGCGCGCGGGCGACGGCTTCCGGCAGGCCCATTCCCTGAGCAATGCCGGTCGCTATGGAGGACGCAAGCGTACAGCCAGTGCCATGGGTGTGCGTGGTATCGATCCGCCGTGTCTCGAACACGTGAAAGCCGGCATCATCGAGCAGCACGTCGGACAGTGCATCGCCTTCCATGTGCCCTCCCTTCACCAGGACCGCCCCCGGTCCCATGGCTTTCAGCGCCTCTGCCGCCTGCTTCATGTCGGCGACGGTTGAGATCGTCCCCGGTTTACCGAGGATTTCCTCCGCTTCCGGGATATTCGGCGTGATCACCCGCGCCAACGGCAACAGTCGGTCACGCAGCGTGGTTACGGAATCTGTATCGAGCAGAGATGCCCCGCCCTTGGCGACCATCACCGGGTCTACCACCAGCGGAATGCCCGCAGCTTCGGTCTCGATCACGGCGCATACCGCTTCGATCACATCGGAACTGTGCAGCATGCCGGTCTTGAGGCTATCCGCGCCGATATCGTCGAGCACCACCCGCATCTGTTTCTGGATAAAGTCGACATCGACCGGAAACACATCATGCACGCCGACGGTATTCTGCGCCGTCAGTGCGGTGATCGCGGTCGCTGCAAAACCGCCAAGCGCAGTCACAGATTTGATATCGGCCTGGACACCGGCACCGCCGCCGGAGTCCGAACCGGCAATAATAAGGACACGCCCGTTCATCAGATTTCTCAGCCCGCCGATACGTGCTCAATCGCGGTGACGATATCGGACACCACACCCTGGACTAGGTCAGCATCCTCGCCTTCAGCCATGACGCGGATCAGCGGTTCGGTTCCCGACTTGCGCATCAATATCCGCCCCGTATTGCCGAGACGTGCCTCGCCAGCCTGTACGGCCTTGATAACGGAGGCCTCTTCCAGCGGCGGGGTGCCCGTGAAGCGAACATTTTCAAGAATCTGGGGCAGCGGATCGAACCGCCGGCCGACCTCGCTTAACGGCCTGCCGGTCTGAACCATGGCCGACAATACCTCGAGCCCGGCGATCAGGCCGTCACCGGTCGTGGTGTATTCGCTCAGCACGATATGGCCGGATTGTTCACCGCCGACGTTGAATCCATTGGCCCGCATGTGTTCGACGACGTAACGGTCACCAACCTGCGTGCGCACCAGGTCGAGCCCCAGTCCCTGCACGTAGTGCTCCAGGCCGAGGTTCGACATTACCGTCGCCACAACGCCACCGCCGGTAAGCCTGCCATCGCGGTGCCAGGATTCCGCAACCGTCGCCATCAGCTGATCACCATCGATCAGCTTGCCGGTCTCATCGGCGACCAGGACTCGGTCGGCGTCGCCGTCGAGGGCGATACCGATATCGGCGCCATGCTCACGCACCATCCGGCACATCGTGCGCGTGTCGGTGCTGCCGCAGTATTTATTGATATTGAAACCATCGGGCTCAACCCCGTAAGTAACGACATCGGCGCCCAGTTCCCACAGAGCGGCAGGCGCCACCTTGTAAGCCGCCCCATTGGCGCAATCGACGACGATCTTCAGCCCGTCGAGACGGAGCCCGCGGGGAAAGGTGTTCTTCACGAATTCAATATAACGGCCCTCGACATCATCCAGCCGCTTGGCCCGGCCCAGCTTGTCGGAATCTGCCAGCGCCGACTGCATTTCCGCTTCGATCATGCTTTCGATCTGTTCTTCGGTTTCATCGGACAGCTTGTAACCATCCGGTCCGAACAGCTTGATGCCGTTATCATGGAACGGGTTATGCGACGCCGAAATCATCACACCGAGATCGGCTCGCAGCGAGCGGGTCAGCATGGCAACCGCCGGCGTCGGCATCGGCCCGGCAAAAATCACATCCATGCCCATGGCGATGAAGCCGGCTGCCATCGCGGGTTCGAGCATATAGCCGGACAGCCGCGTGTCCTTGCCGATCACCACGGTATGACGATGAGCGCCCCGGGTAAAAATCCGCCCGGCCGCCATCCCGACCTTAAGCGCGGTTTCCGCGGTCATCGGATCGATATTGGCCGTTCCGCGAATACCATCTGTTCCGAAATATTTACGTGCCATCACTTACTGTCCTGTCGGCGTTTACTGATTTTCATTGGCGGAAACACTGACCTTATAGCAAGGAATGCTGCGTCGTTCACGCGTTGTCATTCATTCTCACCGTTTGCCGCATTCCAGATCGCAATTGCCTGCACCGCCGCTGCCACATCATGTACCCGGTGAACCTGAACCCCGCGCGACAGGGCCAGCATCGTCGCCGCGAGAGTACCGGGTAGCCGGTCCTTTGGATTGTCGATTCCCGCAATCCGGCCAATGAAACTTTTGCGCGACACGCCGATAGCAACCGCGCAGCCGGTACCATGAAAAGCGCCCACCCGCTGCAGAATTTCCATGTTGTGGGTATCGGTTTTGCCAAACCCGATGCCCGGATCAACCGCTATTCTGCCAAGCGGAATACCCGCCGCCACACATATATCTACGCGCGCGGCAAGCCAGTTGAAAATGTCGTGGGATGCAAGCCGGTAGACCGGCGCGTGCTGCATTGTTTCCGGTGTGCCCTGCATATGCATCAGCACCACAGACACGTCCGATGCGGCAACCACGCCGGGGGCCTCCGGATCGTCTGTCAGCGCCGTGATATCATTGATGATCTGTGCACCGGCCTCTATGACCGCGCGCATCACGGCACTCCGCCGGGTGTCCACGGACACCGTCACCCCCTGCGCCAGAACCGCTTCAACGATCGGCAACACCCGGTCGATCTCATCGGCAACGGACATCGGATCCGCACCGGGCCGGGTGGATTCGCCGCCGATATCGATAATTGTCGCCCCTTCATCCGCCAGTCTCAGCGCGTGATCTATTGCCCGGTCCACATCAAAAAAATCACCGCCATCCGAAAAACTGTCAGGCGTGACGTTGACCACACCCATCACGACCGGGCGGGAGATATCTATGCCCGCGAAAGGCGGACGCGGTGCGGCAAGGGTCGACACGGCAGCGGGCAGGTCAGCCGCCGGCGCGTAAGCGCTATCGATCCTTCCCGGGCCCGCGGTGAGGGTCTCAATCATTGAAAATGCCACAGATCCGCCTGCGAGCGGAAAGGCCGTCCCCGTCTCAATCCCGTGGGATGCCGCATCACCGGTGAGTAACCCAAGCGGATTGAACACGCCGCGTTCCTCCCTCAAAGCAGACGACCCCGGACAAAGCCGGGGTCGCTGAACGTAATTTTCACATAGACCGGCAAATACGGATCAGGTGCCGGGTTGTGGCTCCGGCTCCATGCCGCCGGTGTCATTGCCGCTATCACGGGACTTCTTGCCCGATGTCGGCACTGAAGACTTTCGGCCTGCCCCTGCCGGTGGGTCTTCCGGTGAAGGCCGGAAGATTTCCTCGCCGCGCAACAGCGCATTGATATCGTCACCCGACAGGTTTTCATATTCGAGCAGTGCCTGGGCAATCTTTTCCAGATCGTCCTTGCGTTCTGTCAGGACCCTGCGCGCCGTTCCTTCGGCATCCTCAATCAGCTGGCGGACCTCTGAATCGATAAGATCAGCCGTCTGATCGGACATGTTCTTCTGCTGGGTCACAGAGTGCCCGAGGAAGACTTCTTCCTCATTCGCGGTGTAGCGCAGCGGACCGAGCTTATCCGAAAAACCGTATTCGGTGACCATGCTGCGGGCCAGACCGGTTGCCTGCTGGATATCGTTTCCGGCACCCGTGGTCACATTTTCAGCACCGAAGATCAGTTCTTCCGCCACCCGGCCACCAAACATCATGGCAAGCTTGGACGTCAGTTCGAGCTTCGAATACCCGTACTTGTCGCGTTCCGGCAGCGACATCGTCACGCCGAGTGCGCGGCCACGGGGAATAATCGTCACCTTGTGCAGCGGATCGTGCTTCGGCACCGATACGGCGACCAGCGCATGGCCAGCTTCGTGATACGCCGTCAGCGCCTTTTCTTCCTCGGTCATAACCATGGAACGCCGCTCGGCGCCCATCATGACCTTATCCTTGGCGTCTTCGAACTCGGCCATGGTGACAAGGCGCTTGTTCTTGCGCGCCGCCAGCAGTGCGGCTTCATTGACGAGATTGGCGAGATCCGCACCGGAGAAACCAGGTGTCCCGCGGGCAATAACCTTGGCGTCCACGTCGGGCGCCAGCGGCACCTTTTTCATGTGAACCTTCAGGATCATCTCGCGGCCAAGCACGTCGGGGTTCGGCACCGTAACCTGACGGTCGAAACGGCCTGGACGCAGAAGCGCGGGGTCGAGAACATCGGGACGGTTAGTTGCGGCGATCAGAATAACGCCTTCATTCGCTTCGAAGCCGTCCATTTCAACCAGCAACTGGTTGAGGGTCTGTTCGCGTTCGTCATTGCCGCCGCCGAGACCGGCACCGCGATGACGACCAACCGCATCGATTTCATCGATGAAGATAATGCAGGGTGCGTTTTTCTTGCCCTGTTCGAACATGTCGCGCACACGGCTGGCGCCGACACCGACGAACATCTCGACAAAGTCCGAACCGGATATTGTAAAGAACGGTACATTCGCTTCGCCCGCGATAGCGCGCGCGAGCAGCGTTTTACCGGTGCCGGGAGGTCCGACGAGCAGCACGCCCTTTGGAATTTTACCGCCGAGCCGCTGGAATTTCTGCGGATCGCGCAGGAATTCAACAACTTCTTCCAGTTCCTGCTTTGCTTCCTCAATACCGGCAACGTCGCCGAAGGTTACACGGCCGGAGCGTTCAGTCAGCAGGCGGGCCTTGGATTTACCAAACCCCATCGCTTTGCCGCCACCGCCCTGCATCTGGCGCATGAAGAAAATCCACACACCGATCAGAAGCAGCATCGGGAACCAGGAAATCAGAATATTCAACAGCGACGGGGAGCCGTCATCCGTCGGCGCCGCGTTAATGACGACGCCGCTCTTGTCGAGCTTGTCGACAAGGTTGGGGTCGCCCGGCGCATAGGTCGAGATCGTCCGGCCGTCCTTGCGGATCGCGGTGATAGTGCGACCTTTGATCGTCACTTCGCTGATCTGTCCGCTCTGAACTTCGGCCAGGAAGGTAGAATACGGAATGCCGGCCTGCCCGCTGCGGCCCGATGGCTGCTGAAACAGGTTAAACAGTGCCACCAGCAACAAGCCGATGATTACCCAAAGGGCGAGATTTTTACCGAAATTATTCAATGACCCTGCTTCCCGAAAAGCGGCATGGTACCCGGCTGCATCCTACCCGGCCGGATTTGACCGGGGTGCATCGCCATACCGCTGAATTACCGACCTACTGATCGACGTTGTACTGTACCCGTATGCTTATCATAGATCGCCTACGTATCAAATAATGCGCCGGAACCGTTAAACAACCCAAAAGGTGTGCCCCGCGATAAGTTGCCGCGACCGGAATTCCGCAGTTTTTGTAATTTTTTCAACAGCTTGGCCGAAAAAATAACCCAGGTGCGGCACTTCGACCACTTTTTCGCCCTGCCAGATCGCCGGCAACGCATAACGGACCGGACCCGGAATATCGCGATAATCTCTCAAATTCGCGCGCGCAGAGATCGACACAATGTACCGCCACCCGTCTTCCCCAAGCGGTTTCAGGCTGTATCCTGAAGCGCCGATCCTTGGATCGGGAGCGAATTCGACCGTGAAACGACCGTCCCAGACGACCCTCCGCCCCGGCTCAACCGAAAGACCGTGACGGATCGTTCGATGTTCCCGACGGATCAGAAAATGATCTCCACGGGTGCTGATCACACAGTTTCCCAGCGTCCGCGGGCGGAAATCGCTGTTGTGAAGCATATCTCCCATGAGCCGGTCGAGCCGCTCGCGGCGCGGAGCATATTCCAGGCCACCGACCGACATCAGGACCGCCGCCACCAGTCCGCCTGCAGGCTCCCTGTCTGCCCCGGCAAAGTCTTCGCGCGCGATCTCTGCATATCCTTCGCGATGCAGAACCAGAATATCACCGGCCAGCGCAGCGATTGCGCGTTCGCGGACCGCACGCATTTTTCCGAAAATCCGGGCGGTCCCGGCAATCGCTTCAACCGACACGCCGCGCGCATCAAGCAGCTTCAGATTGTCGCGCATCCGCACCCGCGCATAGCGCCGATCCAGATTGCTGGGATCCGATACAGGTTTCAGGGAGCGGGCATCGGCGGTCGCCTCGATGCGCGGCCGCGGCACGGTGAGCAAAGGCCGGATCAGGCGAACACCGTCGTGAAAGGACACCAGCGGCATCGCCGCCAGCCCGTCAATGCCGCTGCCGCGATTCATCCGCATCAGGAATGTCTCTGCCTGGTCATTCTGCGAATGGGCAACAAGCAGCTCGGTATGTGACCGCACCCGGCACCAGTCTTCGAGCAAGGCATACCTTGCGGCGCGGGCAGCAGCCTGAATACCCTTATCCGGCTTGTCGCCTTCCCAGACCAGCGTCTCATGGGCGACACCGTGCTCGCGGCACCAGTCAGCTACCTGCGCGGCCTCGATACCCGATTCCGGCCGTAATCCGTGATCCACCGTCAACGCCGTCACCGACGCCCCAATCTTCGCGGCCCAGTCATGGGCCAGGGCCAGAAGGGTCATACTGTCGGCCCCGCCGGAGACGGCGACGGCCAGGGCGGTATTGCCGGAAAAAGGCCCGGCGGCACGCATAAGTTCGGAAAATTCGGTCGTCGAAAGAGCTGCTGCGGCAGGTCCGTTCAACGGCACTTGGCCCGGCTCTGTTCCCGCTTGACGCGGGCTTTCAGCCGCGCACCGGCATTCGGATATGAAGAGAGCAATCGGGAATAGGCCGTACAGGCTTCACGGCGTTTTTCGAGCCGGTCCAGCGACATGCCGAGTTTCAGCAGGCTGTCCGGGGCCTTGTTGCCCTTGGGGAATTTCTGAAAACTCTCGGCAAAGGCAAACGCCGCTTCCTGGTAGCTCTTGCGGACATAATAGGTCTCACCCAGCCAGTAATGCGCATTTCCGGCCAGGCCGTCTTTGGGGTTCTGTTCGATAAAAGCCGCCAACGCTGTTTCCGCCTTGGCGAAATCCTGCTTCTGAAGCATCAGCGATAATGCGTAATCATACTGCGCCTGTGGCGGCCCCGCCGGGAGAATCGAGGCGGGGCTTGCAGCAGCGGGCGCAACAGCAGCCGATTGGGACGCTGGCGCTGCAGGTGGCGCAGGCTGTGCGCGAAGCGGCGGCTGGGGCGGTACAGTTGCCGGACCGCGCGGGGTCGACACCGCCATGCCCGCCGGGATGGTACCGAGTACACCCGGCGGCGCCCCCTTTGGCTGAGGCTGAGATTGAGACTGAGGCTGAGGCAGGGCCTGACTATTTGGCGGAGACGGAAGCGGCGTCACGACCGGGCTTCCCACCGGCGCCGGCTGCACGGCGGCACCAGCAGGTGGCCGCAGGGCAAGACCGACATTCGACGGCGGGCTGACGCTTTGCGGCGCATCCCCCCGTTGCGTGCCGCCTTCAAGCGCCGTCAGTCGCTGGTCCATATCGGAAACCAGTTTTTCGAGACGTGACTGAATTTGCTGCGTGCGGAAACCGATTTCTTCGATACGCCCGGTCAGTTGCTGAAGCTCATTCTCAAGCTGGCTGATCCGGATTGAATTCCGGGCAGCGTTGCGCGGATCACCTGCCGCGGGCGCAAGCGGTGTCGCAGCCGATGCCGGTGGAGCTTCGCCCTTGTAAACCTGGCGTTGCAGGGTGGACAGTTCACGTTGCAGGCGTTCAACCCGGTTCAGCAATTCCTGCATGCCGGTGTTCTGCGCCTGCACCGGAACGGACGGGACAATCACCGCAAGACACACCAGCGTCGCGCATATAACGGAACCCGAAAACGCTGACGGAAGACGACGCTTGAAAATGGAGGTTGCTCTCATACTGTCATGCCGCTGCTTCGCCGTTGAAAACCGTAGCCCACTAAAAACCCGAGCCCATCTAAAAACCGGATTCTAACCAAAAACCGGGATCCGGATGACGCATCCCCAAATCCCGCACCCCGTTTCCCGGGTCACCCTGAAAGCAGAGCATACCGGAACATCGTGGCGATAATGTGGCGCCCGGTCACCGCGTAACAGACATCCGCGTCATACGGAAACCGGGCGGGATGTTCCTCAGCCGGTGACGCCGTCGACGACCGTAACCGCACGACGGTTGCGCGACCAGGCTTCCTCGTTCGATGCCGGATCAACCGGGCGTTCCTTGCCGTAGCTCAACGTTTTCACCCGGTTCGGATCGACGCCGAGTGCGATCATGTAATCGCGTAACGAGTTCGCGCGGCGTTCGCCGAGCGCAAGGTTGTATTCGCGGGTTCCACGTTCGTCGGCATGACCTTCGACGGTGATCGTGACGGAAGGAAAACGTTTGAGCCAGATGACCTGGTTCTCAACCGTCGTCCGCGCCTCAGGCGACAGATCGAAGCGGTTCAGACCGAACAGCACCCGGTCCCCGACATTGACGACGAAATCCTCTGCGCTGCCCGGGGCCTGCGCCGTAACCTGCTGGCTGGTGACACCGCTGGTGACGGGTCCGCCCGTGCCCGACTGGCTGGCGGCGCCGGAGGAAGAACCGTCGCCGGTTGCGCTGGAATTTACTTCCGGAGACGATTCGCACGCCGCGAGCGCAAGTCCGGCCAACGCACAAATGACATATGAGAATCGCATCAGATTTTCCCCCAATCGGAATTTGGCAAGGAGTTGAAATTCAGTATCGCAGAAGTCACGAATACTAGTTCTGGCAGTCCGAAATCACAAGATTTATCAAGGGTATGTGGCGCACGTTTATGCGAGTTCAACCGAAAACCACCCGGCACTGACTTTGTCATCACGTCGTCCCGTCACTTCACAAGGGGGGACCATGCCGGATCGGAGCCCCCACCGGGGATCGCCACAACACGTTCATTATTACCTGTCAGATCGATCGAATAGAGTTTCGACGTGCTTCCGGTGCGTCCGTTCCCCCGCTCTTCGCGGAAATACATCAGCACGCGGCCGTTGGGTGCCCAGGTCGGTCCTTCGACGTGGAACCCGTCCGTCAGCAGCCGTTCCCCCGATCCGTCGGGCCGCATCACTCCGATGGAGAAGACACCGCCGGTGATTCGCGTAAAGGCGATCAGGTCGCCGCGCGGAGACCACACGGGGGTTGAATATTCACCTCGTCCGAAACTGATCCGTTTTACGCCACCGCCATTGGCATTCATCACGTAAATCTGTTGCGCACCGCCCCTGTCCGATGTGAAGACGATCTGGCGTCCATCCGGCGCATAGGACGGGGAGGTGTCGATTGACGGATGCCGGGTGAGACGCGCGGTCCGACGGGTGCGCAAATCCATCGAATAGATTTCGGAGTTACCGTCCTGCGCCATGCTCATGACGACTTTTTTGCCATCCGGTGAAAACCGGGGGGCGAAGGTCATGCTGGGGAAATTACCAAGGACTTCCTGCTGGCCGGTATCGATATTGTAGATATAGACCCGCGGCTGCCCTGTGCCATAGGACAGATAGGTTATTTCCTGCGCCTGGGGCGAGAAACGCGGTGTCAGAACCAATGCCCGACCATCGGTCAGGAAACGGTGGTTGGCGCCGTCCTGGTCCATGATGGCGAGGCGCTTAATCCGCCGGTTGGGAGGGCCCTGCTCAGAGATATAAACCACGCGCGTATCGAAATACCCGCTTTCGCCGGTAATCCGCTTGTAGATCTCGTCGGCAATTATATGGGCCACGCGGCGCCAGTTATCCGGCGCGGTGAAATAGGCAAGCCCCGTCATCTGCACTTCGCCGAAGACGTCCCACAGGCGGAATTCCACTTTCAGGCGGCCGTCGCGCTGGGCCTGCGTGCTGCCCGCGACCAGCGCCTGAGCATTGATCTGACGCCAGTCGCCGAAACGTGGCTTCACCCGCAACGCCGCGACCTTCTGAATGAAGGCGCGACGATCGATCGGCCTGAACAGCCCGGAACGTTCAAGGTCTGCCGAGATCAGGTTTGCCATCTTACGGCCGGTATCTATCTCCTGCGGCGTCTTGCCAAAAAATTCGGGGATGGCAATCGGCATAGGCTCGACTGTGCCCCGCGTTATATCGACGCGCAGCTGTGCCTCCGCGGGCGCCGCCACGGCGACAACGAAGATCATCGCTGCGGAGATGGACATCCCGGCCAGCCGGGCAAATGCCCCAATGCTACAAAGTATTTTCATTGTCCAAGCGCTTCCTTGGGGTCAAACGTGAAGATGATGTTTTTCCAGAGGTCGTAATTTTCGTATGGCAGCTTCAGCGGCATACAGGCCGGGTCCCGCAAGGCGCGTTGCGCACTTTCGGCGACCGCCCGGAAAAACGGGTCGCGTCCGAGCCGTGCCGTATCCTCGATCTTTGGCACACCGCTCAGCGAGCCGTCGGGGTTCAGCCGGATATTGACGGCCACGCTCATATTGGCGGCATCCTTGGCGCCCGCCTGGATTTTCCAGCACGGCGTGATCTGCTGATTGATCGCCTGGGACAGGCCCGCCGCAATTCGCCGGTCCTGCAGGGCAGAGCGCCTGGGCGTCTCTACCGCCTGCTTCGCTACCTTGACCGGCGCATCGGCTTTCGCCTTCTCCGCGGCGCGGCGGTCTTTCGCCAGGTTTTTCAGCAGTGACTGAAATTCGTCGGGCTTGGGCGGCGGCGGTTTGGGCTTGCGCTTCGGCTTCGGTGCCGGCGGTGTTTTTGCCGTAACCTGTGTTTTCGGTTTCTTCGGCGGCGCTGGCTTCGCCTTTGGTTTCGGCGCCGGAGCAGCTTTCGGTTTCGGCACCGGTTCCGGTTTGACTTCGGGCGCTTTCGGCGCGGGTTCCGGCTTCACTTCGGGCGGCTTCGGCGCGACAGGTGGAGGGGTTTTGGGTGGCGCTGGCGGCGGAGGCGGTTTTTTCGTCGCCTTCGGCGGGTCCGGTTTTTTGGGCGGTGATTTCTTGGGCGGCGGTTTTTTGGCCACAGGCTTTGGCGGCCTCTTCTTTTCGGTCTGCTTCGCCAGTTCCTCGATCGATACGACCTCGACCGAAATCGGCACTATTTCCCGACGATCCGACTGCAGGATGCCGGGAATCCCGACGATCACGACGATCAGAATCACGAGATGCAGCAGTCCGGAGAATATCGCGCCATACCGCATGGTTCACTTTGCCCCTCCGGCGCCTGTTCCCGTCGGTAACTGGGTCAGGAGCGCCACGCGGGTAAAGCCCGCCAGATTTACGGTCCCCATAACCTCCATCACCTGCCCATAGGCGATAGCCTTGTCGCCGCGCACGAAAATGCGCGTGTCTTTTTTATTCTGCGTAATCGCCACCAGTCGCGGCACCAGCTGTTCGAGGGTGATTTTGGTTTCCTGGAGAAAAACCTCGCCCTTATCATTGACGCTCACCACCAAGGGCTCGTCCTGGCCGACCATCTGCGAGGCATCGGTTTTCGGCAGGTCGACCGGCACGCCGACGGTCATCAGCGGCGCAGACACCATAAAGACAACGAGGAGCACCAGCATGACGTCGACCATGGGCGTCACGTTGATTTCAGACATCGGCACATAGCTGCCCCGCCTGTTTCGCCTGCCCCGACCGCCGTTTCCTGACATCATTGCCATGGCTCAGGCCTCATCCTCGTTCTGGCGCGACAGGATCGTCCCGAACTCGCCGGCAAACGCTTCGAGGCGGCCGGCATACCTGTTTATATCGGTCGACAGCTTGTTATAGGCGACGACCGCCGGTATCGCCGCGACAAGCCCGAGTGCCGTCGCAAAAAGCGCCTCGGCAATACCGGGCGCAACGACCGCAAGAGACGTGTTCTTGCTGACGGCGATGGCGGCGAAACTGTTCATGATTCCCCAGACGGTGCCGAACAGGCCGATAAACGGCGCAGTCGACCCGACAGAGGCCAGAAACGTCATGTAGCGTTCAAGCTGTTCAAGTTCGCGGTTCAGGGTGATCTGCATCACCCGGTCGATGCGTTCCGACAGGCTGTGATGCTGATCGCTGTCTTTTCCGCCACGAGAAGTCGAACGGCGCCATTCGCGCATCGCCGATGAAAACACCGACGACATCGGATCAACCGGGCGCGAGCC
>Ga0209335_10003097_pt1 | contig 16900 bp, 18 predicted proteins | sample COG_09_FD_184753 | JGI IMG/M metagenome (GOLD analysis project Ga0209335, IMG submission 184753) | Pelagic Microbial community sample from North Sea - COGITO 998_met_09 (SPAdes) (version 2) | ecosystem: Environmental > Aquatic > Marine > Neritic zone/Coastal water | place: Helgoland, sampling...
TCTCAAAGAAAAGTTGATCGTCGGTCTCAAAGAAAAAGAACAAATAAGAAAAATAGAAAAAGAGAAGAAAATATGATACGTATCATTGGTGGTGGAGCACAGACAACAGAGGAAAAATTAAAAAAAGACACAATAAAAAGTCTTATAGAACAAATATTAGACATAGACGATGCTACTTTTGATAAATTATTTAGAAGAACAGGTGAAAAAGAAGAAGCTTTTTTTATTATTAGTGAAAGTGAAAGTGAAAGTGAAAACGGTTTATCCTCCATTACCTGTGGTAAATTAGTAGAAGATAATATACAATTTATAAAAAATAGAATATATAGCACTGATATTCAAGATGTTGAAGTTGGAGGTTTGCCCAATGGCGAAAATTTTTTAAAAGACTTCAAAACTCTCAAAAATGGAAAAAGGAGTTTACTTATAGAAGGAGTACCATTACCATTAACATTTGTTATGTATTTATTAAAAGTTATCAAACCGGAAGTTCTTCTTAAAGAAACCGAAGGACAATTAGGTTATGATGTGTCGTCTCTGCCCTGGTTTAGTCTCGCTTCTGCAGAAGGAGACACGGTGGAATCAGAAGAAGCCCAGGTGGAATCAGAAGAAGCCCAGGTGGAATCAGAAGAAGCCCAGGTGGAATCAGAAGAAGAAGACGGTTCAATTGATTACATTCCTTCTGAATCGGAGGATGAAAGTGACTCAGAAGGAGAAGAAGAAGGAAAATTCGGATTTGGGCGAAGAGGCTCTCTGTCGGAGGTTTCTGTTAGCAGAGTCGGTGATGCCCCCCAAGACCAAGACCCAGGAGTCGCCGCGGCTGTGCGGGCAGCTACCCAACCGCTCCAAGCGTTTGAGCAGCAGCTACAGGAAAAGAAGGTGATCCAAGAAGCTGAAGAAGCTAAATTACGAGAAGCTGAAGAAGCTAAATTACGAGAAGCTGAAGAAGCTAAAAAAGCACAAGAGGAACAAGCAGCAGCTAAGAAAGCAGAGGAGGCAGCCGCCGCAGAAGCTAAAGCACAAGAGGAACAAGCAGCCGCAGAAGCAGCAGCAGCCGCAGAAGCAGCCGCAGAAGCAGCAGCAGCCGCAGAACCAGCAGAAGCAGCAGCAGCCACAGAGAAAACCCTAAACCCTGAAAGACTTACTCCTGAAGGTGCTACGACCATAGCAGAAAACGTAGCAGCTAAAAAAGCACAAGAGGAAGAAGAAATAAATAAAGCGAGAAAACAAATAATTTTAGGTGAATTAAATGAAAATATTCAAAAATATAAAGGGCGTTTTAGTGCTATAGAAGGAGAAACAGGAACGCCAATATCCAAAAAATCTTTTTTTGGAGTTGAAGATCTAAATAAGGAAATAAATAAAACTTTAGAATCCGATGAATTTAAAAATCTGGATACTACCCAGAAAACAGAACTATCCTCATTATCAAAAAAAGTCAATGAAATGATCCAAAAATATGATGGTCAAATAAAAGCAGCAGAAGAGAAAGAAAAGGAAGCAAAAGCAGCAGCAGCAAAAGCAAGAGAAGAGGAGGCAAAGAGAAAAGAAGAAGCGAGGATACAACCACAAATATCAAATTTACACTATTTTACTAACGCCATATTTAATTATATTAGACTTTTATGGACAACACAATTATTCAATAATAATAATGAAAATATTAGAGAACGTAATACCTTCATAGAACAAAAGAATGAATTTTTTATAGACTACTATACAATTATATCAGTCGTCCCAAGTATATTAAATAACATCTTTGATATAATTACTAGAAGTATAACCAATACCAAAATGAACCATGAAGCTTCGGAGTTTATAAGAATAATTAAAAGAATACTTGAAGGATTGACAAATAAATTTAATAGAGCAGAAGAGCGTTTTACCGATGATAGATTAAAATACACCGCTCTAGCTGAAATAGGAAAAGAAATAAATGCAGCAAAAATTACTAAAGTGCCAAGGAAAAAAGAAAGCGATATAACTGATAATATGCGTAAGTTCCTGAATAAATTTTGTAATAACATTGATTTTCGTAAAGGAAATTTTGAGATACAAAATTGTTATTGTAATATGACTGAATATAAACAATGTATGTCACCTTTTACATTTGAAAAATTAATAAATAATATGGATAATGTAAAAAAGATAAATAATTCCGAAGATATTGAAATAAAATTAAATTATCTACATAAAAAATTTCCTACAGTTTCTTCCAAAGTCAAATCCAATAAACCGGAAGATAAAATAGAATTTTTCGCGGTAACAAACACATATGTATCCAACATTAATAAGGTGTTTAAAGATGTATTTCCTGAAAGTTCCGTGAGTGAAGGGCCTTTGAGAGAACAGAAACCAGGTCCTTGGAACAAGTAGGATAACTTAACCCAGCTGCGCGAAGGACAACTTAATCCAGCGGCACGCAAAACTCAACGCCCAGCCCCTAGGTTTAAAAGCAGCCGCGACGGTGCTCGTCGCCGAAAAGTTTAATAATCAATAGTTTCATATCTTTCCTTATTTGGAATAGGCTTGACCTTTACATCTGTCAGATTTAGATTTCTATGAATAACAATCATACACTTATTACTTTTATTTTTCATAAAGAAGTTTCTAATAAAGAAATTTCTGAACATTGTATATATTAAATACTCTCTATGTTTTTAAATACATAAAAAATAATTTTTCTTTCTTTTTTTCTATATAGTCTAACTATTGGAATGATGGGACGAAGGCCTTCGCATTAACATTCAAACCCAGAGTGCTTCGGTGCTTCTTGTACTGATTGAGAATGATGTCCATGTGCTTCTCCAAGGTGCTGTCCATGTTGAATGGAGTCTTGCTTGACAAGAACCGAACATTTTCTCCATCTGCGTAACGTTCTAGAGCACCTTCCATCATGTTGCCGAAACTATTGAAGAGACCCATATTCTTGAACAACTTGATCTTTTCTTCCTTCCAGAACTCGGTGTATACCTTTCGGCCGGTTGTGTACTTGAGATTGAACCAGAGTTCTATCATGTCAGCAAACGCCTTCTCCTTTGTCATGCGAGGTCCATCAAACTCAGCGATAGGGAGACCCTTCTCTACTTGGAGAAGTCCATCCCTTTGGGCTACTTCAATCTCTTCTCCGAAAGAGAAGACCTTACCTTTCTTGTTCTTCTGAGGCGATGTTGGTGGTGTGATTGGGTCATCGTATGGGAACCATTCCCCATTAGCGAAAATCTTGAACTCTGGCTTCCATAGACAATCGAGACCCTCCCTCTCAGGATTCTGAATCAGGAAGGGGTCGGGTGTCACAGCTGGAGAGATACATTGAGTCCAAGCGTCTTTCTTGAGGAGTCGCTGCTGCTTCATAGCTATCTTGTCGTAGGTGCTGTTGATCCACTGGATCGCGATGTGCTTGAGCTTGATGTGCTTGATGACGGGAGAGTGCTTGGTGGCGAAGTCGTTGTCTTCTTGATGCTGCTTCTTCGCGACTGCCTGGAGCTCTAGATCCTTCTTCAAGGCGAGAAGTTCAGCCTTGGCGATCGCGAGTTGGAGGCGCTTGTCTTGGGAGGCAACGCCTGCGTTGCTGACGGCGGTGCTGGTCTGGCGAGTGAGTCCGGGCATCGTTTCCTGAGTGTCTGGTGTGTAGTCTGTGTCTGTTCCTGTGAGCCTGAGCGTAAGTGTGGATGTGAGTGTCTGTGCTTTCTGTAACGTTTTGGTTTACATGAGTCTTAGAAAAAAATTTCAAATTTTTGAGGAAAGAGAAATTTTCAAGGAGAAGAAGAAGATCCCTTAAAATTTGAAACTCCTTTGATAGAGACCACAAACATATTTACAAACGACTCCGAGAAACAGCTCACAGACACACTCTCTCAGGCCACAGGAAAGGAGAAGGATGACAGGCCATACTCGCGAGCCTCTTATGGCGATCATGTATCCCTCAACGGAAGAATGCCCTGAGTGGAATGATTTCAGGTTGATGCCTCTCGCAGAGTTCATCTGTCAATATTCGGATGAGCTTGAAAACTACTTTGACGAAGACTTCGGAGCAGGGTTCTGGTATGACCTAAAGAAAGGGCCTACGATGATCATGTGCTACGTAGACTGCAGGAATGGGAACCACATGCCGAATGATATCCGGACGAAGATCAAGAAAGCAGGTAAGGCACGTAGGAACAAGTTGAAGGAGAAGTGGTCATACACCAACCCTATGAACAGGATTCTTGGTTACATCGCTGTGAAAGATGTGACAAATGAAAAGCACACCGAAAAGCTCTTTTCACTCTCGGCAATATGCTCTACAATCTACACCGAACAGAGAGGTATCGGTCGGAAGCTCATGGATACTCTTATAGAGTGGTCAGCTCGTATGGGTGCCTCGGATCTAGTATTGGAGGTAGCAAATGAGTTTGCTGGAATGGACTGTGAAGAAGAAACGGAAGAAGAAGATTCAGATGAAGAATGGGAGGAAGAAGACGAAGAAGACGAAGAAGAGACGGACGGATATTTCCATCCCGATGAAGGGGCTACGTCTGTCATCGTAGATCAGCTCTGGAGAAAGTGTATGAGAAAGACATCTGAGGGAAATGTTATCTACAACCTTGACGAAGAATACATCGCCGACATCGTTGAAGAATACTTCGAAGGAGAAGAGGAAGAACTTTGGAAAGGTTATGAAGTCCGAGAGGTTTCTGATGAACCTCAAGGACACGAATATGGAGGAGAATGGTATAAGAAGGGTAAGGAGAGCAGCGTATGCTCCCGTCTCATTTCATTCTATGAGATGTGGGGCTTCAAGGAAGACAAGAGAGTCAATCTTGAATTTGGCTGTTACTCTATCGTTCCATACCCATCAATGCTATTAGATATGAGAGACTATAAGGTTGTAAATGATAAGGTAGTAAAGCTTCAATAAAGAAAATGTTTGCGAAAAAATAAATTTTTTTTATTTACACCTTTGATCATTTGAAACGCCGATTACATTAATATATCATATAATTCTTTACCTATTTTAAAATTTATTTCACCTGAATTATTTTCTAACCAGTGTTGAACTTTGTTTCTAATATCTTCTTTTTCTACGAGTTTAATATTTTCTTCAATTAAACTTTTATTTTTTTCTACTAAATGTTTCATATCTTGATGGGATTTTCTTAGTTTAATGATATGTGGGGGTGTTTTGAGTTCCATATATTTCAAAAATATAGACGCAACACTATTTAAACCGCTAGGTGGGGAACCTTGTTTTGTAGGTTTTACGCTATATTTTTCAAGTATCTGTTTAATATCCTCTAAAAATATTTCTGGTGTTATATTAGAATAACCCTTAAATTCAAAAATACTATTCTGTCCACAGCCATAGTAATATTCCGTCCCTGGTGGATCCTGACCGGTTAATTCATGCCAAAACACATGTGCTTCAAACTCATTTGAATATGATACTTTATTTTTTTCACCAAGAAGATTATATCCGCCTTCTTCATAAATGAATAAATTATATTGTATAAATAAGTTACGTAAGTCGTTTATAAGTTTACAAAATTCTTCATATCCTATTCCATCTGGACCACAGTCACCATAAAATTCCCAAAGACCGAGTTCATCACAAATACTACCATCATAGCATTTTACTTTGTATGTCTGTTTAGGATATTTCTTCTCAAAGTATTCTTGAAGTGAATAATTAATATTTTCCATATTTAAGTTTATATAATCAAATCTTTAAAATAGAATATCAAATTTATAATTTAGTAGGCGTTTTACACCTTTGAACATTTAAAACGCCGAATATTTAAGTAATCTCATTAAATAACTAAAATACTTAAAATTAAAATCTATCAAGAAAAATGAATCAATTGAAAATTTTATGAAGTTTCAATGGACATGGACGATGTAACTATATAAAAACAAGATAATAATATAAGTATATAAATAATGAAAACATATAATAGTCGTCAAGAACTTTCAGAAGATATTGATTTCTTAAAGATGACAATTTTAGATTTAGAAACAACTTCAAGATATGTAGATGAATTATTTCATCAATGGAAGAATACATGTCCCGATTCGCCCTGGTATGAAAATAGAACACTAATGGATGAAAAAGAAAAGAATGCAGTTGAAACTTTGATAAAGATATCTGATGAAGGTATCAGTTCTCAATGGTGTGGAGAACATATTGTATTTAAAGATTTATAGATTTAAAACCCCTCATTAAATTATTATCCAGATATTGATCATGAATACAATAATCTTCTTCATCGGAATCTTCTACATCGACCAATATTGATTGAGAGTATCTCTCATTTTTTTCTTTTAAATAACTATTAGAAGCTTCATCTTTGTATATTTTCTCAAACATATAAGCTAAAAGACAATTTATAGGTTTTTTAGTTTGTTTTAATTTATTTATGTTGTATCTTAATACGGGCAATGTACTTTTCGCACTACCTTCTCTTTTTTTAGGATGAATATCTCCAATACATTCAATAATGTTTCTATATTTACCATAAGATTCTGAAATATCTTTATATTCATTTGATATTTCTATCAAATTAAAGAAATTTTGAGTAAAAGTTGAAAAAATTGTAAAACCCAATGATGTTTTTAAAACATTCATATTTCCATTAAATAAATCTGAGAGTAAAATATTTGAACCATCATTTACATCATACATGGAAGCTACATTTTTATCTTGATCGATCCAAATAATAGCCGTCGCTACAGATGAGGAAATAATAGATAAAAACCCTAAAAACTTATTTATATAATTGTAAATAACACTGGTTTTTTTATTTACGATATAATTATATTTTGACTCAATATGTAAATTTACGAGTGTGTCATTATCTTCTTTTTCTGACCATTCCTTTTTTTTACTAGATGACATTTTATTTATACTATATTTTTATCTTCCAATAAAAGTATTGATAATAAATGGGAATAAGGTAAAGATATCTAAATAAAGTAAAACCGCCGCTAATGATGAATTATCTACTTTCACATTAAAAGTCCGATTGTTTGACGATATCATATTTTCTGTATCGCATAATATGTATAATGTTGCGATTGAAGAAAAAAGATATGTTGAAAGAATGTATTCTATATCATTAAAAGCGGTCAAAAATATAAATATTAGAAACTCACATGTAAAAGATATCTTTATTAAAGTTGTATAATTGAAGTTGATTGTATTTTGATAAGTATATAATATAGTTGTTAGATTGAAAACTATTAAATAAATGATACAATAGATCAAAAAAGATGTCTTTAACAAGTTTGAAAAATATGTCAATAAATATGAAAAACACATTGTGAAAATATATGAATATGGTTTGTAATCGTAGTAACTAGATATATCATCGTAATTACAATAGAGAAAAGCAGTAGATATAAATAATACATAAAACATGATAACAAATAATCCACTCGCGGTAGAACTGTCTAAAAATAACTCTGTATATTCATTCCACATGGTTGTCATTGATAATCCTATAATTGAGAGATGTGGTAAAAGATTTATATACATCTTGTTAATAAATTTTTTTTTTATATCCGAGGATGTATTTACATCAAAATAACTCTGTTGACCATTTATAAGTGATAAAGAATCCATAATTAATTTTAAACAGAGTTAAAATTTTAAATATTAGTTTATATTATAATGACTAAAAACAAAAATAGTATTATTGGGACATACCATACAAATCTACGTAATATAGGGTTATATTCTTCAATCTCTATTGCTTTATTATCATTTTCAAAAAACGGTATATTAAAAAAAGAATTAGCTAACAATACATTGTTTGGATTAGGTATTGTTTTCTTATTAGTATCATTTATACTATCAAAAGAATTAAAAGAATATTCTGAAGAAAATAAGAAAGATATTAGTGAAAGACTTTCGCTTGTATCAAAAATAATAAATTATACAATAATCATATTCTTAACAGTAGTAGTATATTCTGTTTTACATAGAGTGGGTATATTCTAAATCATTAATTCATTCATAAGAGTATCTGTATTGTTAATATAGTATGTTTTATCCCCTTTCTTATTAATATAAGATAGTTGTTCACACATTACTTTGTAAATCTTAATAAGCGAATTTACATCTCCCATAGCGCGATGGGCACTTTCATTTTTTACATTAAAACGATTACATAATGCCGGTTGATTTACACGATCATTTGGTAGTAGGTATCGCGCTACAAGCATGGAATCATGATACCTGAATCTCTTAATAATATCCATACTTATAGAAGTTGACCGTGTCCTTAGTTTTTCATCTGACATATACTTTTGAAGCATCCTTCGAAAGAATATGAAGTCAAATGACAACCCATTATGTGCGACAAGATATATTGGACCATCTTCACAGGTATTTAAGATATACCTATACATATTGAAAGTTCCTTCTTTTGGGTCAATACCATTTTTAATAATGAGACTGTCAGTAATACCAGTTATCTCCGTGATTTTCTTTGAAACATATTTGTAATGTATTCCATTTTCTTTTTCAGGAATAACCATAGTTGTATAACTCCCTTCATCATCAAACTTACGTATTCCTATTTCAATAACTTCATCATGATACGGGTTCAATCCAGTCGTCTCAAAGTCAAGAAAGTAAAGGTTTTTCATCTTTGTTTTTGTTTTTTATCTTATATAGTCTATACATATTAGATTAGTTTTAAATCAAATTTTGACACGCATTACAATGTGGAATTTCAGAACCTTCACAACGATTATAGCATTCACGAGTTTTACAAAGTTTAAGTCCCGAATGTTTTGAACAAGCCTTACAATCACAACAATCCATTACAAAGTCTGGAGCATTATGGTTTATACTTCTACGACAATAATTTGAATATGGACTTGAACCTGGTCCGGTCCAATAATGAACATTGTGTCCTTCATGATTATTTGGAAGTCTTTCATTACAAATCCAACACCAACGGTGATCACCACAAATTACATAATTACAAGCACTCGGACGCAGTGTTTTTATTCCACAATGAGGACATTTCTTATATTCATTATCTTTGTCTCCACAATTTTCACACTTAAACATGCCATGATTAAGAACAACCATATTTCCTTCACCATCAGCACATTCACGATCAATCGTATTAATTTTTATGTCAGTAAATATCTGTGTATTGTTGATGAGTGGTGGACAACATTCAACACAAACGCCATAGTATTTTTCTTTTTCATTTCCTGAAACAAGTTTTCCAAAGTCTAAGTTTTCATCAATCATCTTATTTTGTAACACTTCAACCCTTTCAATGATGGCTCTCATTTTCCTCCATAGATTACGGTAATACTCTCTTTTAAAATAGAGATACGGAACATTGTATATCCATTTGTAAATCTTATTTTTCCTATTGAAAGTCAGGATATCAAAAATATATTTCTTAGAAAAGTAGCTGCTACAAAAAGGACACTTACATCCTGAGAAAGAGATATCATTAATCATTATATCAATCGTTTTGTAAAGACATGTTAAACAAACAAACATCCCACAACAAGGGAGTTTTTCTTGAAACTGGCTTTTTTCACAACAGATATTACATTCTGTAAATTCATTAAAATGTTCTATTTTTTCTTTATTGGTTATAGTTCGTGAAAACATCCTTTTGTAGATGTCGTATTGAAAATCAGTATTAGGAACTTCGCAGAATTTGAGAGCCAATCCAAGTGATAGTTTTTTCTTCCCTTTCTCTTCAAGAAGAAGTCTTAGTTCAAAATCTAGATTTTCTCCAATAGCTACATATTTTCTTATAGTAGCATAAGAAACCGTTTTGACAAAATCTTTTGTTTTCGCATAACTACCATTACAAAGAGTATTGTAGTAACAGACCTCGTCTATTTTACCGTTCATTATGAACGTATGTTTTACGCATACTAACAAAACTTTTTCAAATTTAAAAAATATTGTTCATAAGTAAATGGACGATATATTTACAAAAGATAAATTACAGATAGCTATACCTGTATTATTTGGAGCGATTTATTTTTCAGCTTTTAAAAATGGAAAGCAAACATGCGATAGATATTTTTTAAATTATTTCCTTTATCTTCTCATGAGTTTAGCACTATACTATTATACAATGAATGAAGTAGACATTAATTTGAAAGGGTTATCTATAATCGTATTTGTTGGATTAATGGGATGTTTAATCGGATTTTATATGGTGGAAAATATATATTTAAAACATCTTCTATGGATAATATTAATAGTTTGTTTAGGAATAATTAGTAAACGCTTTTATGAAAAGTTTAATAAAGACGATATCAAAGATGCTCTTAAAAAATTGATCATAATATTAATCGTTTGTGTATTAATGGCATTAACATTCCCACACCTTTTAAAACCAAAGGTAGAGATAATCTTAATATTTGCCCTTTTAATAACAATCTTACTAAGATTAATAGATCATTTCTTTTACGATAAAAAATACTCTAAAACATACTCTAAAACATACTCTAAAACATTAACTTATGTTGTTGTGTTTATATTCTCAGCATTTATTATGTATGATACAAAACGTGTAATAGAGTTTTCTAAACAATGTGTTGATGGAAAGACAGGATATTTAGACAATGTTTTTGATATGTTCTTGAATGTAACAGTTATGTTTGAAAACTTGTTAAAATTAGGCGAATAAATATAAAGATAAAAAATATATTTATAGTATATTACTATGACTAAGAAATCATCAAAAGCAGAAAAAAGAAAAAAAAACAATATCGTAAAGCGAATATACCAAAAGCAGTAAGGGAACAATGTTGGATTGTTACAAATGGTAAAAATTTTGAATGTAAATGCTATGTTAAATGGTGTACAAATGTTATTAACCCATTTTATTTTCATGTTGGACACGATGTCCCTGAGAGTGAGGGAGGAACATTAGACATTAATAATATAAAACCTATTTGCGCAAGGTGTAATTTATCGATGAGTGACAATTACACAATTCAAGAATGGAATGAATTATCAAAATCAAAAGAAAAGAAATGTTTTAATAATTTTATATATTTATATAATAAAAGTATATGAAACAAATTTCATGTTGGAGTTTAATATTTATTATGATTTTTATAATAATTCTTCATGTTATTTTAAAAGAAAAAATATTTGAAGGGCTACGTGGTCAACCAGAAGATTTGGATTTGGAGCCAAATACAGGGACGACCGTTTTTTTCTCTCGAGGAGCGAGCGATGCTGACACTGCAATGGATATAGACGGTGAAAACGATCTAGCAGCAGATCCAGAATTAGCCGCAGAAGCAGAAGTAGCACCAGTAGATCCAGCAGCACTCGCTGCAGAAGCAGAAGCAGCAGCAGCAGATCCAAAAGTAGCAGCAGCAGATCCAAAAGTAGCAGCAGCAGATCCAAAAGTAGCAGCAGAGCCAGTGCCAGCGCCAGTCGCAACTGAATTAATTGATTGTGCTGGTTCATGGGGTGATTGGAGCGAATGTTCAGAAACTTGTGGTGGTGGAACAAAATCAAGGAAATATTCCGTAAATACACCTGCTGAAAATGGAGGAGAAGAGTGTCCAAAAGAAGATGGTGAGAATGAAAATGAATCTTGTAACACACAGGGATGTCCTGTTGATTGTGTTGGATCTTGGGGGTATTGGAGTGAGTGCAGTAAAAAATATGGTAATGATGGGGAAAAATTTAGAGAATATACTATAACTAAACAAGCTTCTAATGGTGGGGATGAGTGTCCTCATAAACCGCATCATGTTGAAACAGAATCATGTGATGGGGAAAAATTAGATACAAATTGGATTAAAAAAGCAAGGCAGAATGTAGCAAATGCGGCGAGTATCGCAAGTTATAATATAAAAAGAAATCAAGCGGATCAACGTGCTGGAAAAAATACACCTCCTAAGATATATACAAATGGAATTGTGATAAAACCATTAAATATGACTGGACAAGGTAGAACTGAGAGGACAACATGGAGGGAATGTCGCGATAGGTGTATAAATACCCCTGGATGTGAATATTTCAACCGCTTTCCAGATGGAGGGTGTCATATAACAGATGGAAAAGAAGGTCCCAAACGCATGATTTTCGCCCCGACTAGTCATTCTGGAAAAGCTCGGGCATTCTCTCCAAACTCTAGTCCTAGAACGGACGGAATTTGGTATATGCCAGTAGATATGGAAGGTCAAAGAAGGTCAACAGGAAGTTGGGAAGAATGTCGTGATAGATGTATAAACACAGGTGGTTGTAAATATTTTAATAGTTTCCCTAACGGTGGTTGTCATATAACAGATGGTATTGAAGGGATAAAAACTGTCACAAGGAACCCTACTGCGAATAGTGGTAAAGCCTTAATAGAACGATAAGTTTGTTGTAATAAATTTGAATAGTTTTACAAAGAAAATAAAAACTTTTAAGATGTCTTCTTCTTTTGACGTTGAGGGCCAAGATGAAGTCACTGAAATGAACGAACTTTGTCCAGAAGGTGTTAAAGAACCCGTTGTCATTGTGAAGAAAAACTATTTTGGAGAGTTTTATGAAAAATGGATTGAGATGACATGTCTTTACAAATGCTTAACACTTTTACTAGTTATACTGTCTGTTTCACTCGTCATAATCTTAGCTCTTCACATTGCGGAAGAAAAATTCTTGAGTTTTGATCCGGAACCGAATGATCTCACCGCAAGACTTATGAGAGGTGGTTCCCATAAGAAAACATGTTCAGATAGTGAATATGGATGCTGCTACGTTTATAAAAGTTGTCGTGTAGTTGGAGAATCCCCTAATAGACATATGGAATTCCATCCATTGGAGTTATCAGTTTATGAAGTAATGCCAAAAGATGTTCTTAAAACAAATTGTCCGAGTCTTGAACAAATAATCGGAGAATATAACCATGTATATAATAAAGACAATAAATGTGGAAAGTTTGGTTGTTGTCCTGATTTCGATGTTGGTTGTGATAATACTCTTCATGATGAAGTCATTGCTGGAAACAACGAATATTTAGTTAAAAAATTTTTAGAAAACAGAATTAAAAAAGTCCCAGTCAGAGTTCCAAAAGACGATGAACATGGAAGTAACTGCTGGAATCATCAGTTTGTGACGGGTGAAGCGCATTTCGTTTCGTTGTTTAATCGTAATTTTCCACAACCTCTAGACCCTCCCTGGTGGGTATGGTTGATTCTAGGATGTTTCGCATTCTGTTGCTTCTTTGATTAACATAAATTAAGGCTTTACAATAGGTAAAATATCTTCTTCTTCTAATATATCATCTTCATTATCATCTTTTTTTTCTTCAAAAGTAACATCTTCTAAACGATTATTCTTGTTACCATATTTTTTCTGAACATAATCATCATCAATCACATTGTATGATACAAATTCATTTTTGTAAGCACTCATCATTTTATCATTATGTACAGATTCATAAGAAACTGTGAACGAATTATACAACTTCATCAATACTAGAAGAGAAAAACTCATGAAACATGAAATTGTAGAATTACTGTGATAATTTGTATTTAACATTTTCACTGTAGCACCGAGATTTATAAAGTAAAATATTCCAGTTAGTCTTATCATATTGTAGTAATATTTATTGATGCGATCCATATATATATCAAGGTGTTTGTCTTTGACTATAATTTCTTTTAAACCATTGTCTGAATAATCATTATCTATATCTAAATATTTAATACACCATTCTTCCCTCCAAAGCTCTATAGCATATGAACAAAAGAACATAAACATAGAAAAACCATTACAATAAATCAATGTTTTATGATAAACTTCTGAATTTTCATAATTTTCTTGTATACTACACATTTTATCCCCACAACTTTGAGGAATAAAAAGTGACATCATGGTCCCAGTCAAAATTTTATAAGACTGAAGTAAAAATATACCTGCTACTTGTATTCTTTGTTTAATATCTTGATCAATCATTTAATAGAATATTATATTTTTTATTTAAGTATCTATTTCTTTAAGCCTTTTAATTTCTTCTTGGAAATCTTTTATTCTTTTTTCAAGTCTTTTTATTTTCTCTCTATTCTTACTTATTTTTCTATCCCCACCCCCTCCTTCTATATTTTGAATCTTGTATTTATCACCACCTCCATTTTTATTATATATTCCTAATTCACCATCCATAATGTTTTATATTATTTAAAAATATTTTATTTATAAATAAAATAAATGAGTGATAAGACACATACGAGAAAATTTATAGCTTCTTCTGATTTATTTTCTGACTTTACAGTTGACATATCTCTATACAATGTAGAGACAATTAATGATATCATAAAAATATTCGTTCAAGAACTAAAAGAATGTTTAGTCAAAAATAAATTTACAAATCTTGTAAAAATATTAGAAGAAAAAAATTTCCATATTCATGGTAAAAGTATAGAAATGATATTAGTTTCTAAAGAAACAGACACATTTTTCATATGCGACCATGCTTAAAACTCTTGGAAAAACTCTTCAAGAATTTGAATTGTTGGGCGATTTTTACCATGTAAATCAATACACTTTCTTAGAACTTTCCCTATTTCAGGTTCTTCTTTTTCAATGACTCTAAGTGCTTTAAGAACCTCACTACGACAAGCTTTGAAAGTTTCTCCAGAATACCAAATATTTCCACACCAGAGCTCAATGACTGTAACTCCAAGAGAGTAAATATCTGAAGACTTTCCAAGTAAATTGTTTTGATCTTCTTCTGGTGCCCTGTATCCAATTGTTCCATGTGTCCAATCAGTTTCCATGTATTTCCTTCCATCTTCCATAAATATAGATGCTCCAAAGTCTATAAACTTTACATCACCACTCTCACTTATTAGTATATTTGAAGGTTTTATGTCGGCATGAACAATATCTGAAGTATGAAATTCTTTTAGAGATTTTATTAGACTTTGTACATATTTTAACTTATTTTTTCTCTCTAAAACATAGTAAATAGTGTTTTTACAATTATCTTTTTTGTTAAAAGGGGATACTGTATGTCTAGTCCAACACCTATCATCTCCTATATAATCCCAACAATCTTGATATCCATCCAGGTAATCCATTACGAAACATATGTAGTCTACATCATCGTCTCCGTGGTAAATGTTGTATCCGTGGACTTTAATACTCGTTTCTAGTTTGTTTAGTTCATCATAGATCATTGATTGCCAGATTAAATCTTTGTAAAATTCTATTTGATCTTCCCACTCAACGCATGTCATCATCTTTACAGCGTATGATTCTCCTTCTTTTGTTTTGTGAAGATACACTTCGCCACCAGAACCTTCTCCCAATTTATGTGTCGGGTAAAAACCATCGAGTAGTTTTTCTTTAAGCTTAGTTCCGCTTTTAAAAAGTTCCATATTTAGTATTTAAAAAAAAATTAATTTATGTTTTCAAATTTGATAGGAATTTTAAGGAATTTTAGGGGTTATTTTGCTTCCATGCTTCAATTTCCTTAGCATAACGTTCCTTATCCTTTTCATTTAGTTCCTTGAATGGCTTCTTCTCTTCTTCACTAAGGTCAGCCCACATTTGACCAAAGATCTTACTTAGCTCACCTACTGACTTTCCAGGATTGGCCTTTGAAACTGTTTCGCGAATACTTGAAGTGTAGAAGAAGAATGCTGTAGTTGGTCGCTTAGGTTCGCTCGGATCCTTCTTCTTCTTCTTACTCTTCTTCTTAGGTTCTTCAACTAGTTCAGTTTCCTGCGCAAGAACGGGAACCTTGTCTCCTGGCTTGAAATCTCCGAAAAGCTCCTGCATGATTGCACTCATGTTCATATCGTCTGAACCAACAACCTTCCCCTCAAACTTCTCCAGAAGAAGTGTCATGACTTCGGATGTGAAGTGGTATACATTTGTGTTAAACTGGGCATCCATTCTCTCTCTTTGTCTTTTCTTTTGTCCCTTTGTCTTTTTTCTTTTGTCCCTTTGTCTTTTCTTTTGTCTTTTTTCTTTTTTCTTTTTTTCTTTTCTTTTGTCTTGTTTTCTTGTTTGTTCTTGGTTTATATTTGTAGTATCATTTTAAGTAAGTTTCAAATTTTAGTTTTTATCAACCGATCTTCATCTGAAATTTTTATACACTATATATATATGAGTGTCTGCGAGTATCCCAATAATGTTGGTTATTTTAAAGAAAAATGCCCTGGAGAAGAAAAGTATAATATGTGCTATGGAGAAGATACAAAATTTTCTACTCTTGAAAAACTTGAAGAACATGTGTCAAAAATTCAGAAAGATGCAAACCACTATGAAAAAATGAAAGATATCTTTACATTAGGATGCTGGGAAAACAAAAATAATAGTCCTTTCATAGAAGATTGGAAAAAGTTAGAAGAAAAAGACCCCATTAAATGTATGGAAAATGATAAAAAATGGGTAACCGGGAATGGTTATGTTATGAGTAAAAAAGAAAACTCTACGGATCTTAAAAGAAATACTTCTAATAAAATAGAAGCAAGTTGTTCTCCAGGATATGAAGGAGATGCTTTTATTGAAGTTAATGGATGCGAATACTATAAAGTATTTAAAGAAGGAGATCCAGGAGAATATGAACAATTTTTATTATCTGGTTGTAATGAATGTAGTGTAAAATATGGTGGAAATAGAGAAAATAAAGATGATATATCATGTTACCCCCAATGTGGTGTTTTAGGAACATCTGTATTTGACGAAAGAAATTCAAATAAAGATTTACAATTTATCGATACAAAAATAGATTTTGAAAAAGGTAATAAAAGGGCTGGATATTGCTGTAACTATGTAGAGGGGGTAATTACACAAACAAGAATAAAAGGTACAGAAAAAACAGAAGGTTCTAATTTATTAAGATGTAGTATCAACAAATGTGAAAAAGAATATATTAAAAATAAAACAAATGATAATTGCTGTAAAAAGATA
>Ga0209335_10003119_pt1 | contig 16827 bp, 20 predicted proteins | sample COG_09_FD_184753 | JGI IMG/M metagenome (GOLD analysis project Ga0209335, IMG submission 184753) | Pelagic Microbial community sample from North Sea - COGITO 998_met_09 (SPAdes) (version 2) | ecosystem: Environmental > Aquatic > Marine > Neritic zone/Coastal water | place: Helgoland, sampling...
CTTCTCGGCTGGATCTTTCTGGCTTATCGATTTCTGTCTCATCTTCGTTCCCTTCGGTCACTACGATGAGCCAGAAATCCTCCATTAAGCAATCACCTTAATGTGTCCCATGGGCGCTGACGTCAGACAGGCGACCGACAAAGCATTACCCCCAATCCTTTTTAACAAGACACAAGTCACCCTACTCTACATAAAAGAGGATTCCTAAAAAAAATTCTCAAAAATCGGATGGCATTGCTAGAATCTATAATAATGAAGAGTTTGATGCCGGGAGCATGCTCGTAACGCTCTCCATCACTCCCGCCTTCGGGCTAACGCCAAGCCGCTAATTACACTCCGCTTCGCTCCGTGTAATTAGCTTGCGCTTAGCTTACTTAGCCCTCAGTCACTCCCTCAGTCGGCACTACTGCATGCTCCCTCGTTACAGGAGTTTTCATCCGTTTTTTTAGCCTTAAGCACAACCTAAATGTGGGGCTAAATGTGGGGCTGAGATAAGCAAAAATAATAACCCCTTTTATTACAAGAAGTTATATAGAGTATTGGTAGCGGAGGAGGGACTTGAACCCCCGACACGCGGATTATGATTATACCGCACTTATAAAAACTATTTATAATCAACAGTTTATATGTATATTTAAAAACTTTACACGATTCTTTACATAAAGTAGAAAGAAACTTTCGGACAAGTGTCGGTTATTCCGACACCTATCGTCAACACTCAAACCATAGAACTTTAATCCATGTTATTTATGCTTCGAGTTAAACCTTGGATGCAACAAATGACGTCCGCTTAGCACTCGGTAGCAGATAACATATATGAGCTAGCTACAGGTCCGTTCATGACCCGAACCGGACAGAAGACGGCCAAGGTCACCTCATTTGACCTATCCAACAAATTAATTCTTCGCAGTTTCCATTGTGGCCGCCATCACCCAGTCCATAATGGCCGTCTCAGTACAAGGTAACTCTGCAGCCAGTCCCCCGTGAAAATCCGTCCATGCGGCATCATAGGGCGCTCGTACTGCCGTCAACACAGGAATACCCTCAGTCACAGCTTTCTCAATCGATTGCCTAAGTCCGTGACCCTCACTCTCAGCACGCCCGAAACGGTTCACGAAGAGGAGATCGACCCGTTGCTCAATCGCTGCCTTTAAAGCGGTGTCCGCCTCCGCCAAAACGTTAGCGCTCAAGCGGCAACCTTGCACACTCTTACCTCTATCTTCCCAAATATTATAAGATTTCTCGGTCAGAAGGTCGACGAGGTGAATACTTTGCAGGCAGGCGCCAGCTTGTTGCCTGCCGGCCACCTGCACTAAGCCACCAAGCCGCACGCCTTGCTTGCGAAGAGCCTGACAGACCTCATTTAAAATGCGGTCAATGTCATATCCACGGTCATAGTAAATAGCGGCTAATGACGGCATTAACCTGATCGGTTCATTTCGGGAAATTGGGGCGATCTTCGTTATAATGAGTTGATAGGTAGTCCAAGATCACTGTCCGATCCGGCTCTTCGATCTCAGACATCCCTTGCTCTTCGACCATCCAAACGAGCATCTCATCCCAACCTTTTCGGGGTAGCCCTTGCTGCGCGATAATCATCTCTGAGTGGCAAGCGGTGCAAGAATAGAAAGTCGTCTCAACACCCTCTGCAACCTTCAAAATACCAAATTCATTCTCAGCCAGCTCAGGACCATTGGCTTGGGCCGTATCATCAAAACTTACCGCAGCGAAGATTAAGGCGGAGGCCAGAACTGTGATAGAGGCGAGGCTTAGCTTTTTCATATGAGATCTCTTCCTGATTACCTTAAATGAAAGGGGCGGGAATATTTCCCGCCCCTTTAATCTTTTTATAACTGCAAGTTAGGCGACGCGAACAGCAACTCGATGCATTGTGTTGTTCAAGTAGCCCTTTGGGTTCCAGTTAATTGCAAATGGCTGCATTTCACCTGCACTGTCAGTTGCCCGAGCCCAAACCTCGTAATAACCAGCTTCAGGGAACTCCAGATTAATGCGCCAGTTTTGCCAAGCACCGTCGTTCACTGCTGCATCAAGCGTTGCACTCTGCCAAGTAGAGCCAAAATCCATCGAAATATCGACGGCGTCGACGGTACGATCACCCGACCAAGCGTGGCCACGGACCTCTAGTTTTCGGCTAGATTCAGAATCGGTCATCGGGTTCGTGATCAAAGACTTAACCGGCATTCTCTCAATAATGACGAAGTCTTTCTTGTCCACTTTCTCACCTGGAGAAACGGGCCGGTTCGGAACACGGTACGCGGTTCCGGTCATTTTCGGACCATCGTGAACTATGTCGCGAAGGTAAATACGCTTCAGCCACTTCTGCGAACATGAACCAGGCCAACCTGGCACCACGAGACGCAAAGGTGCACCGTTTTGGGCATGCAACGCGCCGCCATTCATCTCAAAAGCGATCAAAATATTGTCCGTCATCGCTTTTTCGATCGGCATACCACGTGAAATCGGAAGCTTATCCGGATTTCCGCTCAGGTGCTCATCAGCGCCGACATGGGCGGTGTATACGACGTTAGACTTTACGCCCGCCTTATTGAGAACGTCTTTCAGACGCACACCGGTCCACTCCGAACATGCAACCGCGCCCAATGTCCATTGGTTGCCCTTTGCCGGCGGATTGAAGGCTGCACGACCATTGCCACCACACTCGATAGCAAGTGACATCGTCACGACCTCAAACTGGCTTTTCAGATCAGCGATTGAGAGCTTTAAAGGCGTATCAACGAGCCCGTCAATCGTCAGTTCCCAAGTAGCTGGGTCAACGTCAGTAGGCGGAATTCCGTTGTTTCGAATAAAATGCCTATTGGTGGGCGTTACAGCGTCGTCAAGAAGATGGGGAGGCGTTTCCGCATTAATTGGACGATCGTTCAACAGAGTAAGGCCGTCTTTCCCAACTAGGACATCTTGGTTTGCAAGTGCCTCCGGAATAAGCCCTTGTGGAAAGTTGCGATGAAACGGAACAGACATTCCGAGCATCGTGCCTAATGTTGCAAGGCCCGCACCCTTCAAAAAACCGCGACGGTCCTTATGCGACACTCGACCGAAAAACTCTCGATCTGCGCGCTCAGGGTCTTGTGCAAAAAAATCTCCAGCCGTTTTTACGACGGGTTTGTCTCCATCCATGATTGCTTCTCCCTAAATTCAGCAATTATTTTAAGTTATGGGACGAAGGATAGCCTAAAATAACGGCCACCCACACATTAAAATTATTTAATACAAGTGACCGTCCGCCTTTGGCTAAAAGCGGACCATCTCAACAACCTGTCCCTCAGTCCGAACATGACCGAGAAGCGGACAAACATTAAAAACGACCCATATCCAATGCCGAACAGAGCCTTATCATCACTCTAAATTTTTGAATTTTTTATAGATTTAATTGAAATATGGTCGACGATTCGTTCTAGTTGCATCAAATTATAAATTTATAATTTCGCAATGAACGGAGCCGAGCAAAAATGTCGAACAAAGCAGGCGGCACCCGTGCTGAACAATTAAACGACGAAACGTTTCTTCCAGCTGTATCAGCAAGCACCTTTAATTTACCTGCCAGGCTTAAAAAACCATATGCGGTAGTGCGCAATTCTATCGCTTCAACTCATGCGGCAACGAAAGAAATGTGGGGGCAGGTATTCGAATTTGCCGTAATTTCCGCAGGTGATGAAAATGCAAAGATCGTCGAAAACATCTGCAAAAAGCATGGCATCACAAGTTATGCAAAAACGAGTTCACTCGCGATTGGTCTGCGGATTGCGATATCAACTCCAACTGTCGTTCGCGATAAAAACGGCAAAGAGAGCATTGAACTCCAAGCACCAAATGCCGTTGTCTCCAACTATGCATCCGGATTTGAATACGCATTTGAAGTTGGCAGATGCCGGACAAAACAAGACTACATCGATTTCCTCAAAACTGAAACCGGCGGAGACGGCCGGCTTCAGGTGCTGAACGAAAAAGGCCGCGAGTGGAAGGCTACGGGAAAGCAGGTCGGAAAAAAATCTAATCATAACCGAAGTGGGTTTTCGACCGCACTTGAACGCATTGTTAGCAAGAAAGGCCATGAGATAGCATCCGGGCTTATACGTCACGATGTGTCAGAAGATAGCGATGACGGCACTTACAAAATCATCGTTCACAAAAATAGCGATGGCATTGAAATCCTTGGTGCAACGACGTTGACCAACAGCGATATTAAAAGCGAGTTGAGCGCATTGGCTCGCTCGCTCAGTAAAGAGGATTTGCCGCGCTCATTAGACAAATGCCTCCGATCCGCGCTTAAAGTCGTTAAAAAGCCAAGCGGTCTGCGTTTAGACGTGAATAATGGAAATCTATTAGTTCATGCGACAGACGATAACGGCGAAACCAGAGAGGATAGTTTTCTTGTGGACCTACTGGAAAACGAAAAAACGCTTGAACTGAATGCAGCCCAACTCAATGCCCTTCCCGACTGCCTCAGCGTTCTAGGTGGAGCAAAGGCGGATTGGACATTTGGCTCACACAAGAGAAAACATTCAATCATCGCAACCAGCACAGCAGGTGATATTACCGAATTGGAGGATGCCTACAATCAAGGTAAGAGCCGAAAAATCGCCATCAATCGAACTGCCGTAATTGTCGATGGTCGTCGCTGCATAATTCAAAGCCAGGGGAAGCGCTAACATGTCTTGGGATTTTGCAAATTGGGTCCGAAAGGGCTCTAATCTGCCGTGGTATCTGCCGTCTATAGGCTCACCCTTTTCCTCCGCAGTGAGCAGGCGTATCGAAGAACACCGCCCCAACAAACAACCAGCAAGCATCCCGGTGCCGGGGCAGCTAAACTTCCTACTTAAAGATAGTTTTTTCTATTATCCACGTGCCATGTACAGCGCGGGCATGGCAGAATTCAATCTTGAAAAAAGCAAAAAACTAGACAAAAGCATTCTCTCAAGAGATCGCTTAAATACCTGGATTCTAGCTGATTGCGGAGGGTTTCAAGCAGCGAATGGCACGCTTCCAATTGATTACAATGATCCGGACAAATATCTGTTAGACAACTTGCGTTGGCAAGAGCACATGGCTGATGTCGGCATGATGCTAGAAATACCTTGGCACGTTAAAGATATTGAGTTTTTTGGCGGAGCCAGCACACAAGACGCACCAGAGGGCTCAACTGCAGATAACTCAACCCTAAAAGCAAATTACTTTTATCAACGTGGCGAGGAGCTTTTAAACTTCGTCGAGCATAGCTTCGAATTTTTTGACGCCCATAAGACTTCCAACTTTAAGCTTTGCATGCCAATTCATGGCGATTCCGCGGACAAAGCGATTGATTGGTATGACCGTTTTAAAAAATTTGATCATTGCGGTTATGCAATTGGCGGGCCGCTTAGATTAAACCTTCCTGATCTATGTTATTTATTCGATCACATTAAACGGGACGGTGGTTTTGACGCTGGCAAGGGTGACTACATCCATATGTTTGGTGTTGGCCATGCAAGAGGGGCGCTCGCTTATACAGCGCTTCAAATGGTCCTTCGGAAATTCTGCAACGAAAATATTCAAATATCTTTCGATGCCAGCAGCCCAGTATCTCAAGCTGGTCGGTTTGGAGAAATATATAACAACTTCACAGTACAGCCAGACAAATACCTTTATTCCATCGAAAAGGTACGATTCTTAGAGCAGATCAAAGGCTTAAACCCCGACATGCGGTATCCATATAGCGAAGGCCCTGTTCTCGCAAAAATGCCTGTTCGCGAAATATTGAGTGATAAAAGCACGAGTGAAATGGATTCGCTTTCATATGCAATTATCACAGCACATAACGTTTCTATTCACGTACAAGCTGTATACGCATCTCTACAACGGATTTTGTTCGATGCAGAAATACTAAAAGAAAGTTTAGACAGAACAGAAGCCACTGGAGACAGCACCGAATATATACTCAACGAAGATGTTACGACGAAAAAAGATGCTGCAGCGGCCTATCTAACGTTATTACATTGCATGGACGAAATCATGAAACCTCATGCATCATATACCGAGAAAGATGTATATGAACGGTGGTCAATGACAGAATATCATCGGGCCCGCATAAATAGCGCAGCCGGTTTAGATTATGCTGATCCAACTGCATGACCATCACCATCTAACTCGCTTTATCCAAAGCGCTTCTAAATGATTTCTACGGCCTTTCTCAACATTTCGTCATTCACATCAATATAGCGCTGGGTCGTGCTTAAGTTTTTATGACCGGCCAATGTCATGATCACCTTTGGAGATACCCCACTGTGCGCCAGCTTTGTTATAAAAGACCGTCTACCACTGTGGCTGGATGCACCATCAACCCCTGCCCGTCCGTACAATTCCCCAAACAACTGACAAAGAGTGTTTGCGGAGAAGGCTGAGCGTTTTTGTGTTTTTAACAGCGGCGCGTCAAATGCCGGCAACTGGCCTAGTGCGTCCTGATAAATTTTGAGTTCTTTCGCTAACCGCTTGCCCACAAACACGGTCCGGGACTGCTTACCTTTGGTATATGCAGCTTTAAGATGGATTTGATCCCTTGGCTGACCATCCGAGCCGAATACATCTTCGATCTTAAGTGCTGCAATCTCACCGACCCGCATACCTGCAAGGAAAGAGAGCATTACAGCCATTCTGTTACGTGCGGAATGCTTGCCCGCGTCGACTACGGCCAAAACCCGGCGCAGTTCGATTTCATTTGGGACTTTTGCCTGTTTCATTGAAAACCTCATAAGTGATTGTATAAAAACACTTATTATTATGTTTTCGTCTGATGCCAGTCGCAAGCGAAGGTTTGAACCGCAGATTTCTGCGGGTTAGAGGCAGAACCTAATAAAATATGTATTTTATTAGGTTTGCGACAAGCATCGCCGCGAAGTCAGAACAATGCGCTGATCGGCGCGGCAGCATTATATCCGCTCAAAATCTGTGAGCAGACATTATTAGGCTAAAGCAACTAGGTCCGTTCATGACCCAAAGCAGCCATGGCTAAGAATTCTTCGGTGTCGCGTGGTCGTCGGTTGCGCAAAGAGTATGATCGCTCAGCACTTCTAGAACACGACAGTCTGCGATCCGACCGCCACGGCATTGCTCGATCATGCGTCCCAGTTCATGGCGGAGCGCATACAAACGCTGGACACGACGGTCGACCTCACTGAGTTGTGCCCTGGCAATGGCGTCTGCTGCATCGCACGGCTGATCTGGGTCGTCCGAAAGACTGATCAGGTCACGGATTGCCTGCAACGGAAACCCAAGTTCGCGGGCATGCCGTATGAAAGTCAATCGATGGATAGCCGATTCATCGTAGATTCTCTGGTTCCCACTTGTGCGGGGCGGTGCAGGAATGAGGCCTATCTGCTCGTAGTATCGTACCGTCTGCACCTTGCATCCGGTAGCCTCGGCGACACGGCCAATCGTCAAATCGCGGGTCAAAGTAAATTTCTCCTTGAACCTATAGTTACTGTAGACATTACGTTTAGCATATCCGAGATGAAACGGCGACTGGAAGGATGCGTTATGGACGGAGGATGTTGCGGAAGTGATGCCAAGTTTGATGGTGTTTCGAGCGAATTCAAACGCGCCCTGTGGGCAGTGATTGCAATTAACGGCGCCATGTTTGTTGTCGAGATGGCCGCTGGTGCATTTGCTGGTTCGAAGGCGCTTCAGGCGGACGCACTGGATTTTCTGGGTGACACGGTTACCTATGCGCTCAGCCTTTATGTCATAGGCATGTCACTGAAGGTTCGTGCGACAGCGGCTCTCGTCAAAGGACTGAGCCTCGGTGCAATGGGATTATGGGTCTTCGGTTCCACTACCTATCAAACCTTAGTGTTGGGTGTGCCATCGGCTGAGATTATGGGGAGTATTGGTTTTATGGCACTAGCCGCGAACTTGGCCAGTGTCTGGATATTGATGCGTTTTAAAGATGGAGACGCCAATGTCAGATCGGTTTGGCTATGCAGCAGGAATGATGCCATTGGCAATGTTGCGGTGATATGCGCCGCGGTTGGGGTTTATTTCACAGGTACGGCTTGGCCCGATCTGATTGTCGCTGCCTTGATGGCTGGCCTGTTCATGTGGTCAGCATTTCAGATTATCAAACAAGCAATGGATGAACTTCGCCATGGCGATACCCATTCCGTCGCTGCCAAATAGCAAACCGTGCAAAAAGGAAATTAGACAGTGACGCGCGTATTGAAACCACCTTTGCGTCAAAATAGTGCGGTAGCGGGATTGATCTCTAAAACCTGTACCCGACCAACCTCGGTTGTTGTGGTTTTGTCATTCCTATTAGTAACGATCGTTTTAGATCAGTTGACGAAGTTGGCAGCACTAACGTTCTTGTCAACGCCACCGTACAAGGTCGAAGTCATGCCATTTTTCAATTTTAGCTTAGGCTTTAATTCAGGAGTCAGCTTCGGTGTTTTCGCTGATTTGTTCAACAATCAGCAGTGGCCTTTGATCGCTATTACCATGGCTATTGCGATTGGCCTCACGATTTGGGCTGTGCGCACGGAACGGCTATTTGAGACAGCAGCGATAGCTCTCATCGCGGGCGGTGCTTATGGAAATATCATAGATCGTGTGCGGCAAAACGCGGTTACGGATTTTCTCGACTTCCATTTCATGGGCTGGCATTGGCCCGCCTTCAACTTTGCAGATGTATTTATTTGTATTGGCGCTGCATCGCTGTTGCTCGCCACTTTTGTGACGACGGTCGCAAACGGAAACAAAAACTAATGAGAGAGACGATGCACCCTGAGCCGCCCAAATCAATGCTTTCACCGGATAAGGCGCTGATCGGTGCGTGGTTGATTGCGCTGGTGTCCACTCTGGGGGCGCTATTTGTCGGTGAGGTCATGGGACGCACTCCCTGCGTTCTATGTTGGTATCAGAGGATCGCCATGTTCCCCTTAGCCATTATTCTCAGTATCGCGTGTTATCTGTCGGACCACAATGTGCGCAGCTATGCACTGACATTAGCCATTGCGGGAGGTGTAATTGCGTTCTGGCACAGCCTGCTTTTTGCCGGGGTCATCTCTGAGGCTATACAACCGTGCACCCAAAATGGCCCCTCCTGTTCTGGGGAAGATCAGGTCCTGTTTGGATATTTACCGCTTCCGTATCTCTCGTTAGCGGCATTCTGTTTGATTTCCCTCTTGTTGTTTTTGTCTACGAAAAAGGAACGAAAATGAACCGTCGTCATTTTGTCGCACAAATTGGGATAGCAGTTTTATGTCTTTTTGGTTTTGGCGTGTACCTCTATCAACCCTTAGTCGAGAACATGAGAAAGGTGGCACCGGTTGAAAATGCTGCTCAATTGGTCCGTGATCACTCCCCTGTATTTGGCCCTAATGATGCTCCGGTCACTATTGTTGAATTTTTCGACCCGGCGTGCGAGGCGTGCCGCGCCTTCCATCCGATCGTCAAAGACATCATGGCGACATATCCTGATGAAGTTCGCCTGGTGCTAAGGTACGCAGCATTTCATCCACCGTCTGAGCAAGCTATTCGACTTCTTGAGGCCGCACGTCTGCAAGAAAAGCTCGAACCTGTGCTGGAGCGATTATTCGAGACTCAACCACGTTGGGCGCCGCACGGACGTGCCCCTGATAACATATGGAGTTTACTAGATGGTACTGGATTGGATGTCGCGCGCGCTCAGCGTGAAAGCCGTATGCCACACATCGTTGGTGTGCTCAATCAGGATGCGGCCGATATCAAGTCATTCGACGTAAAAGGAACGCCGACATTCTTTGTTAATGGCAAGCCCTTGGAGTCGTTTGGCCAAGAGCAGCTGCGCGATCTCGTCCGATCCGAAGTTGAGGCATTGTGAGAACAATTCGCTATATTCTCTGGGGACTAGCTCTTCTTGCTCTGGTTGTTGTCGCGGGTCATCAGTTATCACACTTCCTCGGCACAGACTCAGGTGAGGTTAACGGAATTCGCCCTGCGTTTACCCTTGTGAGCCATGAAGGTAAAACAGTCAGCGAAGCAGCTTATCGAGGTGGCTGGGCTTTGGTGTTCTTTGGGTTTACGAATTGCCCCGATATTTGCCCGACGACTCTTGCAGATTTAGCAAAAGTAATGGATGGCCTTGGCGACGAGGCGGCAGAAGTGACGCCACTTTTCATCACTATTGATCCCGAACGGGACCGCGTTGAAAGTATGGCAGAATATGTTTCCTCATTTCACCCTTCCATTGTCGGGCTGACAGGAACGGACCAGCAAGTCGCTGAGGCGGCAAACTCGTTCAAAATCTACTTTGAACGGGTCCCCCGGAACTCGGCACCCGACGGATACACGATGGGGCACACCTCCGCCGTCTACTTGATCTCACCCGAAGGTTTTTTTGCGCGCACTTATCAATTTGGCACGTCGCCAGATATGATTATCAAAGATTTGAAAGAGCGAATATGAGCACGTCCAAGAGTCTGACCGTTGGTGCTGCATTGACTCTTTTGTTAGCCGCAGTCTCCACTTCATCGACATTTGCGGAGACGGTGCAAAAAGGAGAAGTGACTATCGAAGCGCCGTGGGCTCGCGCATCAATTGGAACAGCGCGTCCAGCCGTAGCCTACTTGACGATACGAAACGGAGGCAGCCAAACGGAAAAATTGACCAGCGTAAAAGCATCAATTTCTGGAATGGCAGAAGTTCATAAATCGACTTTAACAGATGGCGTAGCACGAATGGGACCAGTTGGCGGTTTGGAGATTCCAGCTGGCACTGAGGTCAAGTTGAAACCGGGTGGTCTTCATATCATGTTGATGAAACTGAAATACCCGCTCAAGGAAGGGAAGAAATTTACCCTGGCTCTTATCTTCAAGGGCGCAAAGTCGATTGATGTCTCGGTCCCGATCTTGGGTATAGGAGCATCCGGTCCGGCAAAATGATTAGAATACGGCGAATTTTTCTGTGTAGCATCGGTGCCGTTGGCGGTGCTTCGGCTATAGCGTTTCTATCCAGTTCGATCATGGATAGGGGAAAGGCTGAAGACGTCATGAGCGTTCCGCAGGTTTCAATTGTCAGCTCCGGGGAAGTTGCAACGCCGACAGCTGTTGAGAGTGCCGCCCCTGTATCTGGAGCGGCTGAATTTCATAGGAAAACGGCTGTCCTTAGCCCAGGTGACACATTGATTGATGTTCTCATTAACGCGGGGATTTCCTTGGGCGAAGCATTAACTGCGAGTGACAGCTTGCAAGGTGTTTTTAATCCCCGTGACCTTAAAGCGGGGCAGAAAGTTTCAATCGTCATGAAACCCAGTGAGAGCGCCCCAAATACTCAACATCTTGATCGGCTCGAGTTTATTTCGGAAACGGATAATCGGGTGGTTGTTGAGTATCAAAATAACGATGTTTTTGCGGCAAGGATTGAGCCTATTGAACATGACATGCGCATGGCTCGTTCAGTCGGAACGATCTCATATAGCTTCATCGACTCCGCACGAGAGGTAGGTGTTCCTATGCCTGTTTTAATGCAGGCGTATCGTGTTATCGGTCAAGCTGTCGATTTCCAACGCGACCTAACTGAGGGCGACAAATTCGCATTTGTTTATGAGGTTTGCGATGATGAGGACGGTGCAGGGGTGCATCCCGGGAACCTTATTTATGTCTCGCTAGATATTGCGGTTAGATCGCTTGCATACTTCCGATATAAAACGAGTGATGGCTTTGAATCGTACTTTGATGAGGGTGGAAGCAGCGTTGCATCTGGGCTGATGAAGACCCCGGTTTCGAGTGGGCGGTTGTCGTCATCATACGGCACGCGAGAGCACCCTGTCCTTGGTTACACAAGAATGCACAAAGGGCTCGATTTTGCTGCGGAGCGTGGCACACCGGTCCTGGCGGCGGGTGACGGTACTGTTGTACAACGTCGCCGCAATGGAAGTTTCGGCAATTACATTCGCATCCGGCACAGCGACGAACTCACGACGGCTTACGCCCATCTCGACCGATACAAGGACACCTTGGTATCAGGGGATAATGTCCGGCGAGGAGAGGTGATTGGATATGTTGGAGAAACAGGCCTTACGACCGGACCAAATTTGCACTTCGAGGTCTTGAAAGGCGGGCAGCAAGTGAACCCGACGCAGGTTGCCGCGCCGCCGCAACGGAAACTTGAAGGCGAAGCATTATCTCGTTTTCAGCAAACAGTCGCCGAAATAAAGGTGATATTGGATACTTTAGCACCTACCGATAAAACTCTTGGTGAGCTTGAGATGGTCGTCCAATCGCGCAACAAGGGTTAATAAGATAATGATATCGAGCATGTCTCGGAGGAAACTATTGCTCATCGGTTTTGGGTTGGTGGGGGCAATCACCGCCTCACTCTTGTTCGGCTGGTGGCAGGTAGACGGCCCCGGGTCTCCGGAGAGCAAAACTCGTGAAAGCAAGTTGCCCCTTAAGATTGACCAAATGGACTTCTCATTGACCGATCACAGAGGGAATAGAGTTCAATCAACGGATTGGATTGGAGAGCCGTTGCTCGTTTTTTTCGGCTTTACGTATTGCCCAGATGTTTGTCCGACGACTTTGGCTGATATCACAAGCTGGCTTGAAGGACTCGGCGAGGGCACCAAGTCGCTCAACGTTGCATTCATCACCGTTGATCCCGAGCGTGATACTTCTGAGGCGTTGGCCGCCTACGTCGAAAACTTCCATCCGGCCATAGTTGGCTATACTGGTTCACGCCAAGATATCGCCGATGTGGCTGCCGGATTTCACGTTAAATACGAGAAAATAGTAACTGGTCAATCCTACACGATGAATCATACAGCCGGAGTGTTCATCTACGATGCTGAAGGCCGCTTTGTCAGCATTATTGATTTTCATGAACCAAGGGAGAACGCGGTCCCGAAGATACGGCGGGCGCTTTAGCATCCCAACCAATATAAATTTATTGTAGATTTGACTGATATTATTTTACGGCTTCTGGCTAGAAGCGGACCAGCTTTGCGCTACAGTGCGGTGTCAGTTTACGGCCGCTAAGCAGACAATCAAACAGCCTCATCGCATAAATACTTCAGAGAGGTATTTAATATGCGAGCATCAGATTTTTACGCGAACCGAGTTTCACGAGCAGACCAACAACCGACCGCGAACGGACAGCCAAAGCTTACACTGCGTCACATTCATAAACTCAAACTAATCCGACAACGGCAAGCTAAGGAGCGTGACGAAAAGCTCGCAATGCTGCCCGTCATGTACGGAGACGCTGACCATCAACATCGAATGAGAGAACTTGAGCTAGAACAAGCAGAATTAGAGCAGCAGAAACGCGAAGCCGATGATGCAATCGATAGACGTGAGTTGGAAATCGAGCAAGCGATTGCGGACGCTGAGCTAGACAATAAGCAGAGAGAAAAAATATCTGCGATGGCGATGAATACGGTGAATAGACAGCGAAAGGATTGATCCTGCCAACGTGCAATCAGTGCTAACTGACCACCTCATTTCCATCAAGATAATCAATAACATAATAGGTGCTAATTTATTTGCTAAATAACTGCAACATAGCGTCCTTATTAAATCGCGGAAGGGCTACTCCGGTAGCAGGAACGTATGAGCTTGGCGCAAGCGACTTGGAATGGCTCTGCTCTCCCCATTGGAGGGCGGTGAGGCGCCAAGCATAAAAAAATAGACCTCCCATAAGTGGCTCAATATCTGTGACTGCTTATGTGCAAAGGATGAGTGCTCTAGCTATGTGCTGCTACCACTCAGCGATTAATTGCCGCACAGCTTTTAATCGTCCCGTTCTTAGCGAAAGCTAGGGGATAGGAGATGGCGAGAATTCGGAGAACCGCTCGCTGCTAAACACTCCGTGCAAACACTTCACACTCAGTTGAACGAAGATAATTATCCCCTCCTCCATACAGATATTTTTATTGGTCATGGGGGAGGGGGAATGCACTTCTATCTAGTTGAATGAAACTTTCAAAATTCAAAAACATTCATAAAATGCTGATAAGCGGCAAAAAAGCTTTTATGCGAAGCAAAAAAGCGCAAAGAAGCGCAATCAGCTTTTGATGCGAAGCAGAAAAACAAGCATTCATTAATCACTTCAACAGATCTTTAATATGCTTTTCACAGGCACGATTTAAGTCCCTTTCAAGCTGCATTCTGATTTCAGCACTCATAAGCCTCAGTACGCCTTGGTTTTCATCTTTAAATATCCAGGCATTAGGTAGGTCAAATTCGATATCGTTTTCGTTCATAGCGGTTCTCCATTTAGCTAAATAACAAGCACACGTATTTAGCGATTAATGGGAGGGTGTGATGAATATATTGGATAAGGTTTTTGCGGAGTTTTGCCGAGTAGGGGCTGTTCGCAGCCATAACGAATTTTCGAGGGTTTGGCTTAAAAAGAGCGCCAGATATATGTCGGTGATTAGGGCGACAGGGAAAGAGCCGAGCATAGATGCCCTTGTGAGACTGGCCGCATCAATCAATCGTCACAAAACAGATCGCTCAATTATTCCAGCAAGTGTTTTAGCTGCGGCCGAGCAATCGGTTTGGCAGCATATATTTGAGCAAGCCAAGGCATAAGCGATACAACAGTTATAAGTGAAAAGATTTATCGGATTGATCTTGGCAATAAAAAACGGGAAGGGATCAACAATAATGCCAAATCCCCTCCCGCTAATATTATTTAATTTCGGCAATGCCGACTGTTATAAAAATAATCCAGTTAAGCTATTTTTTTAACAGGGTTAGTTTTGAGATAACATTGCTTTATAGACTCCAATGACGGATGTGCGTGACACAACTGTCCGTTCAGCAATTCACCGCCCTTCGTCATCGTATCATGTTTTTCCACAGCAAGGCGGCCTCCCGCAGATAATGGATTATTTTTCCAATGCCCCCATTGCTTAAAAAAGAATGGGACGTTTGCCGTTTTGCATTGCTGTTGAATATCAACAACCCAGTTCAGCTCCATGCCACGTCTCTTATCATTTGATTTTTCGCTCTCACCACCAACAATGACCCATTCAATATCATTAAGTGGCAAATCGGGAATAGCACTTAGCAATGGTTCAAGGGATAGAAAATGCACACTGGCTGGAACTGTTATTAGTTCTTTTATACGATGTACATATTCAGCGCTTTCGACCGTAGCGCCAAGCCATACGTTTTGTGGCAGCTTAACATTAGGGTGCCTATCAAAAAATTTAATCATTTCATCTGTACGCTTTGTCAGAAGCTGGAACAAATGACGGTCGCACTCTTCCATAATTTCTATCACTTCCAAGCGCCACGCGTCGTGTGCGTTTGGATGAAAGAAATCGCTCATGCTATTTAAAAAATAAATATGCGGCTTGCGCTCGTTGCGGGGCTTATAAAACTGACTATCTTGCCTGTTAATAACGCCAGTAAATTTTATTTTACCATTTTCCTTTGCTGTAACACCCGTGTAGTAAGGGCGCTTATGCTCAAACCGATATGCATCGTGCAATGCATAACAATTTTTACAACCCGACGATATTTTCTCGCAACCAACAAAGGGATTCCAAGACGTTCCCTTAAAATGTTCATCTAGCAAAGTCCAACTAATCCGTTTTTTATTTTCCATAATTTTTCCCTTATAAAAACATCTAATCATCGCTCAAAATAATTTGCGTTAATGCGATGTAGATTTTCAAAAATGCTGCACGTAAAAAAACGCAGGCCACATAAAAAATGTGAGGCTAGCGATTTTTGCGCCGTTTACTGTACGTGCAAGCGGTGGCGATCTAAGAGGATAACAAGCAGGACTAATTGCTAAGTTATAAGTATATTTTACGACAACCTATGCGGTATTCCTAAATTAATCTGCGTTTTTTTAAATTAATTGGTGAGTATATTTGTCTGGGTCCTACGAGCTCCGACTACACCCCTGATGACTTTCAGAGAAATACGTAGCTGATGAAGCAAGGCCGCTATTTAGATCGCGTCACAGGTGGCGACAGAGGTGTCTAATGTCGCTGCTTATACCCAAGCACCCGCAAAAATGATACTCGCCGAATTAAGCAGTTAATCCATATAAGAGCCGATTACGCATTTGCATAAGCCAATCAATCTTCGGTCGCTCTTTTATAGAACGGCGTTATGTTTCAGCAGGCATCCCATTTAAACAGGAGATTAAAGATGCCTGACTTGTTTTTGAAATCACTCAATATCACTGAACGCGAAGAACGAAATGCAGCCGATCCATTTACTCGCATGAAACATCGCTTAATCGCCAACCTTCGGCGACAAAAACGCGCAGCCGACGCCATGGTGCGCGGAGAGCCCTATATGGAGCCACGCAACATCACCGTCGAAGAAAACGGCCAGCGTGTGCGTAAGCAGGTGAATAAGCCGATTAGGACTTGGTATTGGCGCGATGCTGAGGGCTTGGTTCGTTTTTCTGTACGTGTTGGCAATAAGCCAATTGAGGTCGATAAGGACAAAACGGATATCGTTGTCGGCGACGACAAAGAACTGCCCAATGTAATCGATTTGGTGATCAAAGCCGTTGAGGCTGGAGAGCTAGATCGGACGCTCAAGACGTTTTTACAGAAAACCAAAACCTAAAACCGCTTTTAAGCGATCTTTTGCAGCGCCGGTTGGCGCTGCATCTATGAATAGCTGATTATATATGCAGATCGCTCTATATGAACCTGTAAGGGCTATTGTGTTTATCGGATGCAAACAACTAAGCAGATTTAAGATTGAGCGCTATATGAAGCTCTTTGGGCTGCTAGCCATTGCAGATAACTGGCCCAATTGCTCTACCCGGGATGCCTGATATTTCCATCGGCGGTGATATTCAACG
>Ga0209335_10003122_pt1 | contig 16817 bp, 18 predicted proteins | sample COG_09_FD_184753 | JGI IMG/M metagenome (GOLD analysis project Ga0209335, IMG submission 184753) | Pelagic Microbial community sample from North Sea - COGITO 998_met_09 (SPAdes) (version 2) | ecosystem: Environmental > Aquatic > Marine > Neritic zone/Coastal water | place: Helgoland, sampling...
GGGGGCGGGCGGGCGCTCTTGGCAGGCCGCAGTTCCAGCGAGCGCTTCTTGCCGGAACCGATCTCGCGCGAATCCACGCGGAAGTAACGCGCCAGCTTCTTGGCCGCATCCAGATGGGGCCCTGGACACGCCGCGCGGCTCTTACCTCCACGACGCGATGAGGCTGAATTTCTTGAGCGCAGGTGCCAAAGGTTCATGGCGGCCGAGGCGGGGCCGCGCCTGAGAGTGGAGGCAAAACCATGCGCGCCTCGGTCTCCCCATCCTGACCTGTTCGAACGTTCATCATCCAGGATTCGTCAGAATCCTGCAAAGCGCCTTCATCTCTCCCGCGCCCAACCACCTTTCGTAGCCCACTCTCGTTCGGTTCCTCGTCCACCTGCATCCGTGGGAAACCGGCGCCCGGTGAATCAGACGTGAATTTGAGTGCGCGAAGAAACAGAGATACGTCGAGTGCATACTTCCTGCAACTTTCTGTCGCTGTGGCCTGCTAGCATTGCTTCGACAACGCGCGAAAAATCGGGAAATTGATAGGTAGACAAATTGAACATTGCATCAAGTGATGACACATTCAGAAGGAAGAGGAGGAGGAGAAGGAGGAGAAGGAGGAGAAGGAGGAGGAGGATGAAGAGAAGGAGGGCATCAGGATTTCGCCCTAGATATCGTCCATTTTGGGATATCGGTGCAAAACCTCTGTCTCGTCCCCGTTTCCCTCGCCTTCGCCCTCGTACCCACTTTCTTCACTCTCGCCCCACCGCTCTTTGCCTTCACCCCGCTCGCCTCTCATCACTACGTCCCGGGCTCCCCAGCCCCACGGAGACTCTGCACTTTGACTTGCTGACCTCCAGTCATCGACACTTCCTTCACCAGATGCAAAGCCCCCGTCACCGGATGCCCAGAGTTCGTCTTCGATCATGCTGCTCTGCTTCATCTCGTTTTCATCGCGCGCTTCTTGCTGTTCCTGCACAGCACGGGCGAAGAGTTGGATCTTTTCCGCAAGACTGCTAATGTCTACGAAGCCATCGCGGTCCTGAGAGCGTTCCAGTCGCTTTCGTGCGATCACCTGCATGAAGCGTCATCCCGCTGATCATGCAATCACAGTGCAAGCTTCCTCGCGAAATGTAAGGGAAGGGGGGTGGGGGCAAAAGTATCATGCAAATCACCTCCTGGCGACGCCGGGCTTTCTCGCCCGGACGCATGCTTGTACGGTGTTGCATCTTCGACCCCACAGCCTGCGGTTCTTGGGTGAACCCCGCTCGACTGTAAAGTTTTAAGCCCAGAAAGATGTGCGGATGTGCCTGTTCTCCTTAGTATTCGAGACTTGATACGACATGATGCAAGCACACACGGAATACGAGTACCTAGCCGCTGCTGCATTGAATTGCGTGGGTAATGACTACCTGGTAGTCTCCGAGGCTCACCACAATGTATGCGGAGCACATTTTCGCGAAGTTTTCGACCAGGTTTTGCACAATTGGCCGTACGCTCGGACCCTGTGTGAATCTTCATGTGAGTTGGAGTGAATCACTGAAGTGAATTGCCCGGGGCTGCGAGAATGCGGGAAAAAATGGTGTTGGGCAGCGGTCGCGCAAACGCATGAGGTATGTACGCCTCACACCCTGTGCAAACTCAAAGAGACGGTGTGTCGCGACTGTATTGAAATAGTAGAGTATTCTGCACTGCTGAGCTTAGGGCTAGCGCAACGTATCACAAACACGCTTTGTTGTTGCGGAAGACGCAAACTAACACCTTCTTGTTGAAGGAGACGCGTGGCGAATCTGGACGTGGCGATCCTGGAGAGGGGCTGCTCGCGTAGCTTCGGCTTACATCTTTTGCCCGCAGCAAGGATTTGAGTTGCGATTTCTTTGGTTCGCTCGCAACGTTCTTGAGTGATGACGACAGCCTTTCCCGCAGCTTCTCCATCATGGCCTTGGGGTCCGAGGGGTTCATGGACTTGAGGGGGCGCTCGAGCGTTGGGCGGCGACTGCTGTCGCGGCACATAGCGGGCACGTACTCCGTGTTGGAGTGCCTGTCGAGATCGCAGGCTGGAAGCGGCGCTGCATCATCCTCAGACATGCCAGTCTTGCACTGGCCAATCAGCGAAAGGTACCTCGCAAACGCTGCGTCGTCGTCGTCGGAAGACGTGCAAGCGTTGCGCATCAAATGCGACACCTTTTCGCAGCTAGAATCGTTGGCTTTGGTGCCCAACCGGGCTATGAGACCCCTCAGTGCAGCTGCCTCGGCCATGCGCGAGCAGGAATGATGATGGTTTGGAGGAATCGTCGGCGCCTGCCTTCGGTTTTGGGGGGGGCGAAAAATGAACTTGTGTGACGTCAAAACCCGACAGATACGTGAATGTTTGTGAGTTCGCAACCAAAATTCAATTGAATATAATACATGTAAGGATGTATTCCGGCGGCGACCCCGCCAACTACCATCATGTCCCTGTAAAATCAACCACTCCCAGTACACTTGGGTTCATATGCACACGCAATGCACATCCATTGTTGCGACCTCATCCACTCCCAGTACACTTGGGAATATGTGTAGTTGCACACGCAATGCACATTCATTGTTGCGCCTCATCCACTCCCAGTACACTTGGGAATATGTGTAGTTGCAGGGAACTAAAATCCACCACTCCCAGTACACTTGGGTTCATATGCACACGCAATGCACATTCATTGTTGCGCCTCATCCAGGGAACTAAAAAGTGCGTCATGTATTGAATGAATAAACTCGAGTTTTTGTGCAGGTTTATATGTGTATGAAGGTCGTATTGAAGGGTGCAACACATCGATGCCAGCGAGCCGCTTGTCCTCTGACCCCGAACGCCCGCTCAAACATCATGAGATCCGGTTTTGGTTCGACAATCCGGACTACTGCATCAGCCCTAGCGTAACGCCAGTGTCGAGTCCGATCGCTTCGGTGGTTCAGCGACAGCTCGTGCCAAGTAATGGTGACAGCAGAGACGAGTGCATGAACTCCTGTCCGGCGAAGGAGGATCCGTCGACGCGGATCAACGACAAGATCATGAACCTTATATCTGCTCGGCCGCCGAATGGACTGGTGGGCTTGACCGAGCGCCTCTCCGCCAAGAGGCCGCAACTACCAGAGCCACAGCCGCACGACCTTGATGTTAGCGCATCCAGGGAATCCAGCACAGCGGTCTACTCTCGGATGTCGGCAGTGTCGACACGCCCAAGTTCGCCGGGGCGCATGCGCTCAAGTGCCTCTTCGCATCGCGCAAGCCGGGCGGCCTCGCGCGAGAGCCTCGCGGCCTCGCGCGAGAGCCTCGCGGCCTCGCGCGAAAGCTGTGGGCCTGCATCACGTACCAGCACACCCCATCGCTTGAGAATGAGCGTCGCTGCGGCCAGACAACATGAACCCATCGAAAGTGGCCCGACACGGCACGAGACTTCGAACTCGTCGATGACAAAGCAAATTCTCGCGTGTGCTACCGACCGCATGGCATCCGAGAGGCGTGGCAGCTCTGCATTTACACCTAGCACTTCGCGCGTTTCACTGTTGGCAGCATCTTCTCCTGGCTTAGAATCGCCGCTTGCGTCCAGAACATCACGAGCCTCGCTCGGCACGCTTAAACCGCTGCCTGTCAAGCAACCTTCATTCGACAAACTTAATGAGTGCTCACCGATACCACTCCCTTTTGCGCTCCCGTCTTGGAAGAACGAGGTCTTTGGCAAGGATGTGAGACCAAGGGATCATTACGAGACAGCAGGAAAGCTGGATCAGTTTCTCAAGCCCACGCTCCGCACAGAAGCAGCAGCCAAAATCCGCCCGACGACCCGCCGCCGATTTTTGGGGGGTAATATCCCGGCTGCCCCAGTAAGCACGCCACGGGATCCAAGGATTCGATGAGGGACTACAGGGAGTATGGGCCACTAACCGCGGTAGTCTGTGGTGAGTGGAGAGTAAAGTGTGAGAGGTATCGCATGCCATCATGCCAGATCTCTGTTCCTTCCGATCATCAAGGCCGTGCACGAATGTCGCACGGATTCACTCGCCCAATGGCTCTTACCCCGAGTTGACTAGGTGTGAAGGTAATGCGCCCCGCGCTACGACCTGATCAAGGAGGTACTGCAAGCACTCGTGTGTCTCTGGCGAAATCTCGGCATCGTGCACGGCAGGGAGGAGCAAGGCGCGCCGCGCGGCGGTATCCTGTCAAACAGGAGGGTAGCTTGAAAATCAGATCTCGAGAGGCAATAATAATGGTAAAAGTGCAGACCAAGAAACCTTGCGGGGTCCTGTACTTCGATTGTGGGGCAGTTAGTTGGCCCGCGGCCTCGCAGCAAGGCCGGGGGAATGATGTTATCTTGGCCGTTTGTGGTGATAGACCTGCAACAGCAAGCGCAACGCGGCGCATGCGTACGCAGCAGCTTCGGTGTCGTCAGCCAGAGCAGCTTGCGCGAGAAAAGCCCCCCCGCGCGGTCCGAGCACGTTGCAGAGCGCTGCCCGTCCCTCCTCGACCCGCGCCACCTGCATCAGCAGTGCCGCGGCATACCGTTGTGATCGTGGCCCACGCGTGACAGCCACCTCCGCAGCACTAGCCAGACTCCCACGCACGTGCGCCGCTACGGCCTCGAGCCCGAGATCGAACTCGCACAGCGCAGCCAGCGCAAGAAACGCCGCTGCCGCCTCTCCCGTGTCTGCTGACTGTCCCCGGCGGTCAAGGTCTGCCAGCGCCTCCGCGACCCCATCCTTGGGTCCGGTACCCTCAGAGGGCGGGTCGAGACCGTGTAAGCACGCGAATACACGCAAGAGTGACAGCAGTCCCCCAGCGTGCGCCTCCACCCCAGGGGGAGCGCGGCAACCCGATCGACCCTCTCCCGGAGCCAGCGCATCTCCAGATCGCACCCTCACCCAACGCTGCACAGGTGCCTCACCACGGCACTCGCTGCACAGTCGCAGTTGGTTCAGACCCACTTCTGCCTTGAAGCGCTCACGCCAGTGCCGCTCACGCGCCGTCGCGTCGCGTGCCGCAGCATCCGCCTCAGCAGCGCGCGTCCGAATGGCATCGAGCTCCGATTCACACTCACGGCGTCGTTCCTGGGCCCGCACGCCTCTATTACTCAGCGCAAAGGAAGCGAAAACAAAAGCGACAGACGTCGATCGCTTCCCGCGTGGGCTCGGCCAGGGGCAAAGATGCATCCCAGAGCTGGTGCATGATTTGGGCTCTGAAATGCATTTCAGAGCCTGCACATACAAGAGAAGATACACGACAAGGCAGATGAACATCGGCGCAGAAGTGGTAGTGCGCACCTGCTCTAGACGAAATCTCTCGCGAAGTTCTTCGAGCGCGTGTTGGGCGTGCATGTGGCGCTCGAGCTGGCGCTTCGCGACGCCCTCCACTGCGTTCTCGAGCTGTGCCACGCGAGCCGAGGCGCGGAAGAGCTTCTCAGCCAGCACTGCGCGCTCTGCCTCCTCTCCCGCCTCGTTGAACGCTTCCCAACCGAGGCATCCCACCTTGCGCAGGCCCTCAGACCTCCCCAGCCCATGCTGCTCAAATCCCTGCTCGCCAATGCCGACGCAATCACGGGGGCTTCGGCTAAAGCTAGGAGATGCGTCAAATTCGCCCCGAGTGATGGTCGCAACCACAGCGCGTTGTGCACTCCCTCGCTGCACCTGCCAACAACCAGTGACGTTATTCCCTTCCAAAATCCGTGGCGATGTAGATGCGGGGAAAGCTTAAGCACAACTTTGGTGTTCGAGATGGTCCGGAACGTACAATGAGAGTTGCCTGCGTCATTACAGGCCCTGCGATGAGAGTAGCAACCTCTTCTGCAGAAAGGCCAGAGAGAGGAGCGCCGTTCACGAAGAGGAGCCTGCCTCACGGGGGTTCGTGAGGAAAACGAACGGTTGGTGGGACCCCGACACCCGATTCCCAACACCATCTTGACTCCAATCAGGATCAGCCAAGTGAGTAGGCAGACAATCAGGTGTCGGAATTTCAGATCAACAGCGCAACTCCGGCGCTGGATCCCGAAGGGGAGGTCGCGATTAGATTTTGTTTACCTGTCCCCCTCCTGCAGCTGCCGTGAATTGTCGGCGGGACCTCCCTTGAGAATCTCTGAGACAACTATTCCCCCCTCCCCGTCGTCATCCAAATAGAGCCCAAGACCACCCATCAATTCCCCATGCGCTTGGATCATCGCGGGCTGATTGCCGTGATGTCTGGCTGGGAAAGGGAGCAGAATTTTGAAAACCCAAGAAATAAATAAAATAAAATAAAATCCTCTCCCTCTGGCAGGTGGGCCCATATTTTGAGGCGAAATGGCAGAAGATCGGTGGTTTTCGCAAGGCATGCTTGCGCAGAAATGTGGCCGGAAGGGGTTTGAAGCTACATCTGCGGGGAATCTGCCCATCCGATCCTCGTCTGGTTCCATTCCGACGGCTGCCGAGGCGTGGGCACCTGAACGAGACTCAAGCTTGCTCGAACGCTCTGAGTGGGCGGTTCAGGCTGCTTTTTCTGAGATGATGCGATTGGAATCGCTGCGTGAGGCTCCAATTCTTGAAAAAGATCTCAAGTACACACGGGCCCATGCGAGATCCCTCGAGCAGGTAGCAGCTCAATTCCACCTCTTCGCCTACCCCACCCCGAAGCAAGCACAGGGCTATTCTATCTGACAGTGTCGAGCCTCCTCCCGCAGCACAAAGAGGCTCTGGACGTCCATGGGCAAAGTGCACACCTCGAGTTCGTGACGTTTCGCGACGAGATGCAAGCGCGCGAGCAAGAGTTAGACAGGGTAAACCCCAATTGTGTTTGTTTTGCCTAATCGGGTGTCCATCGATCCTGAAGTGAGTATGCTTGTGAGATTTTGAGAAAGAAATTTCATCAGGTGAGAGGGGCGAGGAATGCTGGCATCAACAAGGTCAATCCCCGGGCTGATCCCAAAAGATGTGCAAACTGAGTTGAGCGGCTACGTCTTTTCAGGAGACAGTGGCCCTGCCGCGCTGATGCAAACCACCGCGACAGGCTATGTTCCACGCAAGGCAGGCGATCGTGGGCGGTAAAGAAAAGGTGCTCGCGAGCATGCAAGCGGTCGACGCCGCCTCTAGGCATGGACCTCAACCCCTCCCGCCTGCGGCTCCCGGGGCCCTTGCGAGGTCGCAATTCGCAGTGGCCAGTTATGGGCGGTGCTGCATGTAACGGACAGCGGTTGCAGGCGAATGCAGATGTCACTCGAGGACCTGGACCAATTTGTCTCAGCGCTGGAGGAAGCCTAGCTTGCAGCAATTACTAGGGAACATGAAAGTGTGTTCGTTCCTTGGGCCTGGGTATTTGAATCTCCGTACAATTGTAGTGCAATACAGATCTCTCAATGAAAGAATGGGCCAGACTGTTTGAAGACTGTGATCCCAGAATGCAGTGACCCCACCTTTGCCCTCTCGGTACTAGTCTCCGCCACCCTCCTCGGCATCGTACCGCTTCTTGTCACGTTCGATATTGCAATCAGGCAGCATCTCTGGGAGGTGTTTTTCCAACAGGTCCGGGCCCTTGAAATTGAGCGTCGTGCAGAACTTGAGGTTTAGTCGTGTCAATTTCTGGCAGTGCGTGCCCAAAAACAGCATTTCCTCCACCCCGATGTCGTGGCATCCTGCGGAGCCGTCAGGCTTCTCATGCTCGCACTGCAGACTGAAGGTGTAGATGTGCAGGGCGCGTGCGGGGCAAGCACGGGAAAATGACCTGCGAGGTCGAGCTCAACGAGCTGCTCTGCCAAGTGCCTTGCGATCAAGAGCACCATCGCCTTCCCCATTAGCTGCACCCTGGGACCACAAAAGCACGCTCACACACACACACACACACACACACACACACACACACACACACACACACACAATATGTACCGAATCGCGTTCCTAAGGGGGGGCTCCTCTCTGCGGAGGCCAGATCGCGTGCAGTGCCCTGTCGAGAGCCACAAAGTCAGTGTGCTCATTATAGATCCATACTGAGACGCGGAGGAAGAGGCGGCCATCGAGCAGCTTGACCGGGCACTCCACCCGCTCCCGATGCAGCGCATCCTGCAACGCCGTCGCGTCCTCGCCACGAGCTTGGCCCGTGCCAGGTAGTTCCGGCAGCGCCACAAGAGCCATGGTGGGGCACTGTAGTGTGGGAGGCAGAAACGCTCCTTTGCACAGACCCGTGCCGGGCACCCCGCTCTGCTCTGCGGAGCGCGAGAGGAACGCGACGCCGTCGCTCAGCGTGCGCGCCGCGTACTCTGGAGCGCCCCCACCGCTCGCGTGAGACGCTCGTTGGCACGCGCTGCGCTGCAACGGCGGGCCCAAGGGCGCGCCCAAGGGCGCGCGGGAAGGCAATGGAAACCTCGTGCACGTGGAAGAGAGAATGCGCGCCAGAAGGCCAGAGCCTGCTCGAGAGCTAGGAGGGGCGAGTAATCGCGCGCGCCGTCCCAGATGAACTCGGAGGCGAAGCCTTGCTGGTGCCCGTGCGAGATAAGCGGCGCATGCACCGCTCCCCACTGGAGGAGCGTGATGCTACCCACGCGCTCACATGCAACCTCGGAGCAGGAAGTTACAGGCACGACGCGCGCCTTGCTCGCTTCTTCTGGGGGCGTGACCGCCGAGAGCCTCTCGTGGTCGACATGCAGGAAGCCGGCGCCTCGGGGCGCACAGAACCACTTGTGGCAATTGCCGACGTAGTATTCGGCGCCTAGCGCCCCGACATCGAGGTCACATGCCCCGAGACCGTGGGCTCCATCGATTAAGACCAGCGCTCCGCGCGCCTGGCACACACGCACGAGCTCGCCGACTGGGAGCAGCAGCGCGGAGTTTGAGGTGACATGATCGAAGACTGCAAGCGCGCAGCGAGCTGGAAGCGCCTCAACAACCGCGTCAGTAATGTCCTGTGGCGACGATAGCGCTGCAAGCGGGAGAGGGACTTCGACAGCCTCAGCTCCGCTATCCTCGCACCGCTGACGGATCATCTTTTTGACCGAGTTGTAGGTGCAATCGAAGAAGAATACTGCTTCGCCAGCCTTAAGCGGTACACTCCGCAGCACAGCGTTCAAACCTGTAGTCGCGTTTGGTACGAGTACAACATCTGTCGGTTTGCAGTTGACGAATTCTGCAAACTCCCTCGTGATCTTCACAAGATGCGGGAAGAGCTGACGGTCGATGAACTCCAGCGGCTGACGCTCTGCGTGCCTACGCCACTTGTCCTGTGCACGCATGAATACTGAAAAATTGGTGATTGGCGCAAGGAGGAGACAAGGTCATGCAATTTGATTTCATCATTGGTGAATCCCGGGGAAGGTCTCAATCGTAGATGAGAGAGGGACGCACCGCGGCGTCGAAGGCAATGGCCAGCGGCGACCCGAAGGCTCCATGGTTCACGAAAGTCCACTGTGGATCTAGGAGAAAGTGGGCATCTCTAGCTGCATGGCCGAACTCGCTCTCAACCTCGACGCCCTGCGCAAATAGGGGAGATAAAGTTCAGCAGCAGCAGCGCACGCACACTGGCACCTTATCTTCACCTCGCTCGGGAGATGCATGGTCGAGAGAAACGGAGGACGCGGCGGTGGCTTCCAGTTTGGATCACGCAGCATCTGTTCAACATTTCCAGAGCTGAAGGACCCAAAGCCCGCTTTCTCTTGCTTCGCGACCATCGCCCGACTGGGGATTCTCGCTTTTTGTCGTCGGCCCCCGAATCCAGAAATCTTTGTGGCTCACAAACGATTCGAACACACACTCTGTTGCGTCATGCAGAAGCAGCTTAATGATGCGCAGGATGCTGAGGAGGAGGTAAATTCATCCGGGGCTGACGGGAGCGATCAAACATACACCGACTGTGACGAGCAGGACGAGGAGATCGACGCCCCGCTGGACGCCTTCGGGAAGCCTCCATGGGACCGCGAGGCGGGAGGTAGCTGCAAAAAGCTGGGCGGCGCGGCGAGGTTCAGAAAAGGTCATGGACATAGAACCAGAGGAGGAAATGAAGCGGTACTTAGTGAAGAAGAGATCCAGGGTCTGCTCGCAGAGATGACCGGTGTTGCAGATCAGCCGGAGGCAAGGTGCTTCGGGGTCCAAGCAAGCCATGCATCGGACAGCAGTGTGACACTTTCATGGCGTCCACCAGACAAGGCGCTGGGTGTGGATCTATTGCGGTATGAAGTGCAACAGGCATGCCTTGCGGAGGCACCAGGTCGCATCGACTCGGGTTGTGGCGGTGTGCGACGAGTCACGCGAGGTGCAGTCGAGCAAGTCTCTGGCTTGGTGTCGGGACTAGCAAGTGGCCAGGACGAGGCAACGGAGGGGCTCAAGTGGGTCCCGATCTTAAATCAGGTCGACATGCTCGGGCGCGATCTTGGTACCGTGTGCTACTGCGGCTGGGTTGTGCACGGTCTTTGCAAGGACCGCTTTTACAGGTCTGGGCGTGTGCTGCGCTCTGCCGCGTTGACGAGCGGGCGCGTGCTGCAGTGAGTCTGAAGCGGGGTGTCGTTGGAGCAGATTTCGCGTCCGGGTGAAAAACTGTGGGGCCTATGGAGGTTGGTCGGCGCCGTCGCGGCCCTTCTGCATTGGGGGGCGGTGCTTCTCGCCTGTAGGCTCTGGGGTGGGTGGGGACAGCTGGACCTCCGAGGAGGAGGCGCTGTTCATGTCACTTGATACCCCAGCCAAGGTCCAGGTGATGTGAAGATTACCCATGGATTCCAGGTCGGTCTGCTCGCTGGGAGCTTGATAGGCACGAGCGGGGCGAGGTGCCTCGTGATTGGTTGGTGCTGGGCGCAGGACTACCTCGACACGATCCCGATGAACCAGGAAGTCAACAAAGACGTGCCGCCCCGCCCTGCCTCTTGCGCGCCGTCCAACACTGCTGCCATCCGTTTCCAAGCCGTGCTGAGGCGTCAAGTCGCTGCGGTGTGGGCGGTGGGTGCCAGGTGTCGCTGTCCGCGCTGGAGGCTGTGCGACAGAACCACGCGCACTGCCTCGAGGGCGCGATCCTCGGCGCCTACATCCTCGGCCTTCACGGCTATGGCTCTCTCGTCCTGACCCCACCCGACCGTGCCTATCGTCATCTCCCTCTCTTTCCAGTTGTGCGGGCGAGGGACGCGGACCCAGCAGTGAGGAGGGGCCCCGGCTGGCAGCTCATGGATCTGCGTGCGAGCATCAAGGACGACGACCACGTGATCACGCCCTTTCGCTGCCACGGGCGCTTTGGCGCGCTTTCCGTTTCTAATCACGCCTCGCTGCGTTTCCGCAACCCGGTTTACCGCTCTCTTCGCGAGCTCTCAATGTCCTACTTCGACGACTACATGAATGGCGACGGCCTCCGGTACGCTACAGCCTGATCCCCACCTCCGCCCCGCCATCCGCACCGAGAGTCACCGGTCTGATGCACGCGCACAGGACACTTCGGTGCTACTCGCTGCCGATGGATCTGGACGAGCGGGCGTCGCGTGACTGGCTGCTGGAGCGTGGAGATGAGGGGTCCAGAGCCGTGGCGCATGAGCTGGACGAGCTGCGCCACATGATGCTCTTCGAGCGGCGCGAAATCAAGCAAGGGCTCCGCCCAGCAGATCGGCTCGTTCTCCGCACCACAGTTGCTCAACGCGAGTGGCAGGCCCGTCCCACTCCGAGCCCTGAGGATTTCCTGTTTCCCCTCTCCTCAAGTGTCATGCGGGTAGAGTTGGCGTCGACTTCACGGATGCGGCATTTAGGCAAGGATGCTGTACGAGGATTGCCAGACCGCTGAGCAGCTAGTGACTAGCCGATGCTGGCCACTGCCCTCCCTTCACACGCGAAATGTGCGATGGTGGACGCGGGCTGATGGCTCCGCGCACGACAGGTCCCGGCCAACGCCGACGAGGAGGCGCAGCAGCGAAATCACAATCGCTGAGCAAACTCGCGATTACGGCATTCAAGCTAGAGAATAAGCCAGCCGAAGACGAAACCCAGTCATCAGATAAAGAGTACCAGCGTTCTGAGCGTGTGTGAGAGAGAGATTCCCTGAGCCAGTCAGGTTATGAGAGGGCCTCAGAGAGGCCAGAGTGCACAGCACACTAAGCGGAGCACATGCTTGGTGTAGTAAGCAGAAGACTAGACTCAATCAATCAACTCTCTTAGAGGAGCAGATTTTGATGTCACAAGGTGACATTACAGATTCTATCAATAAGGGGAAATACAGAACACGAGACTTAGACGGCCCATCTGAAGACAGTGTGGGCTCAGATGGGCGGCTTGATATCGAGTAACTTGAAAACCTGGTGATCAGCCCCTCTCAGTGACTCAGGACCCACACACAACCCAAAAACAGAAGATGAAGGCGGCGCAGGATACCAATAATTTCCAGCGCTGAGCGAGGCACGTATGTTGCAAGAGAGAAGTGCTTTTAAAAACAGTGAGCACAAGCTAGAAGAATAGCAGTGTCTTTTTTTATCCTCCCTCATCGACATCAAAACAATCCAAACCAAAGTCATCTGGTACGAGAAAAAGACTCGCTGGTGGACTGCAAAAGATGAGAGAGAGAGAGAAGAGAGAGAGAGAGGGTGTATTGAATAACCTCGCACAGACCGGGAGCGAAACTGCCAAGCCACACCAGACGGGCACGAAAAAAACGCCGAAACCACGGACGGGGGCCTGATCGCCGAAGAGTAGAATGAATTTGAGGATATTATCAAACATGGCTCACAACCGGGAGCCTCCTTGAGCACCCCAGTGTACGACGCACCGCCAGCAGTAACCATGACCGTACCAACCACCGGGACAGCAGCCGCAGCCTGAGGCGGCTAAGGAACCGGCGCCGCATCCGCGTTGTGTTTTTCAGGATGTCTTACACGCAAAACAAGCAGTTTTCCTTTTTCAGGCCACACCACCACACACAAATCTCTCGCGTAGAGCGCAGCCAAGGGCGAAGCGCTGGACTGGTTGGTAGTTGGTTCCTTTGAATGGGGCGCACAGCGGTGACAGATTCCGGTAATGGCATCAGCTCGAAGTCTCCCGGTGACCTTGTCGGTGCTCGAGTCCGCGTTAAGGTATGTTGCGTGACTTCAGCGTGTTGCCTCTTGCATCCCACGCTTGCCAGCCCGTCGCGCTGCCCCTGCGGTTCCTGCATCACGTACTCGTTATATGCGTGGTCCAAAGTTCAGACACGACGATCAACCTTCGAGTATAAGAATGCGCTATACTACATAGCAACTTGAACCTGCCTAGCGATTTCAGGATGTTCTGCATCTTCTGGAGCGCCCCTCGGCTCCAACGTGCTGGCGCGGGGCTGATGCCCGTGACGGGGTGGCAGTGCATGGACGGCATTTTCTACGAGGGAGAGGTTGCTGAGTGGGTTCCCCATGCTAAGGAATACGTGGTGAGGTTCGAGGATGGCGATTCTCTTGAGACCCCGATCGACGAGGACAGGTGCTGCCCAGTAACGCGCAAGAAAGCATCATATGTTACACTGAGCGTGAATTTCGTTCGCAGCTGGGACGTGGAGCTTTTAGCGCCGCCTCCAGCACAGAAGAATCGCAGTGGGCCCGGAAAAAAGGGCAAGAACACTCCCGAGAACCGGCGGGTGACGGTCAAGAATGAGACTCGTTCTGACTCGGATTTCCAGCCGGAGAGCGATGCTGAGGGACCTTCCGTGGAGCGACCCGCGGCACGGCGGTCGGGAGGCAAAGTAAAGGCGGAGGCATCTTCGACGGAGGCACTTGACGACGATGACCTCCCTATTGGGGCTGGCAAGGGGCGCAAGGGAGGCTCGGCCAAGAAACGCAAGCTGGACTTCAAAGCAGGAAAGGGGGAGGGCTCTGGAGGGGTAGATGGGTCAGACGACTTTGATGATGAGCAGCCAAAGCCTCGAAAGGCCTCCACAGCCCCCAAAAAGGCGCGAGCCCCAAAAGCCAAGAAGAACTCGTGCCCTGTCCCAGAGGGAGAGGAAACTTTCGTATGCGAGAAGGGCTGCGGCTTCGAAGGAGGCTTTGTGGGGGTTGCGGCGCATGAGAAAGTGTGCGGTCACGTGAAACCGGGGCTTTTTGAGGAGGTGGACGAAGACGAGGACGAGGACGCATTCCTTGCTCGCTGGGAGGCGTCGATTGAGCGCCGCGTGCCAGAGCTCGCGGCGCCGCCGCCGGGGCTTCTCATGGAGCTCCTGCCCTTCCAGCGCGAGAGCCTCTCCTGGATGACACAGCAGGAGCGGGACTCCAAATTCGGTGGTGGAATCCTCGCCGACGAGATGGGCATGGGAAAGACAATTCAGGCGATTTCCCTCATCATGGCAAATCGCGGAAAGCCTGGGAACCCATCCAGGGGTGAAACGGTCAAGACTTCTCTCGTTGTCTGTCCTGTCGTGGCCATGGTCCAGTGGCGTGGCGAAATCGAGCGATACTGCACTGCAAAGAGCCTCACACTTTATACCTATCACGGCCCAAAGCGCTCGACGGACCCTGTATTGCTCGCGAGCTATGACGTGGTGCTGACCACGTACTCGATCGTCCAGTCCGAGTTCTCGGCCAAGATCAATGGCGCCAAGCTCGCGTGCAAATACTGTGGAAAGAAATACCTTCCCCCGCAGATGGTGTTGCACCACAAGTTCTGGTGTGGCCCCACAGCGCAGCGTACAGCCGCCCAGGCCAAGCAGGAAAAGCGCAAGGGTTCTGCCCCTGCTGGCGGTGGAGCATCATCTGGGAAAGGGGGCAGCAAGAAACGGCGGCGGAATGGAGGCTCAGACAGCGATTCAGACAGCGACTTCGAGGCGGAGAGCGAGGAAAACGAGAGCGAGGACGAAGAGAGCGAGGACGAAGAGAGCGAAGAAGAGAACCCTAAAAAGAGCAAGGCCAAGCAGGTCGAGAAGAACCGCAATACGAACTGGAAGAAGTTCAAGGAGCGCTTCAAGAACCTTGACAAGAAGGCGTACATGGCTGACTGGCACGAGGCTCGTGCAGAGGAAAAACGACTCATGGATGAGCTCTCAGCCTCGGCCAAGTCTTCAAAGGGCGCGGTACTCCATTCAATCAAGTGTGTTATCGCCCAATCCTTGCATCTACCGCGCGATGCCGCGCCGTTCCATTCTAGGGCTAAAATTGGGCTTCGCGCAGGTGGCACCGCATTGTTCTTGATGAGGCACACACGATCAAGGACAAGTCCTGCCAGACCGCACGCTCTGTGTTTGCGCTCGATTCAAGCTATCGATGGGCACTCTCGGGCACACCGCTGCAGAATCGCGTGTCAGAGCTCTTTTCGCTTATCCGATTCCTACAGGTTGACCCCTACTCCTACTACTATGACAAACACGGACGATGTAAGTCCCTCAACTGGGACATGGGCCCTGATGGAAAGACGTGCATTCACTGTGGGCGGCATCGAATCAACCATTTTTGTTGGTGGAACAAACACGTGATGAACCCGATCCAAAAATTTGGATACTGCGGTCCTGGGCGCACCGCAATGCGGCGCCTCAAGCATGAGGTGCTTGATCGCATCCTCCTGCGACGTACAAAGGAAGGTCGCTCCGAGGATATCGTGCTACCGCCCAAGAATATCGTGTTGCGCAAGGACGCATTCGACCCCTTCGAGCTTGACTACTACCAGTCGCTCTACTCACAGTCGCAAACTCAATTCAATGCTTACGTTTCTTCGGGCACTCTCCTCAACAACTATGCGCACATCTTCGACCTTCTCATCCGCCTGCGCCAGGCGGTGAACCACCCGTACCTCGTGCAATTCTCTGAGAAGAACTACCTTGCAGCGCGGGAGGAGAAGGCGAAAGAGGACAGCACGTGCGCCATCTGTCATGAGCCAGCGGAGGGCCGTGTCGTCTCAGTCTGCCGTCATGTATTTTGCCGAGAATGCGTGCACGAGTACATGGACACAGCACCGGGCGATACTGTTCGATGCCCTACTTGTGAGAAGCCGCTTTCGGTCGACCTCAGCGCTGCGGGTGATGCCCAGGAGGCGCAAATGGCCTCGGGCCTCCGCAAGACGCCGGGTATTCTTGCACGTATCGGCAAGTCCTCTGACTTTCGGAGCAGCACCAAGATCGAGGCGCTGATGGAAGAGCTAGAGCTGCTGGCAGAGGAGGACCCTTGTGCCAAGGGAATAGTCTTCTCTCAGTTCGTCTCAATGCTCGACATCATCGAGCACCGCCTGCGCCTGGCGGGAATCAAATGCGTGAAACTCGACGGCAGAATGTCATTCGACAATCGAGAAAAGTTCATTACCAACTTCACCGAGGATCCTGAGTGCCGTGTATTCCTGATCTCCTTGAAGGCTGGCGGTGTAGCCCTCAATCTCACTGTCGCGTCAGCTGTCTACATTATGGACCCGTGGTGGAATCCTGCCGTGGAATTCCAGGCTATGGACCGCATCCACCGCCTTGGACAATTCAAGCCCATCCGCGTCGTACGCTTTGTGGTACAGGACACGATCGAAGACCGGATTCTGCGACTGCAGGAAAAGAAACGTTTGGTCTTCGAGAGCACCGTGGGCGGCTCCAACGACGCGCTCACACGCCTCACCGAGGCCGACATGCGCTTTCTCTTCACATGAGCGCCTTCTTGATGCTTGACGCGAGTAAAACGTGCAGAATAGCCCTCGGATGGAGTCTCCTCCACCATCTGGAGTCACATACATACCATCCGGTGGTGCAGGGGCTCAGTCACAATTTGTGCGCGGGGGGAAGTGGCTGCGCGTTAGCGAACACCATCCTGTTTGCGCTTGATGATCGGCAGACGGTAATGTAACGCTGGCGCAAGAGAGACGCTGAGATCCGCAGGCGAGGTCTCGGGTAGCGAGATGCATGCGAATCATTCTGTATAACGCTCGCTATTAAAGGGCTCGTTTCAGGGAAATCATCTGCG
>Ga0209335_10003123_pt1 | contig 16816 bp, 14 predicted proteins | sample COG_09_FD_184753 | JGI IMG/M metagenome (GOLD analysis project Ga0209335, IMG submission 184753) | Pelagic Microbial community sample from North Sea - COGITO 998_met_09 (SPAdes) (version 2) | ecosystem: Environmental > Aquatic > Marine > Neritic zone/Coastal water | place: Helgoland, sampling...
TGCAAAAGTATAGAAGCAAAAAAAAATATAGATTGGGATTTTAGAGAAAAAGAACTTTGGAAGATTTGTGACCTTAATAGATCTAAAGATGGAAAATATGACTGTATAGTATCTGGGTCAGGAGGGAAGGATAGTATGTTTCAAGCTCATATTTTAAAATATAAATTTAATATGAACCCATTAACTGTAACTTATAGCCCCATTCTTAAAACAGAAGTTGGTATAAAAAACCTTACCAATTGGGTAAATGTGGGGGGATTTGACAATTATACTTTTAGCCCTAATGGTAAAGTTCTATCAGTTCTTACTAGAGAAGCATTTAAGAATATTTTACACCCAGCCCAACCTTTTAAAATCGGTATAAAAACATTTGCGTCAAAAATGGCAAAAAATTTTGGGATTAAATTGGTTTTCTATGGAGAACCTTATTCAGATTATGGTAGTTCAACCGAACTATCTGAAGCGTATTATCCTTTAGAATGGATGATAAACGATAATAAGTTAGATGATATTCATATTGCAGGATTACAGGTCAAAGAAATTAAAAAAAAATATAATTTTTTAAGAGATCAAGATTTTATACCATACAGGCCATTAAAAAAAAAATATGTTAAAGATTTAGATTTAAAAATTTTATTTTTAGGATGGTTTTTAAAATGGAACCCTCAAGAAATATATTATTATTCATCAAAAAATAGTGGATTTATATTAGATGATTATAAAACTGATGGTAGTTATAGCCGTTATTCATCGATTGATGATAAAATGGAATATTTTCATTTTTATTGTAGTTATATTAAGTTTGGGATAGGAAGATGTAGACTTGATGTGTCTCAAGAAATAAGAAATGGACACATTACTAGGGAAGAAGGAATAAATCTTTGTAAAAAGTTTGAAGATGAATTTCCCACAAGATATGCTCAAGATTGCTTTGATTTTATGGGATACTCTTATAAAGAAGCAATTGAAATAATTGATAAATTTAGACCCAATCATTTATGGAAAAAGATAAATAACAAATGGAAAAGAAAATAAGAAATATTCAAAAAAAATTTTTTTTTGGAAGCACCAAATATAAGCCTTATAAGTTTTAAAAAATGAGTGAAACTCTAATATTTATTCCTGCCAGATCTGGTTCAAAAAGAGTAAAAAACAAAAATGTAAGAAAAATTAATGGCAAACCATTGATATATTGGACCATTAAATATGCAAAAAAATATGTAAAAAATAATGAAGATATTATTGTATCAAGTGACTCAAATTATATTCATAAGATTTCTGTTAGGGAGAAAGTTAGGTTTTTTAAAAGACCTAAAAATATTTCCGGTGATAAAGCTGAAGTATATTTTGCCGTCGTTCACGCATTGAATAAAATTGAAAATTCAAAAAAATATAAGTACATAGCACTATTGCAAGCTACTTCCCCAATAAGACCTAAAAATATAATATTTGATGCGGTTAAAACGCTAAAAAAAAATAAATATTTTCAAAATTTGATTCATTTAGAAAAAACTAATTATAAAGTAGGCTCTATATCAAAAAAAAATGAATGGGAACCGTTGTATGATTATACGATAAGAGGACAGGATATTAATAATCAATTTAGGCCATCTGGATGTTTATTTTTATATTTAAGAAAAGATTTTGAAAATTATAATAAATTTATTAAAAGAAAAAATTATGGCTTCATTCAAAGAAAAAAAATTGAAACTGTTAATATAGATAATGAAGAAGATTTTATGAAATTAAGATTTTTGTTAAAGAATAAAAAAATTTTTTTTTAAACCTTAATTAAGGGCAATATATTAAAATCTATCAATAAAAAAAATTGACTTTATGATAACAAACTTTAAATGTTTTTATTTAATATTTAATGAATATTTATATACAACTAGAAAATATTATACGTGAATTAGATGGTAAGCTGCTGATAGCAGTCTTGGCTGCTTCTAGAGGTCATGAGGTAATTATTTCTGATACAGAGTCTATTGAAAAAGGTATTAAAAGAGGTTTTTTGGCTCCAGGAATATTTCATACAAAATCTTTAACTCCAGGAATAAATAAAATTTCTTATCTTAAAGATATCATAAAAAAAAATAATTTAGTAACAAGCCTTGATGAAGAAGGTGGATTAATTAGGGATAATTATAGTAAATTTTTAAAAGAAAGATACTCGGAAACAACAGTAAAAAATGCCTCAGCAATTTTTTGTTATGGCGCAAATGACTCAAAAGCTCTAAAAAAATTTTTTAGTAAATATTCATCTAAGATACATAAAACAGGGTCACCACGTATTGATCTTTGGCAGCGTTACTTTTTAAAATATTGGGAACTTCCTAAAAAATTTTCAAAGAATCCATTTTTGTTGGTGGTTTCAAATATGAGTTATGCTAATTTTGCAAAACCTTTTAAAACTCTTATTGATACACAAATAAAAAATGGTCTTTACAAATTTAAACCATCAATGTTTAGAGAAACTTTTCTTACAGCTTCAGATCAATTTAAAACTACATTGTCATTTATAGAAGCGATCAAATATCTTGCAAATAACAATAAGGGCTATGATATTGTTTTGCGTCCACACCAAAATGAAGACGTAGAGTCTTGGAAAATATTTCTTGAGGGAGTGCCTAATGTTTATGTTTATAGAAAGGGATCTATTACTGGATGGATTAATAATTCATTTGCAGTGATGCATAATGGCTGTACCACCGCATTAGAGGCCACAGTGTCTAAAAAACCTCTATTAACATATATTCCTAACAAGCAAAATCTATTCGGTAATAACTTGCCAAACAAATTGGGTTATAAGATTAAAACTAAAAATCAATTATTATCAAAGGTAAATTATCTTTTTAAAACTATGAAAACGAAAAGAAAAACCAACATGGTCAAACATTTGCCAAAAATTGTAGTTAAAAAAATTCATATTGATAAGAAAGAACTTGCGGCAAAAAAAATAATTAAACAATGGGAGAAACTCTCTAAAAATAAAAGTGACTTTATGGAGTCAAATAATTGGTTATCATTTAAATTGCTTTTGAAAATGATGAAGATTAACGGAATAAGAAATAAAATATTTAAAGATTTGTTTACTAAAAAAATTAATATTAAATCAACAAGTTATAAATTTCCACCTTTTGAAGCAGACGATATCAATATGAGAATAAATAAGTTAAAAAAAATACTTAAAATCAAAAAGAATTTAAAGTGTAAACTTCTCTCAGATAAAACTATTTTAATAAAACCAAGTTAAAGCCAGTGTTATTTAAAACAAAACTAATGCTAAAAAATTGTAATTAAAAAATCTATAAAAATGATAATTCTAAATAAACTATTATTTATTTTAACACCCAAAGAACAAAAGCATATATTTTTAATATTGTTCGTAATTTTAGTTGTAGCTTTATTTGAAATAGTTGGTTTAGCATCTATCGTACCTTTTATTGCTGTGTTATCTGATCCAGAAATCTTTGAAAATAGTTCAAAAATTAACTCATTATTTGAAACATCAAAAATTTTAGGCATTCAAAATCAAAAGCAATTTCTTTTTATTTTAGGTTTGGTTGTTTTTTTTCTATTAATAATATCTCTATTGATGAAAGCTTTAGCAAAATATTTACTAATAAAATTTTCTCACAATGCTCAATTTAATCTAGAAAAACGAATGGTTAACAGTTATTTAAGCCAATCTTATGAGTGGTTTTTAGGTCGTCATAGTGCTGACCTTGGAAAAAATATTCTTGGTGAGGTTGGCAAGGTTATTAAGGGTGGAGTGGAGGCTATGATGAATTTAGTAACCAGAGCTATACTCGCTATGGCCTTCATAATTTTATTAATTTATGTAAACCCAAAACTTACTTTTATCATTTCTGTGACTCTGGGCTTTACTTATTTATTAATTTACAAATTAACACGTGGAATTTTGAAACACATTGGAAATAAAAGGTTTAAAATTAACAGATGGCGTTTTACAACAGTTATAGAAGCTTTTGGAGCGATTAAAGAAATAAAATTAAGTGGACTTGAAAAAAATTATGTTGATAGATTTTCACAACCAGCAAAAAAATTAGCAAACATCGAAGCTTTTTTTGGATTACTGGTTCAATTGCCACGTCTAGCTATTGAAGCCATCGCTTTTGGGGGAATGCTTTTGATGACACTTTATCTGATGAAAATTAATAATAATTTTGTGAATATCATTCCTACAATTGCGCTTTATACTCTTGCAGGATATCGCATACTTCCTCTTTTACAAGGAATTTTTGAGAGTATTAATACTTTAAGATATAACAAATTTACTATTGATACTTTTTATGATGACTTAAAAAAATTACAAACATTCAATTTAACTAATGAAAAAAATATTTTGCAGTTCAAAAAAGAAATTAATTTAAAAAATATTAATTATTCATATCCAAGTTCATCAAAATTAAATCTTAAAAATATAAATTTAAAAATTCCAGCTGGTTCAAGCATTGGTATCGTTGGAATTACTGGCAGTGGCAAATCAACTTTGATCGATTTGATTCTAGGGTTACATAAACCAAAAGATGGAAGTTTAGAGATTGATGGTAAATTAATTGATAACCATAATCGTAGATCATGGCAAAGATTAATTGGTTACGTTCCTCAACAAATATTTCTTTTTGATGATACTGTTGCATCAAATATTGCTTTCGGTCAGGATCCGGAACTTATTGATCAAGAAGCTATTGAAAAAGCTGCAAAGGTTGCAAATATACATGATTTTATAGAAAAAGAATTACCTTTAAAATATAAAACACAAGTTGGTGAGAGAGGCATAAGATTGTCGGGTGGACAAAAACAACGTTTAGGAATTGCCCGGGCCCTATATCATAATCCAAAAATTCTAGTATTAGATGAAGCAACTAACGCACTTGATGCACAAACTGAGAGTTTAGTTTTAAAAGAAATAAAAAAATTAGGGCAAGATAGAACTATAATTTCAATTACACATCGAATAACCTCAGTTAAGGATTATGATAAAATAATTTATATTGAAGAAGGAGAAATCAAACAAGAAGGAAAGTTTGAAGATTTTAATAACAATATGAACGACTTTTAATAAGATAATAAAAAGTCAAAAAAAAATAAGATACTAAAAAAGATTATGGAAAAAATAAATTATGTACATTTTTCATCTATCCCCTCATCTCAACCTAGTTCACTACAAGTAATAAAGACTTGTGAAAGTTTTTCAAAAAATAATTATGACGTAACTTTGATCAAGCCAGGTACTGGTGATAAAACAGTCTCAATAATTAAATACTATGGTTTAAAAAGCAAAGTAAATATAAAAGAATTTACATCAATTGATAGTTTCCCCCAAGGTTTGAAATATTATTTATATTGTTTTTATTGTTTAATTTTTATCTTAAAGATAAAAAATTCTATAACTATAAGCAGAAATTATTTTATTTGTTATTTATTATTATTATTCAGACAAAAGGTAATTTTAGAAATTCATCATGACACAAAAGGAGAAAGTAGGACTACAAAATTTATTTTAAAATATCTTAATTTTATGAATAAAAAAAATTTGTTAAATATAGTCGCTATAACAAAATCAGTAAAAAATTTATTTGTAGATCAATATAAAGTTAAACCTAATAAGATTACAGTTTTGCCAAGTGGAAGTAGTATTAGATTAAACTCAAAACCAAATTTTAATTATAACAACAGATTGAAAATAGGATATTTTGGATCACTCTCTGCCTCAAAGGGAATCAATACAATTTTAAAACTTTCAAAAATAGATAAAGATAATGATTATTATATTTACGGAGGTTCAAAAAATGAAATAGAAAACTTAAGAAAAAAAAATTTTAATAAAAACTTGAGTTTACAAGAGAACGTCCCCTACACAAAATTATCTAAAATTATGATTGGAATGGATATTCTTGCAATTCCTTATACCAATCTTATAAAATCTGCTGGTGAAGTTGATGATATTTCAAAATATACTTCTCCGCTAAAACTTTTTGACTATTTGGCAGTTGGAAAAATGATAATTTCTTCTGATTTAAAAGTATTAAGAGAGGTTATTAACTCAAAAAATGCTGTTTTTATAAAAAATTTTGAAAATATTTTTGAATGGAAGAAAAATATAATCATAGCTAAAAATGATAAAAAAAAAATTTTTATAATGAGCAAAAATAATCTTAAATTATCAAAAAATTATGATCATATAAAAAGAGTAAGAAAATATATTAGATCGTAGTTTATTTTTTATGAAAAAATTACCTTATGTCACAATTATAATTCCGTACAAAAATAATTTAAATTACTTGTTTGCAGCATTGAAATCTATTTTTAAACAATCTTATAAAAACTTTAAGATATTAATTATATATGATGATGAAGATAAATCAGATTTACCTAAAATAAAAAATTTTTTTAAGAGCACTATTATAAAAAAAAAAAAACCTTTTGAAATAATAGTCAATAAAAATAGTTTGGGTGCAGGATATGCAAGAAATGTTGGTATAAAAAAATGTAAAACAAAATATATAGCTTTTCTAGACTCTGATGACACATGGGCAAAGAATAAACTTAAAATTCAAGTCAATTATATGGAAAAAAATAACATCTTATTTTCCCATACATCCTATCATGTAATTAATAAAAATAATAAAATTGTTTCATCTAGATTTGCAAAAAATAAAATTATATTCAAGGACTTGATTAGATCATGTGATATAGGTTTATCAACAGTAATTTTGAAATCGAGCTTACTTATTAAAAATAAACTCTTGTTTCCAAAAATGAAAACTAAAGAGGATTATGTTTTATGGTTACAAATAGTTAAAAAAATTAAAACAATAAGAGGTCTCAATATTAAACTAACTTATTATCGTAAAACCAAAGGTTCACTTTCATCAAATAAATTTCTAAGCTTAATTAATGGTTATAAAGTTTACAGAAATTATATGAATTGTGGAATGATTAAATCATTATTTTGTTTATTTATGTTGTCCATTAATTCTTTAAAAAAAATAATCATTAATTATTTTTAATTTTTTTAAATATAATCAATCTTATTATAAAGAATAAAGCAAATCCTATTATAAAAATGCTTAATGAAAATAATTTAGAAAATTCACTTATTTTATATCCAAGGAAAATAATTGAAGAATTAACTAATAAAAATAAAAGTATAGGTAATATTCTATTTCGATTAACTTTAATATCTATCAAATGATGTAAGTGTGTATTGTCTGGTCTAAAAATAGATTTTTTATTTATTAATCTATTAATACTAACAAAAAGAAAATCATAAACTGGGTACCACAATGGCCAAATTAAAATTGCGGGGTGAATATTAAAGCTATTATAAAGCTCAATAGTCATAAAACTTACAAAAAAACCAATAAATAAACTTCCAGAGTCTCCGCTAAATACTTTAAATTTATTTTTTGAAGGAAGTAAATTCAATATTAGATTTAAAAAACTTGCAATCACAAAAAATTTTAACAAATTTATAGTTTCAGTATCATCAATTAAAAAAATATAATATATAAGACAGCTTAAAAAGAAGACTAAAAGTAAACCATCAATTCCATCAATATAGTTTGTTGCATTAATTAATAATCCAATTGCTAGTAATAAAAATGGAATTTTAAATTTACCTAATTCTAATTTTCCCAAATATTCATATTGACCTAAATCACTTATGGATATTCCGTTTAAAATTAAATATATTGATGGAATTATTATCAATACAATTTTGCTTGAGGGATTTAAATTGATCCTATCATCTATAAAGCCTGTTAAACAAACAAAAAAGCCTATCGATACTATTAATTCTATATTGTAGTTAAATTCACTTTGAGAAATTACACTTAAAATAAATAAATAAATAATTAATCCACCTGTATTAATGATCGGTATTTTATGAATTCCTCTTTTATTAGGCTTATCAAAATATCTTAAATATCTAGATAGAAATATAATACTCGAACTGATTAAAATATATATTATGAAAAACTTTAATGTTAACATTTGTTATTCTAATACTTGATTAATCTTTAAAATAAAAATTTTATAACTTCTATTTATAGTGTATTAATTTTATCCATTAATATATTAATTAAAAATATATAACAAAATGAATAAAAAAGCTCTTATAACAGGAATTACTGGTCAAGACGGTTCATATTTAGCAGAATACTTGTTAGATAAAGGATATATAGTTCATGGAATTAAGAGAAAATCTTCTTCATTTAACACAAGTAGAATAGATCATATTTATAAAGATATCCATTTATCATCAAATTTAATTTTACATTACGGAGATTTGGCTGATGCAAGTAGTTTGGTTAATATATTAAATAAAGTTAAACCTAATGAAATATATAATTTAGGTGCCCAAAGTCATGTTGGACATTCATTTGAAATACCAGAATATACATCAGAAGTAACCGGTTTAGGCACCTTAAGAGTCCTAGAAGCTATGAGATTCTTAAATTTAAAAAAAACAAAATTTTATCAAGCTAGTACTTCAGAATTATTTGGACAAAAACCAAATCAATTAAATTCATTTAATGAAAATTCAATTATGGTTCCCAAATCTCCTTATGGTGTTTCAAAACTTTATTCATATTGGATAACAAAAGTTTATAGAGAAGCATATAATTTTTATGCTTGTAACGGAATTTTATTTAATCATGAAAGTCCTAGAAGAGGAGAAACTTTTGTAACAAGAAAAATTACAATGTTTTTTGCCAAAAAAATTTTAGGGTCCAAAGATATTTTATATTTAGGAAATTTAAATGCAAAAAGAGACTGGGGTCATGCAAAAGATTATACTGAAATGCAATGGAAAATTTTACAACAAACAAAACCCGATGATTATGTGATTGCCACAGGCAAAACAACAAGTATAAGAGAATTTGTTAATTTATGCTGTAAGTATCTGAAATTAAAAATTATATGGAATGGTAAAGGACTTAAAGAAAAAGCATACTTAATTAAGAATGGTAAAAAAGAACTTATTATAAAAATTGATAAAAAGTATTATAGACCTTTAGAGATAGATTATTTAAAAGGTAATCCTAAAAAAGCTCTAAAAAAATTGAATTATAAACTTAAACATAATTTAAAAGATTTAGTAAAAGAGATGATTGACTCTGATATTAAGCTACTAAAATAAATTTAAAGTGAAAAAATCTGATAATATTTTTATTGCTGGTCACAAGGGTCTTGTGGGAAATGCAGTTTATGATTTACTTAAAAAAAAGGGTTTTAAAAACTTAATTACAGTAGATAGAAAAAAAATAGATTTAAGAAATTCAGCTCTGGTAGACAATTTTTTTAAAAATAAGAATATTGATTATATGGTTATGGCTGCTGCAAAAGCAGGAGGTATAATTGCAAATAGTTCAAATCAAAAAGATTTTTTTTTAGATAACATAGAAATTCAAAATTCATTACTCAAACTCGCATTAAAAAAAAAGATAAAAAGAACAATTTATTTAGGCACTTCTTGTATTTACCCAAAATTTTCAAAAGTACCAATAAAAGAAGAAAGCTTATTGACTGGTGTTTTAGAAAAAACTAATCAATGTTATGCTATAGCAAAAATAGCTGGTATTAAATTATGTGAAGCTTTATTTGAAGATTATAATTTAGATATAGTATGCTTGATGCCAACTAATGTTTATGGAGATAATGACAATTTTAGTAAAGTTAATGGCCATGTAATTCCAGCCATGATATCTAAAATTGAAGAGGCAAAAAAATCCAACAAAAAAATTGTTAAACTACTTGGTACAGGTAAACCTTTAAGAGAATTTATACATACTGATGATTTAGCAGAGTCTATTTTTAAATGTTTATTAGTAAGTAAAAAAGTTTTAAAGAAAAAATATAAAATTAAACTCCCGGTTATAAATGTTGGAACAAACGAGGAAATATCTATTAAAAAATTGTCAAAATTAATAGCAAAGTTTGTAAGATATACTGGTAAGATAGAATTTGATTATAAATCACCAGACGGAACTTATAGAAAAGGTTTAAACTCAAGTAAAATTAGAGATCTTGGCTGGCACCCACGAATTAAACTAGAGGAAGGTTTAAAAAAAGTTATTGAAAAAAGATTTTAAAAATAAAAATTTTAAATTTATTTTTTTATCAATTATTTATAAAACATTAAAATAGTACTTTTTAAATTATTATTAATATAATTCTTTAATTATTGATTTTTTTTTTATTTCGAAAAATTTTTAAATAAAAAAATAATTTTAACATTTCAATTAAAATTAAATAGCCATCAACAATAGCATTTACTTTTTTTTTACCAGCTATTCTTTTTTTTTCATAAGAAGGCAAGCACTCATATTTCATTTGTAATACTTGCATCTTAATTGGCAACTCAACACAAAATCTAAAATCATTAGACTCAACACCCAAAGATTTGTAAGAAGATGTTCTACCCATGAGATATGTATATAGAATGTCACTTATTTTTAAGGAGAATAAAATATTACCAAGTTTTGAAAAAAACTTATTTCCTATAAAAGTTATAATTGTGTCATCTTCACTGCCTCCCCCAGTTTCATATCTTGTGGTATAAACAAATTCATTTTTCTGCATGAGTTCGTACATTTTAAATAGATCTTTATGTTCAAATGATCCATCAGCATTAAAGATACAAAAATACTTTGTTTTACAATCATTAATAGCTTCTCTAAGTGAGTTACCATATCCAATTCCTGATTGGTAAAATATTTCGATATTTTTATTTTTAATAGAGTTAATTGTTGTCTTATCATTGACCTTGAGAGAAACTTTAATCTTACATCCTAAATTTTTCAAACTATCAATTACCTGAGGTAAGGACTCACTTTCATTTTTAGCTGGGATAATTAAAGTAAGATCATTCATTTTGGTTATCAGATTAATATGTTTCTCATTACAATATTTGATATCAGATATATAAAAAAATATGAATAGCTTATAATTAAAGTTTTTAAATTTAAATTATTTTTATTAATAACATCTTTAAACAATAATAGTAATAAAAAGAAAATTGTAGGACTAAAGTTTGCTTGCCATATAGTCATTTGTGGATGCGATAAAATTAGGCATAAAAAAAGGATCAAATTTAAAGCGTTTAACCTAAAAATTTCCAATAGATATAAGTATGTAAAAAAACTTAGAATAAATAAAAGAATATTGTTCTGAAATAATAAATTTGATAAATTATAAAAGAAACCACCACCTGAATTAGTTATTTCATATGATGATGAAAAATCAAATAAATAAACGATAAAAAAAAATATTAGACTAGTTAAAATAAACTTAAGAGATAATTTTGATAATTCAAATTTAATTTTATATAAATTTGTTATTATTAAAGGAAATAAGTAAAATAAAAATATTGAAATTATTATTATTATTTTATTGGATATGTTCTCCAAAGAAAAAGCATTATAACTCAAATTAAAAAATTTATTATCAAAAATAAAGTTTACATCTAGATAAAACAAATAAATAAAAAAAGGTAAGGATAAAATTATATTTAATAACGAAATTATTATAATTTTTTTACTAAAAAAAAATTTTTTTGAAAATTCTAAATAAAAATATATTACAAAAATTCCAAAATTTGGACTACTGTAAGCAGCAAGTGATAAAAAAAAAGTATTTAGAAGAGCATTTTTAAAAGGCTTTACATTTGTTGTCACTTTTAAGTAATAAAAGATTGAAATAATGAAAAAAAGAATCCCAAGCAGATGTGGGTCGGGCCATATAGCATATGATCTAAATGTTGGAAATAGCAATATAATTGAGGAAAATAATTTAAGGTAATCTTTCGAAATGCTCTTAAATCTTATTTTAAGACATTTATAAAAATATATAGGAATTAATAAGTAAATATGTAAGACAAATAATCGTTGACCTAATTCTCCAAAGTCAAATGTAATTGAACTTAAAATAAAAAAAAATGGTGATTGTCTATGTCCTAAATCATTATAATTTAATAAATTAAATAAAAAATTATTATTAAATTTTTCATTGAGATGTTTTAGACTTTGGTAATCAGAATTTGCAGCACCTAAAGAATCTTCTCCATAGTAGAATCCTGCTATTAATGAAAAATATAATAGTAATATAAAAATAAATATTTTTTTTTTTAGTATCATTTGTAAAATTTATAAATTAAAAAAAAAATATTAATAGAATATTTATCTATGAGGAGCAAAATTAAATTTTTCTTATTATTGCAATAATTGAAATTAAAAAAATTATTAATTAGTATCTTCAATTAAAAATAGCTCAAATTAATGAGAATAGATTTATATGATAATTAAAAAATATATAGTTATATGTATTAAATGAAAAAAAATTTTGTTTCGATTTTAATCACAAATTACAATAAAAGTAATTATCTAGAAAAAACAATTAATTCCTGCTTAATCCAAGATTTTAAGGATAAAGAAGTATTAGTTTTCGATGATTGTTCTACTGATAATTCACTAAAGATTTTAAAAAAATTTAAAGATATTAGGGTAATCAAAAATAAAATTAAAAAATCTAAATTTGCCCCGCTGAATCAAATTCATGGATTATGCCAACTTTTTAAAATATCAAAGGGAAACATTATTTTTTTACTAGATAGTGATGATGTATTTAAAAAAAATAAGATAAACGAAATTAATAGAATTTTTCAACGAGATAAAAAAATTGATTTTATTCAGGACACACCATATGAAACTTTTTATAAAAAAAAAAAATTATTAAAAAAAAAAAATCATTTTTTTTCTATTTGGCCAAGTTTTTATCCAACCAGTTGTATTGCATTTAAAAGAAATTTTTTTGCTGATTTTTTAAAAGTTTTAAAAAAAAATAAATTTTCTAACCTTGAAATTGATGCAAGATTATCGATTTATGCTTATATTAAAAAACAATTTTATATTACTGAAAAATGTTTAACTATTTATAATTATGATGAAACTGGTATTTCTTCAAAATACAAAAAGTTTAGTAAATTTTGGTGGAAAAAAAGAAAGGAAGCTTTTGAATATATGATATTGTTGATGAAAAAATTTAATATTAAATCATATTTCGGTCCCGATTATTATCTGACTAAAATAATTAATTTATTCTTTTAATTTTATGCTACATAACTAATCAAAAAAAAAATTTTGAAAAATATAATTATAATTACTGGTGGTGCTGGGTTTGTTGGGTCAAACCTAATTCAATACTTTGTTTCGAATACAAATTATAAAATCATTAGTATTGATAATTATTCCTCTGGGAGTAAAAAAAACCATATTTTAAACAAAAAAATAAAATATATTAATGGTCACACCAAAGATATACATAAAATTCTAAACCTTTATAAAAATAATATAAAGACCATTTTCCATTTTGGTGAATTTTCAAGAATTTATCAAAGCTTTTTACATATGAACAAATGTATCCAATCTAATTCAATAGGTTCTGTTGCGGTATTTAATTTTTGTTTAGAAAATAAAATCAAATTAATATATTCTGCTACTTCTGCGTCTTTAGGAAATGCTGGAAGAGATAAAAACTTATCTCCATATGCATTTACAAAGTCAAAAAATATAGAATTTTTAGAGAATTTAAAAAAATGGTTCAAATTTAAGTATGAAGTAATTTTTTTTTACAATGTTTATGGTCCAAAACAAATTACAACTGGAAAAATGGCAACTGTAATTGGCATATTTGAAGACTGTTATATAAAAGGTAAAGCACTACCTGTTGTAAAACCAGGTACTCAATCAAGAAGATTTACTCATATAAAAGATACTGTCGAAGTATGTTTTAAGGCATGGAAAGCTGATAAGTGTAGATATTATAGTATTTCCAATAATACCAGTTTAACAATATTAGAAGTTGCAAAATTGTTTAATTCTAAAATAAAGTATTTAGCTCCAAGAAAAGGTGAGAGATATGCTTCTGCCTTATCAGGAATGAGCTTAAACAATAAAGTTTATAGAAATTTAGGCAAGGTTCAGTTGAAGGATTATATTTTTGAATTTATTAAAAAACACAGTTAATATCTAACTAAATTTACTATAAATCTTTGTTTACAAGCAATTTTAATAATGTATAAAACTTTCGCCGGTGATTATTGCGTAGGTGTTATACCCGATCCCATACCGAACTCGGAAGTCAAGCCCCACAGCGCCAATGGTACTTTGTCTTAAGGCACGGAAGAGTAGGACGTTGCCGGCATATAATTATAAATTATGAAAATTAAAAGCTCATTAAAATCAATAAAAAAAAGAGATCTTAATTCTAAGCTTGTTAGAAGAAGAGGCAGAGTTTACATAATCAATAAAACTAATCCAAAGTTTAAAGCAAGACAGAAGTAATTTTTATGGATAATGAAGACCATAAAAATACCTGGAACAATTTTACAAAATTTGTATTGTGGGGAACTGTCGCTGTAATAGGTGTTTTGGTTTTAATGGCAATATTCTTGCTATAATATAAATGTATGAAAATTGCTTCTATTTTAGAAAATCAAAAAATTGAAAAACGTGTGGCAATTACTCCTGAGATTGCAAAAAAATATTTATCACTTGGTTTTGAAGTTTCTTTATCTGAAAATTATGGAGTTCACTTGGGAATTAAGGATGAAGAATATAAAGCGTTAGGAGTATCAATTTTAAAAAATGAAAAAGAAATAATAACTAATGCAGATATTATTGTTCAATTATGTTTGTTAGATAATGATAAAAATTCTTTATTAAAAGAAAATCAAACATTCATTGGGGTATTAAATCCATATGATAACAAAGATAAATTAAACGATTTAGTTAAAAAAAAAATTAATACTTTTTCACTCGAATTACTTCCAAGAATAACAAGAGCTCAGTCTATGGATATATTATCTTCGCAAGCAAACCTTGCGGGTTATAAAGCAGTACTAGAGTCGTTTGCTAATTTTGAAAAAGCAATTCCAATGATGATGACTGCAGCAGGAACCATTCCTGCGGCAAAGGTATTAGTAGTTGGTGCAGGGGTTGCAGGATTACAAGCTATTGCTACTGCAAAACGAATGGGGGCAATTGTGTTTGCAACCGATGTTAGGATGGCTTCAAAAGAACAGGTTGAAAGTTTAGGGGGAAAATTTTTAACTATTGAAGGTGTGGAAAATCTTGAGACTGAAGGGGGTTATGCAAAAGAAGCTTCTGATGATTTTAAAAAGAAACAAGAGGAATTGTTATCTGAAACATTAAAAAAGATTGATATTGTGATTTGTACTGCTTTAATTCCAGGAAAAAAAGCACCAGTAATTATTAAAGAAGACATGATTAACAACATGAGAGCTGGCTCAATTATTTATGATCTGGCTGCTATTCAAGGTGGAAACACAGCAAGCACCAAAGTTGATGAAATTGTTGATAAAAATGGAGTTAAAATAATGGGAGAGAGCAATATTTTAAATAAACTTCCAACTTCTGCATCAAACTTGTACGCAAAAAATGTATTCAATTTTATCTCGAATTTATATGATAAAGAAAATAAAAAAATAAATATAAATTTAGAAGATGAAATAATCGAGAAAACATTAATAAAATAGTATTATGGAAATAGATCCTTTTATATTTCGATTAAGTATTTTTATCCTTTCAATTTTTATTGGATATTATGTAGTTTGGAGTGTAACGCCATCTTTGCATACGCCTCTAATGTCTGTTACCAATGCTATTTCATCAGTAATAATTGTTGGTGCAATTATTGCAGGCTTAGCAGGCAATTCTGATACTATATTTAATACTTCAAGCATATTTGGATTTTTAGCAATATCTTTAGCAGCAATTAATATTTTTGGTGGATTTCTAGTAACCCAAAGAATGCTTGCGATGTACAAAAAAAAGAAAAAGGATAAATAATGTTGTCAGCAAATTTATCAGCAGTGTTCTATTTAATTTCAGGTGTATTATTTATTTTAGCTTTAAGAGGACTTTCTTCACCAGAGACATCAAGACAAGGAAATTTCTTTGGAATTTTAGGTATGATTATTGCAATTACAATTACATTTTTGTCTATAGGTAATTTTTCAACTGGATTTATAGCTGTTTTAATTTTTCTTTTGATAGGAGGATTAATTGGTGCTTATATTGCTTATAAAATTCCAATGACAGCGATGCCAGAATTAGTTGCTGGTTTTCATAGTTTAGTTGGGCTTGCTGCGGTATTTGTTGCAATAGCTGCTTTTTTAAATCCAGAAGCTTTCAATTTAGGATCTCCAGGCAAGATTAAGCTTGGTAGCTTAATTGAAATGTCAATTGGAGCAGCTGTTGGTGCAATTACTTTTTCAGGTTCAATTATTGCTTTTTTAAAACTCCAAGGAATAATGTCAGGATCACCTATAACTTTTAAAGGTCAGCATCCACTTAATGCGCTAATTTTGATTTCAATAATTATTATTACTTATCTATTATGTTCAACACAATCTTCTAATTTGTTTTGGATATTGCTTGGAATATCTTTTCTAATTGGTTTTTTATTGATAATTCCAATCGGTGGTGCAGATATGCCGGTTGTGATTTCAATGTTAAATTCATATTCAGGTTGGGCTGCAGCTGGAATTGGTTTTACTTTAGAAAACACTGCATTAATAATTACAGGAGCGTTAGTTGGATCATCGGGTGCAATTTTGTCTTATATAATGTGCAAAGGAATGAACAGATCATTCTTTAATGTGATCTTAGGAGGCTTTGGAGCAACTGAACAATCAAGCTCAACGCAAAATAAAGAGCAAAGACCTGTAAAAAGTGGAAATGCAGATGATGCTGCTTTTTTA
>Ga0209335_10003128_pt1 | contig 16804 bp, 11 predicted proteins | sample COG_09_FD_184753 | JGI IMG/M metagenome (GOLD analysis project Ga0209335, IMG submission 184753) | Pelagic Microbial community sample from North Sea - COGITO 998_met_09 (SPAdes) (version 2) | ecosystem: Environmental > Aquatic > Marine > Neritic zone/Coastal water | place: Helgoland, sampling...
GTAAATGGGTAGATAATGTTAATACACCATTCTCAAATGGGGTAAATTGCTATGTAGTTAAGGATTCGCCAGAGTTAACTAAATTACTAAAAAATAATAGTGAAAATGTAAACAAAAAAATAATAAAAAATGCGAAACTATTATTAGAACCACATTTAAAAGGACGTGGATGGTAAATTTTAAAAATTTATGATTATTTTAAAAATTTATTGTGTCTTTTAGATTTTTTTTTGTGTTGTCTTTTTGTTTTTTGTGGTGTTTTCCTTTTACTTTTTTTTCCTAAAGATGTAATATCTAAACACTTAATCATACTATAACCATTATTTCTTAATTCTTCTTTATATGTGTCATTATTAGGTTTTCTCGGTTGACTCATTAATGTATCGCTATAAAAGCCATGTAAATACGATGAAAATTTACTTAAAATGGTTACATAACGTTCGCTTGATTGCAAATTTTTTAATTTATGTGGTGTATCGGCTGGTATTAATAATTTTTTTAAATCAGTTACATATTGTTTTAATTCCTTTTTTTCGGGAGTTTCACAATTATTTTTAAATCTGTAACCAAATTTATAATAATAGGGTATAACATGTTCTAATGCTTTTAATTCTATATATTTACATTTAAGTATTATTGCTAAAATATCTATTTCTTCTAGTAAATCTTTTCCTCTAGTTATATTAACATTTGATTTTGTTTTCCGCGCAGATTGTTGTGCGCTACATATTAAATCAATATATAGATATTTTTCATTAGAATTATTATCAAATATTTGTAAATTGCAAAATCCTCTTATGGACCTTTCTTTACCTTTCTTATTGTCATGATCATATGAAACTAATACATAATCTGAATTATCTATAGATTCTTCAGCATATTCTTTTGTAATTTGATTATTACACATAGTTAAAACCGACTTTAATATTTTTTTTTTTGTATCTTCAGTAATTTGTTTTTTTTTTGTGTCATATAATTCTATATTTTTTGTTAATTTAAACATAAAATATAATAATAAAATAAAATTATTAAGAATAAAATAAATAAATAAATAAATAAATTTAATTATAATTCACAATCTTCTTGTGACACATTGTTAGATAAGCATTTAATTTTTTTAAATATTATAGTATATGCATAAATTATTGCAACAAATATAGTTATTATTCCACCAAAAACAAAAACACACGTTAATAATGATGATATTACAAAAAATAATAACAATTTGTTTATACGCGATGACATAGGATTATTTGGATCTACTGGTGTAAATAAAAATGTTGGTAAAAAAGTTGCAGGGAAAGTTGCTATTTCTATTCCTCCTTTTATTCCTTCTAAAGCGGCTTCAGACATATATTATAATGATTTATTTTTTTTTTTACTTTTAGACCTTTTTAATCTTTGTCCACCTTTACCAATATATTTACCAAAAGATTGTAAGTTAGATAATACTGAATCAGAATGTGGTAAATGATTCTCACATACTAATGTATCCGGAACATAATTAACTTTTACAGCAGGTATATCCGCCAATGAACTATAATCGAAGGTATATCCTCCACCTTTATATCTTTTTGATTTTTTTTTTAAATTTTTTTTTCTTTTAAATGTTTTTCTTTTAAAACTTTTTTTTACAAATTGTCGCATTATAATATAATAATATATATTATTATTATATGTATAAAGTGGTATTAATATTAATATTATTTTTTTTAATAATAAATTTTTGTAGCGAATTATCAATTGAAAATTTCAATAATAAAAATATTATAGATAAAATTTATGTAATAAATTTAAAAAAAGATATTAATAGATTTAATTACATAAAAAATTTAGCATCGAATGCCTCATTAAATATTAATAGATATGATGCAATATATGGTAAGACAGTGTCAAAAGATGACCCATATTTAAATAATTATATAAGTAAGAAACACAAATTATCAGACCCTCAAAAGGGATGTGCTCTATCTCATATTAAATTATGGGATAATATAAAAAAATCTAATGATAACATTATTATGATTTTAGAAGATGATGTAATTATACCACAAAATTTTTTATACATGTTTAATCAATATATTAAAGAATTACCGAATGATTGGGAAATGATATTATTAGGTAGTAATACTATTATAGGTAAAATTTACTCTCCACATTTTTTACATCTTACAAAAAAAACTAAAAAAAATGGTAATTATGGAACATTTGCATATATAATAAAAAAACCCACGGCTGAAAAATTATTAAACACATGTTTAAAACTCGATAAAACTATAGACCATCATTTAAATAAAAATTTTTATCATAATCATAAAGTATTTTTTTGTAATCCTCAATTGATTAAACATAACTATAATTTTATCTCTAATATAACAAATAAAAAACGTAACGGCGATGAATTAAGAAATAACAAAGTGAAAATTATATAAAGTGAAAATTATATAAAGTGAAATATTTATTTTTATTTTTATTTTTATTTTTTCTTATTATATTTTATGATACAGAATATTATTATTATACTAATTGTTTTAATAATTGTTTTAATAGTCAAACAAAGAATTTATAATGAAGCATTTACCAATTTAAAAAAGAAAAATAAGTTTTGTGTAATAATTACAACATTTAATCCAGGTGTAGATTATTTATATAAATGTTTAAGTTCTGTTGATAATCAAACATATAAAAATTTTGATTTATGTATAGTAGATGATGCCAGTACTCAAAATGTAGAAGAATTACATAAAATAATAAATTCATATTGTTCGAAAAATAATTGGAAATTTTATAAAAGAACTGAAAATATTGGACCTTTAGGAACGCGTATAGATGCTATAAATCAATTAAATCCTCATAATGAAGATATTATAGTTTCTGTTGACGGCGACGATGAATTAAATGATAACGATGTGTTATCTAAATTAAATAAAATATATCAAGATGACACACTTATAACATTTGGAAATTATGTAAATTCAACTAATAATAAATTAAGTAAACCAAGAATAAAATGTAGAAAACACGATTTTAAAAAAATAATTACTAATAATAGTTTTAGAAAATATAAATGGATATTTACCCATTTGAAAACATTTAAATACAAATTATATAAAGAGATAAATCATGATAATTTGAAAATGAATGATAAATATATAAAGTCTGCAACTGATTTAGCACTAATGTATCCTATGTTAGAAATGTGTTCTGGTAAATTTAAATGTGTTCAAAATGTAATGTATAAATATAATAGAACACATCCAGAATCTCATAATATAGATTCAGTAAAACTTAAAAAACAAAAAAAAAATGCAAAATATATTAGACATTTAAAACCTTATGAAAATAAATTTATATAGTTATTAGTTACACAGTTATTATTAATATAATGTATTTCACATCTACAATACGGACATGTTTTATTATTTTTAAACCACATTATTGAACAATTTTTACATACATTTTTTTTACATGTATCACACAAAAAATCAATATATTCCATATCATAACAAATTACACATTCTAATAATTTGTTTTCGTTTTTGTTTTTGTGTAATTCTTTAATTTTTACGTAATTTTTATACAATTGCGAAGTTTTATTTATATAAGATTTTATATTTTCTAAATTTATATCATTCACATTTATTTTAGAATTATTTTTAATAAATTCAATAACATTATTACAAATTATATTTAGCACATAACATATATGTTTACAATAAATAGTGTTATCATTATTATCTGGACAATTACACGTAATTATATCATTTATTATTATATTGTATAAATAACCACTACTTCCACAAATATCTATATTAATATTTTTATTATTTTCAATATTATTTTCAATATCAATATCTAATAAAAACATACATTCATTTTTACTGCGGTTGATTCGGTTAAATTGTTCATAAGATATTTCCATTTATAATTGATTTTAGTTTATACTTTATTATTTATTATTTTAAGATTATTATATTTATAATAAACTATTTCTTAAAATAATAATCTTAAAATAATAAATAGAATATTATTTCTTATAATATATTAAATGGCAAAAACTTCTGGAATACCAGGAATGTATGGAATGCCCATACAAAAAAGTGAAGATATTTTAACTCCACAACAACTAAGATTACCTCCATATGAGGTTGAGAATTCTGAAGATGTTAATCAATTTATGAATATTAAGTGTATTCCATCATTTGAATTAGATAAAAATGTTACTATGAGAGGTTTAAAATCTAAACGAGTAAAATTGTCCAATGATGCACGCAAGTTGAGAAATACATTTTTTGCATTAAAAGCCGGTAAATTAGCATATTATTCAAAACGTTTACAATGTTTTGATGAATTTTTTAAAAAAGAAAAAAATATTCTTTCGGCTTCTAAAGGTTTAGTAAAACAACAAATGAATAATGCTTCAGTTATGGATCAATCTCAGATGAAGAGATTAAAAGAGTTACAAGAAAAAAATAAAGATAAAAAAACTATAATAGGTATGGATGGACAGCCAAAACAAGTAGATGGACTGTTTGGAAATCCAAGTGAAATAAAAGAATTAGAAGAATTACAACAATTAAAAAAAAAGAATAATGCAGTTAAAAAAAAATATACAAGTTTGAATGTTATTCAAAAAGAAAAAAATAAAGATAAAAAAAAAATTATTAAAGACACTTACAGTTTTAGTTTACCATCTGTTAAAAATATGTATAAAAGAACAGGCCGCAAGATAAAATTATTCATATTAAAGGGTCGCATGAGAGATATATGTCAAAAATTATATCCTGAATTTTGTAAATTATCAAAAGTATCGATTCCCGAAAATGAATATGAGTATTATAAAGAGTATTTAATAAAAGCAAAAAAAGACGAAACTTTAAGTTCAAAAGAAAAAAAATATTATGAGATATTCTTAGATAATAATGATGGCTTAGAAGATATTTTAGATAGTAGTGCAGAAATATGTAAAGAATATAAATATTGTATGGATTATGTTCCAAGAATTTTTGATATACCCAGAGATACACTATCAGTTTTTAAAATATTAGGAGAACGTTTTTTTGACCCAGTAACATATATAACGAAAGAAAGTAAAGAAAATTTAGAAGAAAAAAAAGAAGATTATGAAAAAAAAAAGGCTGTCCAAAAATTATCTCAACAAGAAAAAGAATCCAAACGAGAAACTGATAAACAAATGCGCAATACAGCAATAAAAGAAAAAAAACTACGTAAAACACAAAAAACAGAATTAAAAAAAGAATATGCTGAAAAAAAAAAAGAATATAGAACTAACCGAAAAACTGCCCGAAATGAAGCACAAAAATATAAAACTGGATATATATCTGGTAGAAAATCAACCGAATATAAAAAATGGAAACGAGATAGAGATAAATTCAAAACTAATGGAAAATTAACTGGTGATTATAAACGACCATGGTTATCAAAATCAAAGGCTTATAAAGATTTTTTGAAAAAATCAAAAGAAGCAAAAGAAACGGCAAAACCATATAAAAAAGGATATTTAATAGGTAGAACACCAAAAGCAAAAACAGAGTTTAAACAAGAAATAGCAAAAAAAAAAAATAAAAACCATAAAAAAGAGTTACAGAATATAAGAACACAACAACAAAATGCACTTAGAACAAGAAAACAAATGAAAAATCAAATTGCAGAAAGTAAACAAAAAGTTCTATCAGCGGCTGATGGTAAATTCGGGAAAGAACGCATAAACGCAATAAGAAGTGCGCGTAAAAATCAATTAAATTTAGGTTCAACCCGACTTGATGACATGCGAAAACAAACTATGCTTAGGAGCCGAGAAAAAAATAATGCTATAATTAAAAGAATAAACGGAAGAATTGCAAAACAAACAGCAATGAGAAATAAACGTATCGCAGATGCTAATGCACGTAAACATAATAATACCCGTGGTTGGATTTCAAAAGGTGTTGATAGATTTAGGAGAGACCCTTCAAAAAATCGCCTACTTTCAACCCGGGCGGGTGTTAATAAACTTAAAAAAAAAAAGGAAACAATAGAAAGAAATAAAGAAATAGCCACACAAAAATTCTTAGCTGCTGCTAACAAAAAACAAACGGCTACTTGGGGTAGAAGATTTAGAGCGCCAAGTTCAAGTAAATTAAGAAACCTATCACTTCTTGCTGGTAGACATCTTGATAATACAATTAAAGCAAATCCAAATCCAGATATGTCTATGAAAGAATTAGCATTAAAACAACGAATAAATACTAGAGACGAAGATAAAACAAGAAAAACAAGACAAAAATGGTATCGTACAGATGGTCGGTCTTACCTTTATAGAAAATTATACAAAAGTACAAATGGATTAAGAAATAATTTACAAAAAGCACAAAATGGTAGAGATTACCATAAGCAAACACAAAATAGAAGACAAGCAAAATTACAAAAGACTATTGATTATAGGAACGGTTTAAAGAATCCTCTTCTTACAGAAGGAAGATTAACACGTTTTACGCGTTCAACTCCCGGATTACAAAAGAATATAATACGTTCTAAAAAGCGAAATAATATAAACAGATTTTATATACAGTAAACAATAAAATTGAAAATAAATATATTATAATTTAATAGTAATTAAATCTTAATATGAATAATAATAGTAAATATAAAAATATGTATTCTGATTATGATTTAGATTTTAGTATCAAATCGAATACAGCCCGAGGTGGTGGCAAAAGTAAAAATCAAACAAAAAAAGATGCAAAACATAATAAAAATCAATCGTGTTATTCATCAAAATGCGTTCGTAAATATAATAAAAATCTATCGAATTTTCAATCAAAAAAGACTCAAAATCCAATAATTAATAATAAAAACAATTAATAAATATTATTTTCTTTTAAACATCTTTTTTAAAAATTTATCGTATTTAGTTTTGCATGTTAAACATACAAAAGTATTTCCACTAATAACATAAAAATCATCACCATATCCAGCATGAAGACATCCTGGACAATGATATGAAAAAAATTCTAATGTTTTCCATAAATTACTTGGTTTTTGCCACTCTATACATAAAGGACATTTTTTCGAACATGCATAATATGTTTTTTTAGAACTCTCGCCATATAATTTATTTATCCAAGACATTAAATAAACTGTATATAATTTAAACTTTTTTTTATCCAAGATTTAACTTTTTTTTATCCAAGATTTAACTTTTTTTTATCCATGATTTAAATAAGCCTTTTGGTTCTTCTTTATAATCTCTCAATTTTTTAGAACGTCTTAATGTATATACGCCGGTATCTGATTTAAATGTAATACCTTGACAATCTGGATAATTTTCACTGAGTCTTATTGCCTCGGTTAATGTTTTTATTTTTCCGGTTTCTTTAATAACATTATTTTTATGTGACCATAAATATTTATCAATATAAGGACCTTCCCAATTTGTTAAATCTGGATTATCATCTCTATCACATAATTCCCATTTTGTTGGTTTTCTTTTTAAATTTACTGATATAGGACACCGTGATTCTCCTGTCTTAAGTTTTTCACATTCATTATATTCCACATTTTTAATTTTATATGGAATTATACATTCTTTTCCATTGACTGTATATAATTTAGATTTACTGGAAAAATTATTTTTTTTTGGTTTGGAGGGGGTTACCGATGCTTGCGATGCTTGCGATGCTTGCGATGCTTGCGGTGCTTGCGGTGCTTGCGTTAGTTTCGACACCACTACATTAGTTTGAACCTTGGATTTAGGTTTAGATTTTGTTTTATTATTACAGAAACCATATTTTGTCATAAAACCATCATCGTCTTTTTCTGTTGCACAAATTCTACCATGTAATGCATTATCGTGTGGTATACATTGGTCATATGTTTCAACTATATCTCTGTTTTTTATTTTATAGGGAAATAAACATAATCCACCTTTTACATCACTAACCCTTGACATGTCTATATTTGTATCTGTAATAGTGGTAGAATATATATTTTCTATATTTTTTCCAAAAACCTCTGAACTATTTTTTATTTCTTTAATTAATTCATCATTTAATAAATAAACTGGTCTAATATTTGTTACATGATTAACTAAATAAAAATTACTTCCTTTATAGAATGACTTTAATTCAATATTTAAATTTTCTTTATTAACAATATCATTCATAACAATATTTTTTTTAATAAATTTTCCTTCAAATATTTCTTTTTGAGTTACAATGGAAAAAATTAAATCATCTACAATTTTATTTAAAAATAATATTTGAAGCCTCTTTGCTAATTTCATTTTACATTTTGGAAAATTTAATGTAAATTTAATACCTTCTAAATTCATATTTAATCCTTTATTAATAGTTTTGTTATATTTACATTTTTTTGTTTTTACACATGATTTACTAGATAATTTTCCACAAATTTTATTACTTTTATAATATACATTATCATCTATTGTAATATTATTTATAATATTTTTTAATATAGAATAAATTTTCGACCTTTTAACATTTATAGGTATTATTGAATTTGTTATGTATATGTTTAATATTTTTTTTAGTAATTGAAATGATTTAGACCTACTATTAAAAAGATTACTTAATTCTTTTTTAAAACTAGTAAATTGATTATAGATAAACTCATTTTCTGAAATAATATTATTAAACTCTACTAAATTTTCATCACTTGCTAATGGATAATTCAATTCTTCGTAATTAATATTAACTAAACTTTCAAATTTCTGTTTTTTAATTGGATGTATATATCCATTCTCAATAGTTAAACCTATTATATTACCATTATCTAATATAGATTTATTATAATTGATATTTAATGAATCTAAATTTTGAATTAGTTCTTCGTGTGATAATAATGACACTTCATTAATATTAATTTTATCTAATCGCTTATATCTATTTATAGAAAAAGGTATTGAAAATAATATAACATTGTTTTTTAATAATAAACCTATGCCTTTATTATAATCATCATATATGTAAAACGTCGGTTCATTATCAGCATATTTTTGTTCTAATTCTTTAATATTTTCTAATTTACTATAATTAACTTTCGTATTATAAAATGGATTTCCATTTGAAATAACTAATTTCACCATATTTTTTATTCTTTGTATAGCATTCATATCAATTAGTTTATTAATATTAAAGTAATTATAAAAAAATGGTTGTCCTATAGTATTAACGGTTTTTGAATAATTTATAAGTTCATAAATACCCCTATATTTATAAAGAATACATGTAGAATCATAATCATTATATAAACTTTTTACACTATCTACTTGAGGTATATGCAAATATATTTTATCATTTGATGCTATAACTTTTCTTTCAATTATTAATATATTTAATCCCTTTTTAAAAAACCATTCATTTTGTTTTGATAAAAGATCTTGGAAAAAGATTGATTCTTTTTGCACATTCATATTACCACAAAAATTTTTAAAATTTTCAAATGAATAATATACTTGCTGAACTAATTCCTTATTTTTCTTATATTTATTATAAAAACTAGAATATATAGTACACCATTTTTGAAAAGATGGTTTATGTTCTTCGGCTAATTTTTGGTCATGTGCCACAAACATTTTGAATATGTCACCATTATTTAAATCCAAATATTCTTCGGGGTCTAAATTTTTAATAATTTGTGTTATAAGTTCTTCCAATGTCATATCTTTTAAAGTAGCCATGCAGCAAAGAAAAGAATTAAAAGGTATTTGATTTACTCCACGTCTAGTAAATAATCCCACATTATTTTTTAATTTACTTTTATTTATTTTTTCAATAGTTCTATTATCAAAAATATTATCTACAGATTGAGGTAATAATCCGATTTTACCTTCTGGTAATGGAAACTTGTCTTCTCCTATTATATAACGTTCGTCTTGAGATTTAGTTTTACTACTTTCTGAAAACTTATATTGATTTTTAACTAATTTAACATCATAAAATTTCTTTTTTGGTTCTTTTACTATTTTTACTGTCATCCCTTCTTGTAATGGTAAATTTAATTTTGTAAAGGTTTCCGTTTTTTCCATACTATCTTTTTTAATAGTATATATCGCATCCGTTAAAAATAAAACCGTATCATTTTCTTTCACTAACACATTATTTATTCTTTCTCCTGGCACTATATTTTTAAAATTACGTAACATAAAATCAATAGGAACAATAAAACATTTTGAAAAATTCCAGTATTTATTGGCATTACAACATGGCATACATAATCCACTTGGATGTAATTTAGGGTCTAAAAACCCAGGATAAGCCTCTTTCTCAGTTTCATATAAATATTTAGACCATTCTTGTGTTTTTTTTATAGATGGGTTTGCCCAATATTTATTAGTTCCGGCCCGTCTTATTATTACAGTTTTATTTTCCATAATTTCTTTTTCTTGAGAATCTATAATTTCACCTTGACAAAATGGACATTTACCTTTATTTTTAATTAATTGTTCATCTGTTAATGCTATTTTGTCTCTAATACACCAAATTCTGGGGCACATATAAAAATTTTTGGAATTAATGGAAGAACCCCATTCTAATTTTTGCAATTTATTAAAGGCGTCTGGATTCTTTTTTTCAAAATTAACTAATTCGGATTTTTTTAATATAATAGGCTGGCGCATGTCAACCGCACCACATTTAATACTGTATGAATCATATTTATCATCTTCTTTAGTTTTATATTTGAATAGTTTTGGGTCCATTTTTCTCATAGAAGACATATAATTCCGGATAGACCTTTTTTTCTGTTTAAATTCATCTTCGTCATCAGGTATCTCATCTTCTTCACCTATTTCTACATTTTCGTCAAGTTCAGCAATATTTATATCTTCTTCTTCTAATTCATTTTCGGGTTCTGGTTCGGGTTCGGGTTCTTCTTCAAAATCTTCTAAATCTAAAAAATCATCGTCCAAATCTAAATCATCATCGGTGGTAAATTTTGTTTGTTTTATTTCTATAGGTTTAATAACATTTTCAACAGAATCTTTTATTACAATTTTTGTTTTTACGGCTTCAAGTAATAAACAATTTACAAATTCTTTAATTCTTGCTAGTTGCTGTAAATTATAACAATTCTCTACTATAATACTAAAATTATCTAAGTTTGTTTCTTTATTAGTAAAATTTTTAATAATTTTTATATCAACTTCGTAATCTACTCTTGATTTTTTTAAATCTTCTACTTTATATTCTTCTAAAATAGTTCTTAAAATTTGAATTGATTCGATTTCTGATAATGAGAATATATGATTCGTTTCGCGTTTCCATAATATTTCAAAATCTTTTACTGATAATTCTAAATTATTTTGTTTTAATTTATAAAAAAAATTCTTATAATTTATTAGAGTATTAAATGTGTTTACCTTAGTATATTTTAAATCAATAGTATTTTGTTTTTTATCAAATGTATCTAAATAGCAATAATTTATAAATTGATTGAGTGAATTTTTGATATTATTTAATTTAGTTGAGGGTATATCTATTTTATATTCGGTATTTAATGTTAAAAAATTAGTATTTGTTTTATATAAATTATAAAAAGTGTAAATAGATAAATTATTTATTTTTTTTATTAATTTATTGCATATTGCATATATATCTTTTAATAAACTTTCATCTATTTTTATTTTAACAAATAATAATCTTATATAACATATACCCATTTTATTTATTATAAAATCAAAATAATCATCTTTATATGCTATTTTAAAACATAATTCATCTATTGTATTTTTCAAATATTCACTATCATAATATTTTTGTTCCTTTAAAAATTGCTTTTCTCTAAATAATAAATCTTTTTTAACCCAATTAAGAATATATGTTTTGGGAGCAACCGGTTCATAAAGTCCTTTTTCATATGGTACAATATATTTATCAGAATTTTTAAAATCTCGGGCAATGGGTTTTGATATAATTTTTTTAGAATTTCTATGAAATTTATAATATTCATTAAAATATTTCACATATTGAACAGTATTATCTAATTCTATATTGATAAATATATTATTTAAATCTATTTCGGTAAAATAATCATTCAATAAATTACCCTTTATTACGACATTTGTTAATAAACAACTTTTATTTTTATTTTTATATTTTTCATCTACATTAAATATCATATTTTCAAATCTTATATCATTATCATTTTTTAAAGATATAATATCATTAAAATTTTCAAGAACAACATTATTCTCTTTATTAAATGGATAATATAATTTATAAAATTCTTCAGATAAATTATCTGGTAAATCTTCGAATCTAACAATATTTATTACATTATTTTTAATATTTCCATGACTTTCTAATAAAAAAGAATGAGTGTCATATAAATTATCATCATAATTTGGTAATATTAATTTTCTTAAATTATTTATATCACATGGTAATAATTTTATACCTTCTTCATTTCTATATGTTAAACCCAAAATTATAGAATATTCTTTTAAATCAACATTATTATTATTTATAAATTCGGGATTTATTAAATCTATATTATCATCTATACGTTTTAATACAATATCTTGTTCATCTTTATTGATTTTAACTTTTGTAATATATAAATGTTGTTTGTTAGGTTCAGTTTCATTGTAAATATATTTTGTAATTTTTTTTTTTATAGTATATATATCATCGTCTAAATTAATAAATGATTTAATAAATTGCGTATTTTCATCAGAATTATTTAGTAAGGATTTATCAATATCATAATATTTTTGCATTAATTTTATTTCTTCGCCCGTCAATTTTTCTTTATCATTTAGTTTATTTATTAATGAATCAACTGGCGAATATTTACCTATAAATACATATTTATCACTAGTTATACTATTTTTTACAATATATATTTTCTTTTTAGGAACATATAAACATGTTTTAAATTCCATATTAATTAATATATAGAAAATTATTTCAATGGAGAATCGTTAATTGTTGTTCCACAATAATGAACTGGATTATTAGCGTAATCTTGTTTATTATAAACTCCTAATTTTATACCTTCTTTAAGTAAAAACGCCATATTATCCCAAAAATCTTGTCCATGGCCAATTGATTCTGTCATTAAATGTCCTAATTCATGAATGGATACAAACATCATCGTATTCAATGTTTCCAAAGTATTCAGACCATCTTTTGACCTAATACAAAATACTATTTTTTCTCCTTTATTTATAGAATATGATGTATATTTATTCCCTGGATTACTTTCAGTAATATTTCCATTTCTATAGTTCGATGATAATCTTTTGATATCTTTAATATTTTCTTCTGTATAATCACTTTGATTTTCTAATTTATTTACATATTCTATTAATTTTTTATTATTTGCATTAATTTGGGCCAATAAATTGGATGCTTCTTGTTTATCTGGGGCGTTTCTAACTAAATAATTACGCCCATCAATTGTTGATTTTACATATATTACATCCAGCGATTTTGTTTCCAAATATACATAAAAAATTGTTATAACAACCAATAATAAAAAGAACGATATAAAGTCTTGCATTTCTTATATATATATGATATAATTTTTAATAATTAAAATTTGATAAATTATAATAAAGAAATACTAATTATTTATTTATGAATAAATTACGAGGAAACACTAAAACAATTTTTAAAAATAAAAAAGACTTAGAAGTTCAAATTATTGATTGGGAAACATTAAATAGTAATTTATCGGATTCTAATAATGAAAATAGTGGTGATGATAATAGTGGCGATAATAATAGTGATAGTGACAATAGTGATTATGGAGAAAATAAAAAAAAATACAACCAAAACAATAGCATATTTCATATTAGAGCCTATGGAAATACGATAAAAGGCACATCTGTTACCTTAAATATAAATGGATTCCCACCACATTTTTACATAAATATTCCTGAAGAATGGAATGATATTAAAGTAAAAATGTTTATGAAATCTATAACAAATAAAATTCCCTTTTATTTCAGAAATGACATAATTACATATGATGTTGTAAAAAGGAAAAAGTTTTGGGGGTTTACTAACAATCAATTATTTAAATTTGTTAGAATCTTATTTAAAACTACTCAAGCATTATATCAAGTATCTAAACTTTTAAAAAAAAACATTAAAATACCGGGGCTTGGTAAAAATCAAAAATATGAAGTATATGAAAGTAATATACCGCCATTATTAAGATTTATTCATATCAATGATATATTTCCAGCAGGGTGGGTTAAAATAAATAGTGAAGATTATAAAATAAATTATGATGATGAATCGAATACACAACTTACGTTTGATGTACATTGGAAAAATATAAAATCAATAAAAACTAAATTAGATATGGCACCATTTATAATTGCGAGTTATGATATAGAGGCTGATAGTAAACATGGGGATTTTCCTTTAGCAAAAAAAAATTATTTGAAATTTTGTCAAGAAATTGCTACTTATTATTATACTGAATATGATGCTAAAAAAAAAATTAATTTAGAATCTGTATATCATAGTTTTATAAATTATGCGTTTGATGACACTATTGATAATCAATCAACTATAAGTAAACTTTATACAAAATTTAATATTAAACCCATACCTATAAAAAGAAAAATCGCAGCAAAACAATTATGTAATATATTTAAGCGTAAAGAAGATTATAAAATTTTAGTATCAGATATATTAAGTAATATTCATATTGGACAACAAGATGATGATGAACCAAAAAAAAATATTAAATGTATTATAGAAGATGCATATTGTGATATTGATGAAGCGAAAAGTCTATTTTCAATAAATAAAATGTTTACTAAATTAAATACAAAACCTACAAAACCGTTAATTGTAAAAATTAGTAAAAGTATAGAAACAATATACGGAAAACTTTTAAATAATCTTAAAGATGAAGATACTAAAATAGTGTATAAGATACTTGAATATTATAATCGGGTTTACTTTTTTGAAAATAATCAAGAAAAAATAGATTTTTACTATACTAAGTTTGATTTTAATAAACAAACTGTAGAGAATATTCTCAAAATCATTACAAGTACAAGTAATCAGATAATGTCTGTATTAAAAGAAAATCTACCGGAAATTGATTCTGGCAAAGAAATTAAAATTAAGCGTTGTAATATTTATTTATCTAATTTATTTCCGGAAATAGAAGGTGACACTGTAATTCAAATAGGAACTGCCGTACAAAAATATGGTGATTCTGAATGTTTTATAAAACATATCGTTACACTTGGTACATGTGACCCGATACCTGGTTGCATAGTTGTATCATGTAAAACTGAAAAAGAGGTATTATTAGAATGGACGAAATTTATAACAGAATTGGACCCAGATTTAATTACAGGCTATAATATATTTGGTTTTGATTATTCATACATGTATGAACGCGCAGAAGAATTGGAGTGTATCGAAGAATTTACAAAACTATCTCGCATAAAAGAGAAATCATGTGATCTTACATGTAAAAAATTGGCATCATCTGCATTAGGAGATAATACTCTTAAATATATTCAAATGGATGGTCGGGTTAATGCTGATTTGTTAAAAATTATTCAAAGAGACCATAATTTAGTCTCATATAAATTAGATTATGTTGCCGAACATTTTATTAATGATAAAATATTAGAAATAGAAAAGTCTGGAACAAATACACTACTAACAATAAAAAATGTGAAGAATCTTAATAAGGGTAATTTTATAACTATCTATATAGATGATGAAAAATATAATAATGGAAAAAAATATAAAATTATAGAAATCGACAATGATACTATTACAATAAATGATAATTTCGAAGATATATTAACACTGGGTAAATGCACCTGGAGATTAGCAAAAGATGATGTTAGTCCACAAGATATATTTCGTCTTCAAAAAGGTTCTTCAGCAGACCGATGTATTGTTGCAACATATTGTATTCAAGATTGTGTTCTTTGTTTACATATAATTAATAAACTACAGATTATAACAAATAATATTGCTATGGCCAATACATGTTCGGTTCCATTATCATTTATATTTTTAAGAGGTCAGGGAATCAAAGTTTTCAGTTTAGTATCAAAACAATGTAGAAAAGATAAATTTTTGATTCCAGTTATAAAACACGATAGCGATGAAACAAAAATAAGTCGACAAAATATATGGGATTATAATGAAAAACATAAATTTGAATATGGATTAATGGATGAAGATATTCCTATATTAGATGACAGTTACGAAGGTGCTATTGTATTAAAACCAAAACCAGGTATATATTTAGATAAATATATCGTTGTTTTAGATTATGCATCTTTGTATCCATCATCAATGATTGGCGATAATTATTCACATGATTCTATATGTCTTGATAAAAAATATTTAGGTGAAAAAGGTGCTAAAGAATTAGAACGGTTAGGTTTATCCTATAGTGATCAAGCCCATGATGTATATAAATGGGTTGACAATAAAGACCGGAATAAGGGCAAATATAAATCTGGTGTGAAAACATGTCGTTTTGTTCAATTTCCGAATGATGAAAAATCGGTTATACCTCGAATTTTACAAGATTTACTCAGTGCCCGTAAAGCAACACGAGCAAAAATTAAAACAGAACCGGATGAATTTAAAAAGGCCGTATTAGATGGTCAACAATTATCATATAAAATTACTGCAAATTCAGTATATGGTGGTATAGGCGCTTCAACAAATGCTGTATGTATGAAAGATTTAGCCGCATCTACAACATCTAAAGGGCGCGAATTACTGTATTTAGCAAAAAATATAGTTGAAGAAAATTTTTCTGGTGCTGAAGTAATATATGG
>Ga0209335_10003130_pt1 | contig 16797 bp, 15 predicted proteins | sample COG_09_FD_184753 | JGI IMG/M metagenome (GOLD analysis project Ga0209335, IMG submission 184753) | Pelagic Microbial community sample from North Sea - COGITO 998_met_09 (SPAdes) (version 2) | ecosystem: Environmental > Aquatic > Marine > Neritic zone/Coastal water | place: Helgoland, sampling...
AGATATAGTACTCTTAGCAATAATTTAAAAATAGTGTTTTATTAATACAATATTTTTTATTACAATGTAATAATAAAATGAAATTACTTATTATATTAGCTCTTATATCTTCTGTTTATTGTGGTATTAGAAATAACATTACAGTAGTTAATAATAATACTGTATATCTAGCGCACACTCATAATTGTGCAATTTATAAAATTGATATTAATACTGCAAAACCAGAAATAGTTGTAGGTGATGTAAATAGAAATTACTTTGGTGATAGAGATGCTTTTTTAGGAACAGATGCACTTATTAAAAATCCTACAAGTATTATTACCGATTATGATAAAAAAGTTTTATTTTTTGTTGATGATAGTAGTAATATTAAAAAAGCTGATATAATACCACAAAGTATTAAAGGTGTAGAAACTGGTATTATAGAAAACAATATTTCAAATCCTGGAAACATATATAACGGGTCTTCGTATAATTTTGCAGCGTCTCCAAACACTAACAGTATATATTTTGTTACTCCAACGGATATATTTTCTATTGAATTTGATACTAATTCAAATTCTGCTATACCTAGTCAAAGTTCTACAACCCTTCCAAGTGGAACAAAATTTATTGATATTGCATTTTATGATGGATTTTTATATTATTGCTATAGTAATGAAAACGGATATAATATTAACAAAAGAGCTAATAATATATTTGATATAGGTAATGATGTTCCAATTACTATAGATACTAAACCAACTAATATTACAGGATTTACATTTTCAAGTAATTTGTTAGTAATAGCAGGTAATATAGCAGGTAATAGTGAATTATATATATATAGTTCTAATGCAAATGATAATTATTCATTTAATAATAGTATACCAACAGATAATAAATATACTGTTTTATGTGATTATAAAGCTGTAGTATATAATGTAGAATCAACTAATAATTCTATAATTGCTAGAGCTGTAAATTCACAATTTTATAAAATTAATATTACTAATGGAAATGCTACAAATTTTGATATTCAAGAAATAAAAACAATAGCTGTTAATAGCACAGATAGAGCAATTAAATCTTATAATATTGATACTGATTATTTATATAACTCAAAGTATAATGAGAATGTAATGTTATATTTAAATCAAAATCAATCAAATCTTAAGGTAATTAAATATACACCATCTAATTTTAGAACAACAAAATTAAACTTAAATAGTAATCTAAACATTAGAAATATTACAATAAATAATACAAATACATTATTTGTGGCAACTGATAATGATATTTATTATTGTAATAATATTACAGAAGATAGCGAACAATACAATTTATGTAATGTAAATATCAGTTTTACGGGTAATATAATTTCTTTAAACTATGTTAACAAATCATTACATTTTATGACTGATCAACATTATTATAAATATGATATTAAAGATGATGATAATAATATAATAACAGCAGATGGTAAGACAGAAGACGAAAATAGTAATTTAGAAAAACAGGAACGTGTAAAAAAAACAAATGATACTGATAGTTTAGAAAATATAAATGATTTTGTAATTGATAACAACTATGAAGTAGGTTATATAGCATTTAATACAAGATTAAAATGGTTTTATGTTTAATTTATAAATAAATGAAAGACAATGTTGAATATTAACAATTATAAAAACTTCATTATTATTTTTATAAATATATAATGGCATTATAGAATATAATAAATTCTTTTTATAAAATGTTGAACTAACACTTACTATAATATCGTTTAATGTTGTTAATGTATCATTATGATCAAAACATTTTATTGTAGGATTAGGTGTATTGCTACAATATTTAAATTGTAATTGATTAGATATTTTAATAATTTCTAATGTATTAGGATCAATAAAATATACGAAAGTTCCTTGATATTTAATATTATTTTTATATTCTTTATGATAACATAAACCAATATACATATCATTATGAAATATTAAATTACCTTTTGGATAATAATTATAATTAATATTTTTATTTATTGTAATATCATTATTATAATCATAATATGTTAAAGGATTAAAAGATTTTATAAAATATAAATTATCATTATGTATAAAAGGTATCCAGTTTTTTTCAATTATTTTATTTGATTTTAATGGTATTAAGGTATCTAAATCTGTTAAATACATTTTACGATGACAATTATTATTTTTAGTTAATCCATTAAAAACTATATGTAATTTATTATTGTAATATATTGGAACTGGATCATATGGATCTAAATTATTATAATATTCTTTATTATCAACAATAATAGAATAGCGATCCTGACAATATTTTTGTTCAATTAATATATCATTGTATTTTATTGTTTTTAAAGCATCTGTTGATATATTTTCAACATATTCAGTTGTATCAAATATAGTTGATAAATATAAATAATCTAAAGACGGTATATTATCATAATGTCGTATATTATATTGAATATCTAAATATTCAATATTTAATACTTCAAGAAAAGCATTGAATATTACTATTTGATAATGTAGGTTAATGTAAGATACTGATAACCAACCACATAACTTTTCAAATATTTTAATAGGATAAATAGCATTAATTGACATTGAGAATGGCATACGATCTAAATATTTAATGGAATAATTAGTATTGAAATAATCATTATAACTATTAATTATTGGTTCAATATCTATTGATATTAATGGTAATATTTTATTATTAATAGCTATATACAAATTAGATTTATGAATATAGATTGTATTATGATCTAAATATTCATAAATAGTATGATGATCATATTCCTTTGTAAAGATACCTATGAAATCATAATTTTTATATAAATTTTTATTATTATATATGGATAAATATATATTATTTGAATCTAATTTATGAATATTAATATCAGTTTTATTTGATGATATAAAGTTATAATAAAAATTAGTATTGGTTAGTGTAGTGGCTGTAGAAAATACTATTAGATTAGATTTATTATAAAATCTATTTTTATTGAACTCAGTTATCATTCTTTTTTTTGTTAAAGAAATAGAAAAATGACTGATAAACTTATTGATAGTTTTGATATAGGTAGTAATATTAAAGTTAATTATAAAAATATATTAGGTGATGAACACCCTTGTATTGTAGATATTAGTGCTTGTGTTAATATAGAAGATATGTTAATTGAAATTGAAAACTTTAGAACTTGTAATTATAATTCTGTTGATGTAGATGCTATTACTAGTTTTAATACTGAAAATTGTATAGAAATTACTAGTAATGATAGTGTTCCTGATAATTCAACCGAAATACAAAAAAGAGGATATTTTGATTTTAATAGTTTAAGTGATACAAGTAATATAACATATTATAGTAATTTATATATTGATGGTGAATTAATTGTTCAAAGTAATATAACAGCTTATTCAACTATGGAATTTTTATCAGATAGTAATTTAAAATACGATATTTATAAAATTGAAAATTCATTAGAAAACATAGAAAAACTTAGACCTGTTAGTTTTACTTGGAAACATAATAATGAATACGAAATTGGTTTTATTGCTAATGAACTTGAGGAGATCTTCCCTGGTCTTATAAAAGAACGTAAATATAAAATGATTACAGAAAATAAACTTATACCATATTTGGTAGATTCCATTAAAACTTTAAAAAATCGTATTACAAAAATAAAAAATGAACGTAATAAATAATTGTAGTAATCCTAAAGTAAAAGTATTTTATAAGAAAAACACAGAAGATCATACGGATATTAAAGAAGATAATGATCAATTAACAGATGATATTTTAATACAAAAAGGTTGTAATTTAGACTATTTAACAAGTGGTAGTACTGATTTTATTACTTTTATTACAAATACAGACTACACTAAAAGATTAACTGTGAAATCACATTTGCCTAATATAGGTTATTATGATATTGGAATTGATAATACTAATAATATTAGTAGTATTAGTGAATCTGTATATTTTAATAATTGGTATGATGAAGATAGTAAATTAAAAGGCTTAATTATTGGAAATGATAAAAATAAACATTTTTCGGTGCAAAAAGAAGTTTATGTTCAAGGAAATATAACTGCATTTGATCTTCGTATTCCATCAGATATTAGATTAAAAAAAGATGTTAAAGATATAACAAATGGATTGGAAATAATAAATAAATTACGACCTGTAAGTTTTAATTGGAAAAAGAATAATAATGAATCTATCGGTTTTATAGCACAAGAAATAGAAGAAGTATTACCAGAGTTTGTTAGAGATACTAGATTAAATGGGGAACTAATAAAAACTATAAAACAAGATAAATTAATACCGTATATTGTTGATAGTATTAAAAATATAAGTAATAGATTAAAAAAATATGAGTCATCAAATTGAAAATCAATATAGATTTATGTTAGAATCGAAAGAAAGAGTTACAATTAACTATCAAGTTGATTTTAGCAATCCTACTGAACCTAAAATTGATTTTGATGATAGTATGCATTATCCTTTTGATGATACCTCAAATCAATTAAATCGTTTTATTGCTGATAGTTTAAATCAGGAACGTGTAAATACATTTGGAGATCATCCAGCTCAACCACCTACACATATAAATAAAACAGCAAATATTAAGTTTAAAATACCTTGTGTTGGTTATTTTAATGATGATAACGATAAATCTACTAACAAAAATAATGTATTACCCGAATTTTTTATAAAACACTTTGAACCATCAACACGAGATGGTGTTTTCAATCCATACGAATACCCTTCCACACTTGATATGGAATCTAATTTATGGGTTAATTGTAATTTAAATGTTTACGATGATATTACTGCTTTTGCTACATATCATAGTTCTGATATAAATCTTAAAACAAATATAAATACTTTAACAAACTGTTATGATATTGTTAGTGATCTGAATCCGGTTAGTTTTAAATGGATAAAAAATAATAAAGAAAATGTAGGATTTATAGCACAAGAAGTAGAACAAGTAATACCTAGTATAGTTAGTGATAATGATAAATATAAAGCTATAGCAGAAACAAAGATAATAGCATATTTAGTTGGTGCTATTCAAGAATTGGATAAAGAATTAAAAGAATTAGAAAAAGAATAAATTATTATGGATTATAAAAATAAATGGTATTTAAAACAGAATTAGCACATCTATTGATGGATAAATTAAATCAAACTGAATTAAAGGATAAAGGTATCCTAAGACAGATAAAAGAAAAAATAAAAGAATGTAGGGAAGAATTAAAAAACGCTAAAATAAAATGATATGGATACCTTTAGCGATCTTAAGAAGTGTAGTAACTTCGGGCTTAATATTATTTCAAAAACTAGATAAGACTGATAAAACTGATAAGTTTTTATTTCCAACTATTACAACAATAATAATTGGTCTTATAGCATTAATATATTATATTATTAATTATAATACTAATAATTTAGATGAATTATATAAACCAAAATATTATATATATAGTATAGTAGTATTTTTTGTTATATTGTTATCATACTACATAATTAAAATATGTCCAAATCCTGCTTATTTTAGAAGTTTTGTAGCTTTAGAAATAATGTTGTTATTAATTTATAGTATATATACAAATCAATTTCATATTAGTAATATAGGAATAATTGGAATAGTTTTAATTGGTTTAGGTATTATACTAGTATCTTGTGATCAAGTATAATATTTTTCAGTTGAACTTAAAAGACTTAAAAGAATATTGTTAATTTCTAAGTTTTGTAAAAATTTTTATTGATTTAAGTGATGATGAACTAATTGTATGTGTTGATGAATAATATTGTGGTGTAATTTCATAACCTTCTTCATCAAATGTAGTAGGATCAGTATTCATAATAAGGTTTTTACTTGATGATTTAGCTTTCTTTGGTATTTTAGGACTATTTGGAGATAATTCTTTATCTTTCCCTCCTGTTAATGGCATTTTATTATTTATTTTAGTAATTAAATCATTTCTATTTAGGGATAACATATAATCTACTTTTGCATTAAAATATCTTTTAATAATCTCTATAAATATTTGTAGTTGTTTATATTCGTCACTAGTATGTGGAATATTTAAAACATTATTAATAAAAAATTCAAATGAAGTAATAATTTTATCAAGAATATTGTCTGTTTTAAATTGTTGTATTAAATCTATATATTTATTTACAAATGGTGTAATATCTGTTTTATTATTGTTAAAAATTATATTTGTTTCAATAATAGTATCTATATCTTTTTTAAATTTAGCAGTTAATTCAGGAATATTTTTACTATCAGTTTCGGTAATAGTTTGACAAGCAACACCATTAAATATACCAGTTGTTTTAAACCAAACTTTTTTAACTTTATTATCAGTTGTTAATAAATAACTTAAGTTATTCGCTATATCAAAGTTATTACACAATAAATCAATAATTAAGAAATCATAATCATATTTGTAATTCGGGTTTGTAAGGGTTGATTTTAAACTACTGTTATAATTCCATCCCGTTAAGATATTATTAGTAGTAGTTATTTTTTTACCGTCATTAGAATATATTATACTATACTCAAGAATTTTATCATCCATAAAATAACTATATATATTATTAATAATTAATTGATGAATAGTATATTTAAGATTTAAAAATAAATTATGAATCGAAGAAGCTTCATATAATAATTCAGAAGCTAAATATTTATTATCATTAGTTAGCTTAATAGTATCATTACCATATTTAAAATCAATTAAATCATCGTGTTTATATAAAGCAATTTTAATATAATCATCAGTGTAATTTTTTACATTAAGACCATATTCTGTAATAGTATATCTACTATTGTATGTTTTAACATTATGTAAAATATTTGAAAGATAAGTTGTATTTGTCATTTCAAGATCACATATAATAAAAGTGTATTTATGATATTTTAATATACATTGTTCAATTATTTTTGTGCCTGGTAATAATAATACTTGATGTAATCCATCTGCAAAATTAATATATTTAATAATATTATCATTGATTCTAAAAACATACATATGTGGATTAGAATTATTATTACTATAACGGATTGCTATATCAACATTAAAAGAAGTTGATAAAAACGAAGTTAATAAATTTGAATTTAATTTATTTGAAGTTCCGTGAAATAAAAATAGCGATTTACTATAATCATTATTTTTACCTGTTGCTTGCATATTAGTTAATATAGTAATTAATCGGTGTTTAACTGCATCACTTAAGTTAAAATTAGGATCAAGAATTAAATTACTTAATTCTAAATTAAGATTTTTACTTAATGGATGTCTTCCACCGTTTTTATACTGGTGTTCAATTTCAGATAGCTTATCTCTATTTATATTATATGTTTGAATATCTATTAATTTAAATAAATATTGAAATGCATTTACTGAACTTCTATTTACTGTTCCATTAAAAACACCTACAATAGGTGTATTTGTGTTATCATTATTAAATATCGCATTATGATATAATAATGTTGCAAGATCATAACATTCATTTCGTTTTATATTAGGAATTTTTTGTTCTAATTCAATTATTTTATTTGCTGAATCTGGTTCAATTATTTCAATATTAGATACAAAATCACTAGAAAATGTAGTTAGGAATGCAGTAATATAGTTAAGTTTATTATTAGTTTCAGTATCACCTTTATATGAATGTGCAAAATATTTAGGAACAGTTTTATTACTATTTTTAATAACTGTTGAAATTTTATCTAATGCATCTAATGATACACGTGATTTACCATATGGACAGAATTCTATGTTTTGTTGTGTATAGGAAAATACATATATTCTATTAAATATGGAATTCTGTAATATTGCTGATTTATCAATAATATGAATAGCATTATATTCTGAAACTATATCGGTATAATTATATAAATTGCTATTCGTTGTAGATAATTTATTATCAACAATGAAGTTAGAAGGATAATTAGCATTACTTAAATCGTCTAAAAATCTATCATCATACAAAGCTATTGTAGATTTACTACCAACATTTAATAAATTGAATATAATTTCAAAATGTTTGCAAACTGTATCAAAGTCGATAGTTTGTTTTTTTTCAATTTGTTTACAAGATATAATATAGTTTTTAAAATAAGGTAAATATTTAACGTCAAGTTCGGTTTCTACAAATAAATTATCTAAATTAGATTCTGTATAATTTAATTTCAGATCTTTACATTTAGTAAGAATATCGTTATAATTTTTTTTAATAGCTGGTGGTTTATCACATAATGTGTCTATTTCTGCAACATCTTCAACCTCTTTTATATTATTATGATAATAACAAGCAAATAATAAATATTTTGTAATTGGACTGTCAATATATATATGTTTATCTGATGTTGGATTTTTAATTTGATGTCTATTTACTTTACTACCTTTTTCTTGTTCCTGTTTGATCAATACATCTCTACATTGGTTGATAACGCTATTGCACTGTTCGTAACTTAAATTAGCATATTTTTTTTTATCAACTGTTTTATCAGAAATATCTTTAAAACTTAGTTTTCGTTTTGGAGGTGATTGTTTTCTTGCAGCAGGTGGTGATCCTGGTGGTGATGTTGATGGTGGAGGTAATGGTGATGATGAAAGTGATGCAGATTGTTTTCTTGCTGCAGGTGATGGAGATTGTTTTTTAATTTTTGGAGAAGATGGAGGTGATGAAGAAGGGGATGTTGAATCTGCGGTAGCACTATCTGGTGATGGTGATTGTGGAGATCCTGGTGGTGATGGGGAAGATGGTTGTGGAGGTAAAGATGGTTTTTTATTTGTTTTAGCACCTGGAGGTGAAGATGGTTGTGGAGGTGAAGATGGTTTTTTATTTGTTTTAGCACCAAGTGAATTTGCTTTCAAATTTGCTACCACACCTGGTGGTGATCTTATTGCCACACCTGGTGGTGATGGTGATCTTGCTGTAGGTGAAGGTAAAGATGCAGGTGATAATTGTGGAGGTGTTTTATTACCAAATAAATTTCTAGGATCAATAACATCAGGTAATTTTTTCATTTTATAATTTTTATAACAGATTCTAAGTATTTTTTGTGTAATAGGACTATCATAGTTAATTGGGTAGCCTGAGTTTGGATTAAAAATAGGTAATTTCTTTGTAATATTATCATAGATTTCTTCGCATTGTTCTTTAGTTGGATTTGCATATGTGCTTGCAATTTTTTTATTATGCGATGGAATTGACTTAAATGTAATTTTTTTTGGCATTATTTTTAATTATATTAAATATAAAAAATAATTTATCTTAAAAATAGGTAAGATGACAAACTATGTTTTACCAAATCGTGTAGGATATATAGATTATATACAAAATAAGTTTCATCCTACTAAAATAGAAGAAATCAAAAGTAAATCATTTGAACATCAGATATTAATTGATAAATATTTGGATATTAATAGTCCTTATAGAGGATTATTGTTATATCACGAACTTGGAACAGGTAAAACAGCAACGTCAATAACATTAGTAAATCAATATTTGAGAACAAGTAAAAAAATATATGTAATATTACCTGCTTCATTGCGTAATAACTATATTAAAGAATTATTAATACACAGTGATTTTAAAAAATATAAATACATAAAACAATGGTCTTTTACTACTAAAGGTGATGCACAATTATCAGAAACTGGTAAAACATATAGAGAATGTAATGAAACTGAAAAAACTGAAATTGATAAAAGTATAAAAAAAATAATACTAAATAGAATTAATTTTATTCATTATAATGGGCTTACTGAAAATAAAGTAGCTGAATTAAGAGGTAAAATTAATATAAAACAATTTACTGAATATTTACATAAGGTAACGTGGAAAAGAGTTTATGGATTAGGTTTAAAAGAAATTAAAGCAAAGTTTGGTATAGATGCAACTGGTAATTTTTATACAGATAAAAATATAAAAAAAAAATATGTTTTATTGCCTAATTTAGTTAAAGGACTAGAAACTAACGATATACACGAAAATGATAAAGTTAATATTGAAACAATGATTAAAGTAATTAAATCAAAAAGTTTATTATTTATTGATACTTTGAAATTAAAAGAGTTTAATGTATTTGATTCAGCATTTAGTGATAGTTTAGTTGTAATAGATGAAGCACATACTTTTATTAGAACAGTATCAAATAAAAGTAAATTATCAGCACCATTATATGAATATATAATGAATGCAAAAAAATGTAAAATATTATTATTAAGTGGAACTCCTATAATTAATAATCCATATGAAATATTACATTTATGTAATTTATTGCGAGGTCCTATTATAACATATAAACTTCCGGATAAAACTGATTTAACAAAATATAAAAAATATATTGATACTATTGATAATAATATTATACAATTTCTTCCTGAAAATTTTGTTAAAACTAAAGATAATTATATTCATTATGAAGAATGGAAACTTGCTGATATTTTACGAAAAATAAGTGATACAAAAATTAAAACTATTACTGATTATGCTTTTCCACCTAATGAAGAACTCTTTAAAAAGTATTTTTATAATTATATAAATGGCGTTCATTGTGATTATATTAGGACTGATGTTTTTAAAAGACGTATTATGGGTTTAGTAAGTTTTGTTGATAAAAATAAAACTGGTTTTCCTGAAGAATCTGGATTACTTGTTAAATATGCATATTTATCTAATCCACAATTTGAACGATTATTAGAAAAACTACTTATTGAAGATAATATTGAACAAAAAAATAAATTAAAGAAAAATATAAAGAAAAATGCAGATGAATCAAGTGTATATAAAACATATAGTAGAGCAGTAAGTAATTTTAGTTTTCCGGAAGGTATTATTCGTAATTTTCCAGCTGAATTTAATAAAATGTTAACTGAATATGATGATGATCTTAAATATGAAGGTGAAAATTACTATGATAAACATTTAGAAAATATTAAACAGAAATTTATTAATAAGGTTAAGGGTATTGAAGATATACAAGAACGAAATGATTTATTACAAGATTGTAGTGCTAAATATATGGAAATGATTAAAGATATTGATAGCACAAGTGGTAAAGTATTAGTGTATTCTCAGTTTAGAACATTAGAAGGTGTTGGTATGTTATCTGTATATTTGGATTTATTTGGATTTGGTAAAGTTGAAGTATCTAATACCAAAGTTACTATTCCAGATAATAAGTATAATTATATGATTTATGATTTAGATAAAGATATAGCAGATAAACAAATTAAGTTATTTAATAGTGCTGATAATATTAGAGGTGAAAAGATCAAAATATTAATAATTACATTAAGTGGTGCTGAAGGTATAAGTTTAAGCTGTGTTAGATCTGTTTTAATGTTAGAACCACATTGGAATATGACAATTTTAAAACAAGTAATTGGTCGTGCAGTTCGTAATAATAGTCATTCAAAACTTGAACCTGAAGAGCGGAATGTTAAAACATATTTGTATTTAACTACCGCCACAGAAAGCCAAAAAATTAATGAAACTTTTAGAATAAAACATAAATCTAAGACTACTGATGAAGTTATATTTGAAAAAGCAGAATTAAAACAAAAGAATATTGATAAGTTATTAAGTTTAATGAAAGAAAGTGCATTTGATTGCAATATTCACGCTAAGAAAAATGGTTTAGATTGTTATAAATGGGCTTATAATTTAGATAAAAACTTGGAAGCTTATAAACCCAATATAGATGACGAAATTAAACATATGGCTCATATGAACTATGAAAAAACACAAGATATTAAAGGAAAACTTGTTACTAAAAATGATATAAAATGTGTAGAATATAAAGGGAAATATTATGATTATAATGCTTATGTTGATTCAAAACAACTTATACCAATTAATTTTGATTTATTTAAATCAAAGTTAGATTATAAACACACTAAAGATCCATCTAAAGATCCTAAAGATCCATCTAAAGATCCTAAAGATCCATCTAAAGATCCATCTAAAGATCCTAAAGATCCATCTAAAGATCCTAAAGATCCATCTAAAGAACCTAAAGACTCACCTAAAGATCCTAAAGAACCTAAAGACTCACCTAAAGAATCTAAAGACTCACCTAAAGAATCTAAAGACTCACCTAAAGAATCTAAAGACTCACCTAAAGAATCTAAAGACTCATCTAAAGACTCATCTAAAGAGAAACAATCACCAAAAGCAATCAAAGATAATTTTGCAATAACAATAGATCCTAATGATAAATTATATGATCCAAGTTATAATAAAAAATATAAAGTAGTTGATGTTGATGGTGATGGGAGTTGTTTTTATCGTGCTATTTATGTAGTTTTAAAACATAAAAAAAATATTATGAAATTTATAAAATGTTTTAATTTAAGATCAGGATTAAAAGAAACAATAACAGAAGAAGAATTTGTAAAGTGGTTAAGAACTGATACATTAGCAACAAAAACAGATAAAGGAAATGATAAAAATCAATCTAAAAATACTTATGCCAATTTAAAAGATTTACCAATGGACACTTACAGAACATATATAGATGGAACGTGGCAAATTAAAGAATTAAACAATAAACCAAAATCCTTAACTGAATTTAGAAAAATAATAGCACAATATATAGGTGATATAAGTAAATATGCAAATCAATATGATAAAGACTTAATTGATGTATTTATAGAGGGAGTATTTAAAATTAATATTATGCAAACATTACCTGAATTAGATTACAAATTTGAAGACAATACGATATATTTATTACGTATAAATAATAATCATTATCAAGCAATTTTAGTTATATAAAATATTAATAACAATTTTAAATAAATAATGAGATGCATTTATAGAGATATTAAATCAAATGGTAAACGTTGTTCAAATGAAAGTTGTTTATCTAGCAATTATTGTATTCAACATATACATATTAAAAATCCAATATTTATATATTTGCTTGCGTGTCAATTGGATGATAATAAACCATTACAATTTAGAGATATTATTAGTTTATTTATATATATGTATAATAACAATATTGAGAATAGATTTAATATTTTATCAACTATTTTTCGTAATAGAACAAAATTATATTTATGTTTAGGATTTGGATATAAAATATCTACTGTTAAACAATTTTCACGTAAAACAATTTTACAATTAATTTATAATAAATTAGAATATTATGCTTCTGTATTTAATTTAAAAGCAACAAATAGAAAAATAACATTAGTTCAAAAATTATGGAAAAATTATATGAATAAAATATCAGGAAGTAATCTTGGAGATCCTATAAATTCTGTAGAATTATTTACATTTGATGATATCAACGAAATAGAATATCCATTTTATATTATTGATGAACGTAAAGTATATGTATTTGAAAGTTTAAATCTTTTATATCATATTAAAACTAATAATTTATGTATTAATCCTTATACAAATAATAAAATTAATGATAATGTAATTGATAGATTATATCATTATATTTATATTAAAGAAATATATTTGGATGATGAAGAATATAAATGGTTAACAACAATAAATGCTTATACAGATATATCATTACGATTAGATAAATTGGGTTATTATACAGATATAAGATGGTTTATATCTCTGGATTATTATACTATTGTTAGTGTATTAAATAGTTTTCATTCTTATGTAATAGGATCATCGTATATGTGTTGTGTTGATTTTGTAGATGACTATCCAGATTATATTTATAAGTTTTGTGAAATGATTTTAGAAATGCTTGAAGATAATGATGCAAGCACTTATGGATTTATATTATTTAAATCATTATCAGATAATTCTAAAATATTTCACAATAATTCTCCAAATTGGTTAGAAATATAATATATAATAATAAAATGAATGACACTGAACGTATTAGATTAGTAGTATTTTCTGCTGTATTATTTTTTATTTTAACTTTACCATTTACAACTGAAACAATAATAAAAATATTTGAATTATTATTTGGTTTTCATAACATTAATACATTTAAATGTATTGATACAAATAACTATTCTATTTTTGGTAGAATCGTTATTAGTATAATATTTGCTATTATATTATTATTTCTTCTTTGAAGCCTTAGATTTAACTGGAACTTTCTTAATTACTGGTTTTACTGGTTCTTCAGAATCATCTGAGTTTTCCGAATCATCATCTTCATCACTATCTTTTGTTTTTTTAGATTTTTGATCATCACTATTATCATCTTCATCTTCATCTTCACTATCTTTAAGAGGAGTTTCTTTAACGATAGTTTCTTTAGCAGGAGTTTCTTTTTTAGATACTTCTTTACGGATTTCATCATCAATATCATCATCTTCAATAACAGCTGAAGACATCTTTTTTGCTACAGTTGTTTCATCTTCACTATCAGAACGAAAATCATCTTCATCTTGTGAAGGAAATGAGATCTTGATCTTAGAAGCTTTAGCAGATACACCAAAATGTTTATTAATGAAATATACTGCAGATACACGGAAACATATTTTTACATAAGCACCTTTAAGTTTATCTTTAATTTCATTAAAATCATATTCTTCATTAGTTGTCATATCTTCAATTTTAATATTATATTTATCATTTTCATAAGGAATCTTAACTTTAATAGTAGGAGGATACTTGTTTTCCTTGCTATGTTTAACAAAAGGATTAAAAGCTTCACCGATCAATTGTTCCACAACAGCATCAGATTTTCCAGAAAAATTAGGAAACCAAGTTTCAACATTATTAATAACGTGTTCATTTACAGTTTTTTCAATATTCTTCATATTTTCGCAAAACTTATTCAATTTATTATCATTTTCATAATCTCCAAAAGAAAGAGTAAGATAATCAGATCTTTCATTATTATAACCAGTTCCAAAAGCATATGGAACACTCATAAGTGGAGTTTGGATAATAAAGCGATTACTTTGTTCTCCATAAGATACATAAGCCATTTGACCACCACTATCTAATTTACGAAGTCCAGAAATATTAATTTTACTAAAATTAATTTCATCTTTAAACCCTCTAAGTGTGCTAGAACTCATTGTATTAATACTTAATTAGTTCTAAAAGGTTTATATCATTTTTATATATCTTAATTTTTTTTCCATTTAAAGTTGCAAGATAAACAAGTATATGCTGTACTAGACCCTTCATCTGCTTTACGACTTTGAAATTCATAATATACAATTTCACGAGATTTACATTTTCTACAAACTATTTTATCACTCATAGATACTAATCTAGTTTCATATGCTGATTTAAGTTTATCTTCGTATTTTTCTACTAGATCTTTCCAATTTTCTGGATTTAATTCTTGTGGTTTAAAAAAAGCAATATCATTTGCATTTATCTTTTTTGTTTTAATATCATTAATTAAATGAACACTATGTTCTTTAAGATTTGAATAAATACTTAAAGCTTTTTGTAAATAAATATTTCTAAATATATCAGTTTCCCAATTACAAGTAATGTTTTTATTTCTACAATATGAAATTGTAGAATTATAAATACTAATTTCAATATTTAAGATCTCTTTTGGTTTAATTTTACGATTTAAAAGTTTTTTAAACATTTCTTTAACATTTTCACGTGGATCAGTCATTATAATATTAACTATTATAAACTCATTTTTATATAATAAGCAAATAAAATGAGTGCTTTTATTATATAATGAATCAATAAGTTAAAATTACATTAGATCAATATCATAATTATAAAAACACTAGAAAATATCATACAATAATGTAATTTATTAGTATTCATATAAAAAGGTAAGTCTTCGCGTAAGAATGATATAATCCATTGATTATATTTATTTAAAAAAAAAATAGTTATATGAACAAAAAGGAATAATAATATAAAGATAATCTGTCAAGAATCGAAAAGTGAATATAATAGAGTTTATTATATAATGAAGCAAAAAATTAAAATGACATTAGATCAATATCATAATTATTTATCTAGAGTATTTATAATAGAAACTCCTAAATTTTTTATTTGTTCAAAATGTAATTATAAAAGCACTAGAAAATATCATACAAGAATGCACTTTATTCGTATTCATATAAAAAAAGGAAAACCTGTCAATAAAAAACGTAAGTTTTTTTAGTTTTTTATATAAAAAATGATATAACCAATTGTGTATATTTATCTAAAAATAAAATAACTTATATGAACAAAAAGGAATAATAGTATAACAATAGAGAAGACAATCTGTCAAGATCCGAAAGGGTGAATCGCTGTGGTGTTATAACTACCTGAGTAGTGATTGTAAGGGATTTTATTATTTGTATATAAAATAATTGTATATAATGTAAATAAATGGTAACCTGGAATTATCTTACTACTAGTATAGCAATTAATAATTTTGCAAGATATACAAATACTACGGAAGGTCGTAAGATTGCTACAAATGATATTTGTGATAGGGTAAATGCTTATGTCCCTTGTAATAATAAAACAGAAATTCTTAAAAAGTTTGTAGAAGATGCAAATAAAACAAATTCAATTGAAGAGTTTAAAAAAGTTGCAAGTGATCTTTTATTAGTTATTAATCGTAATTGGATTGATACGACTGATACGACTTATCAAAATCCTGAATAACACTATCAATATCATTTATTAGTGTAGGTATTGAACTGATAATAAACAATTTAATAAATTCTTTTATATCTTCCGCTGTTTTAGAAATATCTATAATATTATTCATTTGTTTGTTAATAATTTCATCCATAATAGAAGCTTCAAATATATTTGTATCAAAACGATAAATACAAGCATATTTAT